>BNJU01004019.1_pt1 | contig 63136 bp, 82 predicted proteins | sample 8539281 | NCBI WGS metagenome assembly BNJU01 (sample SAMD00202456, study PRJDB9452) | human saliva metagenome | isolation source: human saliva | place: Japan
TATCATTTGTAGAATCTCCGATTGTTATATCTCCATGGTTTTTCAATAAATGTGTTGTATCTTGCATTTGCTGAGTGATCGTTTGCCAATATACCAATATTTGCTTTTTTTAAGATCTTCAGTTTTAATATTTTTAGCTAATTCGTTTAATGAATCACTAAGAGTAATGTTACCCCAGTTTTCAAATCCACCTTTATTTACAACTGCTCCATAAGATCGGACATTTGTAGTAGAACCTTCTTCTTTAATATGACCTTTATTAATTACTGTGTCATTTGAACCTGTATTAACTAATATACCAGCTATACCTTTTGAAGTTCCGCTTGGTGTACCAGTAAGTCCAGCTCTTTCATCAACAAGAGTTATTGTTTTAGCCGCATTGTTAAATTTAATATCTAGGTCATTTTGTGCAGTTGTTGCATTGCTAGTTGTGCTTCCAAATGCCATTGCAAATCCGTTACCATTACCATTTTCACTTCCTTGATAATTGTATTGGAAAGTTTTGTTATGTCCACTGTTGGCATTTTTAGCAATGTTAGAATCATCTGTTGTCCATATTCCAACACCATCTTCAGCAGTTTGTACTGTAAAATCATTAGAATTTAATGTAATGTCTACACTTTCACCATAAATTCCAATACCATTTCTTCCTGTTACAATGTCATTAGTTGCTTTACCAGCAGTTCCTAAAGTTCCACCAAAACTTTTTAATGTAATTTCTCCACCATCAGTAGTTGTACTGTTATTATTGTTACTATCAGAATTTGTCAATGCAATACCAATACCTCTTGCAGATGCGTTATTTGCTGTCGCAAGCGTATTTTCTACATCAATAATCTTATTGGCTTCAGTTTCATAGTTAATAGTTACGTTATTAGCAGTTGCATTATTTCTATTTTCACCATAAATACCTACAGCTTGATCCCCTGCAACTTCAATTAGAGATTTAGTATTATCAATTGTTAATGTATTTACAAGATTTCCAGTATAATTAGTTCCATTGTATCCTTTTCTATTGTAAGCTACATCATTTGTATCTGAAATACCTGCTATACCATAATTTTCTCCACTTGGAGCATCATTTGTTTCTTTTCTGTAACGTCCAGTAGTTCTTGAAACAGAAAGATTTCCTGTTGGATTATATTTACCTGTTACTTTTATACCATTACTGTTTACATTACTTAAAATACTTCCATCAGTACCATAAATTCCAAATCCATGATCTACTTCAATTGAAGCGCCACTTCCACTGTTTGAAGCCGTTCCATATGCAACGTTTAATCCAGTGATTCTTTCTTCAGTATTAGTACCATTACCTTTAGCAGTACCTCCCCATACTTTAACAGATCCTTCATTTATATATCCTGATTTCGTATTATCTGTTTTTATCCAGCTTTTTCTAGCACCAGTTGTTTCATCAAAATCATAGTGTCCTTGACTATTTGCCATTTTTAGACCTTGTCCAGCTAGATATTTGACATCCCCTGTAACATTTTTTCCACTATTAATTGTTACTAACTCACTATCCATTTTTATGTTATTGAAAATATCATTAATAGTCCCAGTAGCATGATTAGAAGTTGTTTCAACATCTTCTAAATTAACATCACTATCGATTACTAATTGTCCATTAATAAGTATACTTGAAACATTAGTAGCTGCTTTGTTGTTTGCAGTATTATCAGCTATAGTTGCACCTGTATAATTTGTCAAACTATCTAAATATTTAGTTATTTTTGTTGAACCTGAATTATCCCATTTAGCATGATTATAATTATTAATAACTCCTAATTTATTGGACTTGCACCTTGTAAAGTATAAGCAACATTCCCCATACCTCTATAAGTAGCAAAATCAAATTTCTTAGTTTCATCAGGAGTTAATACGGTAGGTGTGGCTGTTCCTTCTATAGCAGTTGTTTTAGCGAAATATGTATAATTATCATATCCTGTAAAGACTACACCATCATGCATATTAATAGTTGTTCCAGCTGCTGTAAAATCAATTTTACTGTTACTGCTTGAATTGTTTTTTACTCCTTGATAATTTTCAGCACTATCTGCAAAGAATGGACTGACATCCGTATGTGTATTTCCTCCACTTAAATTAGGAATTATTGCATGTAAATCTTGATTTATAATATTTCCTGTAAATTCTATAAGTCCGTTATTACGTGCAAGAAGTCCACCTTTTGTTCCCGTAGCAATAGCAACTCCTTTGTCAAAATCTACTTTCGAAGCAACTGTATTAGTTCCAAGAGTTCCAGTATAAGTTACACGACCATCTGCAACAGCTCCCAAACCATAAATCATTGAATTTGTATACGCAGCATAAGTTGAAGGTAGTGCAGTAGTTGTATCAGCAGTACTCTTATTTTCAACTTTAACTAATCCGCCATCAAGCGCATAAGCTCCTACATTATTAAAAGCATCTGTTGTTATTGTTGGATTAGAGTTATTCGATCCAAATAAATTTTCATCTGCAGCAATTAGATTTCCATTTATAATAATTTGAGAATTTAAACCTTCTGAATAAGCAATTGTAGATTGTTTACCTTGTGCAATTGTATCTGCACCTATTGTAGATGTCCCAACCGTAATAATTCCACTATCTTTAGCACTGTAAACTGTACTATTTTTACTTGTCATGATAACTTTACTAGCAGTAATATTAATTTGAGAACCTAATCCCTCAAAAGCACCAAGACTTCCACCTGTTGTTAAGTTATGAGTAGCTTGTTTCCAAGTACCAGTACTATAGAACATAATATTTTGATTACCAGTATTATCTGACATAGTAGTACCATTGTTTAAACCATCTGAAATCGTATTAGTTCCATTATTAACATCAATAACACTTCCATTATCCGCATATATACCTGTATTCTTTTCAGCATATTGTCCAAATCTAAAGTTACTGTCTGTAACTGAGATATTTGTTGGTGTAAATGAAGTTAACCCAAAATTATCTCCAGTTAATGTATCTGTAGAACTTACTGCAACTCCGTTTATATGTTGATGCATTTGCTCTTTGTCCAGAAAGTGCATAAACCCCAACATTTCCTGTAACTTTTGTATTAGCATTATCAACATTAGCCCATGTTGCTTGTGAAGTAGCAGTACCGAATTTAAGTTCTTCTAATGCTTCACCAATTTTCGCATTAACAGTTATATCTCCTAAAAAATATCCAATATTACCATTAGTATTATATCCTGTAGTAGCACCAACTCCTACTGGATGTCCAGGGTTACTATTTGAAGATAAGTAAATTACTGTGTTTTGATCTCCAAAAACATTAACATCATCAAATTTCATACTACTTTCAGTATCTGCAATACCTCCACCAGAATAAACAACATTTTTAGAACCATTTAAATCTATTCCACTAGAATGATTAGAACCTCCACCAGTATTATCAATAATTATTTTTTTAGTATAATTTGTAACGTTATATCCTATATTTTGATTACTTTCAAAATTAAGTTCAACTGGACCTGTAATGGAAGCCGTTTTTGATAAACCAGCTATTCCATCTTGGATATTAAATGCTATATTACCTCCAGCACTTGCTCCTCTAAGAGTACTATCTGCAAAAGCATCATAAGTAAGTCCTCCTCCAACACTACTTTGGTAAGTTCCACCTAAATTAATAATATTTCTATTATTACCAGTTGCAGTAAATTTTATAGTTGGATCTGCATTTGCATTTTGATCACTTACATCAAGTACAATACCAGCACTGTTTTTTCCTAAGTTTATAATTACATTTTTAGCATCAGTAACTTTTCCATCAACTCTTATGGCACTTCCACCTGAACCTGTATTGGCAATACCAGCCTCAGAATCAATATCGTTTATATTAAATAACATATTATCCATTGTTCCACTATAACCGTCATCTAAGTATAAAGCAGCACCTCTATGATATCCTGAACTTTCTGAACTTTCAGATGTTTTAGTTGAAAGAATATTACTAAATGGAGAAGTTCCACTATTCCTTGCACTATAGTTGTTAGTATCGGAAATAGTCGTTGAATCTGTTCCTTTAGCATTAGCATATGCTGTTTTTCCAGCTTCATCAGCGAAATATACCAAAGCATTTGCTCTAGGAACAGTTGTTGTACCTATAGTTACATATTCCCCTGTTGTGTCTCTACTAATAGTATAAGTTGTACCATCAATAGTAACTGTACTATTTCCTACTCCAGTCAATCCTCCAAAAGCTGTAGCTAGAAGTGAACTTACAGTAGCCTTTTTAGCATCATAAGCATTATTATAAGCAGCTACTTTTATTTCTCCGCTGTTATCATGTACTTGTAAATCATCAGCGTCAATACTTGTTCCACCAACACTTACATTACCTGTTGCATAATGTGAACCACTTTCTGCTGAGTATCTAGAACGGTTGTCTATCTTAAAATCTTTATCTACATAAGGTCTACTATTACCTCCACCATTAGTAAGAGCTGTTGTGATTGATTGTCCTTCATTTTGCTCTCTATTCAAAAATGTTCCGTTACTTAAATTTCCACTAGCTGCAATAGTATCTCTATTATTATTTGTAGTATCATTTGTAGTATTATTTGCAGCCCAAGTTTCTGTATAAGTACCAGTATAGTTAATTGAATGATCATCTCGTGGCCAATGAGAATCTTGATAATAGTTAATCCTTCCTAATCTTACAGTAGCATCATTACTCCAAGCTCTTCTTGCATTATAATTAGTAGGGGGAGAAACAACATCTGTTTTATTATATGTATATGATGGTTGAGTATACGAATATGTTACTACATCTGGAGTTTCTGCAATAGCATTGAAATTAACTTCATCTAGCATTTTTATATTTTCCATTTTATCAGGTGTATATGGTTTATAAGGCTCATGTATATTAGCCGGATTGATTGTCAATGAATTTGGCTCTTTATTACGTGGAATATTCAAGTCAGTTGCCCCATATAAATGCTTACTTGTATCAAACACATACTTAGTCAAATCATTATCTCTTCTAAAGTACTCAAGAAACTTTCCTCCTCTACCTCTGTAAGTAGTCCCCCAGTCATTATTCATATACCCTGTTCCAAACTGGAATGATGCCCATGGGCTCTTTATTACCTGATCCCCTTGTTTCAAAAGCTGAGAAAGTTCGCTTTGGGCTCCTTTTAGTGATTTTTCGTTTTCTTTTCTTGCACGCATGAATGATTGCCGCAGATCAGTTATTGCGTCATAAGTCTGTGCAGTGATTTCCTGCTGTTCGCTTGCCACGTCAGCATGAAGCTTTGGCGCAATTGTTAAAAGTCCTGTTATCAAGAAAGAGATAAGCAGGCTGTCAGAATAATGTATATCTTTACATCTTTTTACAAACGATCGCAAGTCCTTTGCAATCTGTCGCAGATTATTACTCATTTTTTCCTCCTAAAATTTGTAAATTTACAGCCGCCCATAAAAGCCAAGTTCCAATTAGTCACCCTGACAAAGGTTACTTTACCCTTGCTGGCAAAGCAAGATTTCTTGCCCTAGGTTCTTAATTTTCCAGCCTTCACAGCCGCCTATTTTTAGATTTAGACATCCTTCAAGATGCCTAAGAAGTATCAGAATAGCCTTATTTTTCAAAAAACCTTTCAAACACCCTCAACAAAGTCCAGCAAATCCTGGTGGGAATGGGGGCGGATGAGGGGGAGTCCTATAAAAGTATAGAGGACTATTTTAAAACTAAATTTAATGTTTTGTTTAAAATAATAAGTTTTAGTAAAATAATTTATAACTTAATTTAAATAATGTTTGTAATAAATATTAAATATATTTGATGATTATTTTTTTAAATAAATTTTTAGTGAAGTGGTAAAAAAATTATTAATAATAAAAAGACTAGAAAAAAATCTAGTTCTTGATGTTTGCTATTTTTTTATATAAAAAAATACTTGACAAAAAACGATTACTGTTGTAAACTAATAGTATATAAGATTACAAATGTAAACGTTTTAGATGAGGTGGTGATTATGAAAGAGAGTAGCGGAATTGATCAGAAATGGCATATAACTGATGCAGAATGGGAAGTAATGCGTGTTGTATGGGCAAATAATGAAGTGACGAGCAGGTTTGTGGCGAAGGTGCTTTGTGAGAAGATGAGATGGAAGCAGGCTACGATAAAGACTTTGTTGAATAGGCTGCTGGAAAAGGGGGTTTTGAAAAAGAGGGAAGTTGGGAATAGGTATATTTATTCGACGGATTTTACAGAAAAGGAAGTGGCTAACAGTTATATATTGGGGACTTTTAGTAAGATTTGTAAAACTAAGGTTGGGGAAATGATCGGGAAGGTTATTGAGAACAGTGAGCTTAGTTTTGATGACTTGGAGCTGATTTTGAAGGCTGTGGAGGAAAAGAGGAAGACAGCTGTGAAGGAGGTTTTGTGTGACTGCGTGAAAGGGCAGTGTAATTGTGGGCATAATGGGCATAGGCATGTTTGAAAATATAAAAAAACTAATTTGTTAAATTTATAAATTTTTTTGAATAATTGAAAAAAATTTAAATAATAATATTTGTAATAAGTAATTGTAAAAGTAAATTATTAAAAATTAAGAAACAGTAATATTTTTGATAGTAAAGTTTAAGAGGAGGAAAAAATATGGCAGAAAAAATTTATACAGTAACTGGGATGAGCTGTGCGGCTTGTGCTAATGCTGTGGAAAAGGCGCTTAACAAGAATGAGGATATTAATGCTTCGGTTAATATTGCAACTGAAAAATTGAATGTTGAGTATGATGAAGGAAAGTATGATTTTGATAAGATTAGGAAAATAGTGGAATCGGCTGGGTATGGGCTAGTTGAAAATATGACTGAGGACAGGAAAGTTGAGCTTTATCAGGAAAAGATAGCGAGTTTGAAAAAAAGACTGATTTTAGCGGTTGTGTTTGTTACTCCGCTTTTGTATATTTCGATGGGGCATATGCTTGGGGCGGCGCTTCCTGAGTTTTTGAATCCTAAGGTAAATGCGCTTAATTTTGCATTGGCACAATTTGTGCTGACTTTGCCTATTATTTATGCTGGGAGAGATTTCTTTTCGCATGGTTTTAAAAATTTGGTAAGAAAGTCACCGACAATGGATTCGTTAATTGCAATTGGGGCGACAGCGGCGATACTTTATGGAATTTATGCGACATATAGAATTGTTACTGTGGATCCTGAAGCGCACATGGATTTGTATTATGAATCGGCTGGTGTAATTATTACGTTAATTTTGTTTGGGAAATTATTGGAGGCAAAGACAAAAGGGCAAACTTCATCGGCAATAAAAAAACTTATCGGACTTCAGCCTAAAAAAGCTAAAATTATTGAAAATGGTGTGGAAAAGGAGATTTTAATTGAAAATCTGAAGGTTGGAGATATTGTGATTGTAAAGCCTGGAGAAAAGATTGCGGTTGACGGGAAAATTGTGGAAGGTGCGACTTCTGTGGATGAATCAATGTTGACTGGGGAAAGTTTGCCAGTCAGTAAAAAGTTGGGGATAAGGTTGTTGGAGGAAGTATTAATAAAAATGGGAGTATTAGATTTGAAGCAACTGAAATTGGGAAAAATACAGTTTTGTCACAGATTATAAAGCTAGTTGAGGAAGCGCAAGGGTCGAAAGCTCCGATTTCACGAATGGCTGATGTTGTGGCGGCGTATTTTGTGCCAATTGTTATTGGAATTGCGATAATTACAGGAGTTGCCTGGTTTGTGGGCGGAAGCGGATTAGTTACTGCATTGTCGTTTTTTATCGCCGTGCTTGTAATTGCATGTCCGTGTGCATTGGGACTTGCAACTCCGACATCAATAATGGTTGGAACTGGAAAAGGGGCTGAAAACGGGATTCTCATTAAAAGTGGAGAAGCTCTTGAAACAACATACAAAATTAAAACGATTGTATTTGATAAAACAGGAACAATTACTAAAGGAAAGCCTGTATTAACTGATTTGATTGCTTATGGAAATTACAAGGAAGATGAACTTTTAAAAATTGCCGCAAGTGTGGAAAATGATTCTGAACATCCGCTGGCAGAAGCGATTGTAAATGAAGCAAAGGGGAAAAATATTGAAATTAAGCCTTATGAAAAATTTAGGGCAATGCCAGGTTATGGGATTCGTGCGACTTTTGAAGGCAAGGAAATTCAAATTGGAAATAAAAAATTAATGGAAAATAAAAAAATTAATGTGAAAATTTCTCAAAAGGACTATAATATTTTGTCAAATGAAGGAAAAACTCCAATGTATATTTCGATTGACAATGAATTGGCAGGAATTGTTGCAGTTGCCGATGTTATTAAGGAAACAAGCAGAGAAGCTATTGAAAAATTGAAAAAAATGGGAATTAAAACAATAATGCTTACAGGAGATAATGAAAAAACTGCGGAATTTATAGCAAAGCAAGTGGGAATTGATGATGTAATTTCAGAAGTTCTGCCTTACCAGAAATCTCAAAAAATAAAGGAACTTCAGGAAAAAGATGAATTTGTTGCAATGGTCGGAGATGGAATCAACGATTCGCCAGCATTAGCCCAAGCAAATGTAGGAATTGCGATAGGAAATGGAACAGATGTGGCTATAGAATCGGCTGATATTGTTTTAATTAGAAACGATTTGCGGGATGTGGCAGGAGCGATTGCATTAAGCAAGGCAACAATTACAAATATAAAGGAAAATTTATTTTGGGCATTCTTTTACAACGTACTTGGAATCCCTTTTGCAGCTGGAATATTTTATGCATTTTTCAATGGACCAAAGTTAGACCCGATGATTGCGGCTTTTGCAATGTCGTTTAGTTCGGTGTCGGTTTTGGGGAATGCATTGAGATTGAAGTTTTTTTAAAGTTAAATAATTAAAAAAATTTTTTTAGTAAATTTATTATTTCCTTTAAATAAAAAAATATGATATAATTCATTTGTAAAGGATTTATTCATAAAAAGAAGGAAAGGGAATTGATAGTATGATTTATTCAGTAGAATTAGACAGCAATTTAATTAATAATTTTCAAAAAAAGTATTAAAAAGAAAGTGGAGACGATGAAGCCAATATAGTAACTAAAATGCTAAAAAAATTATATTGAAATTGAAGAAAATAGAAAAAAATAAAAATATTAGCTGATAATATGGAATTTTTTGGATAAAAAAATGGATGAACACATAGATGTTTTTGAGAAGGTTACGTGATAAATAATGATTAGATATTTTTGATATTGAAAACGTAGCTTTGATTCATGAAAAAGTCTTAAAAAAAAGTGGTGGATTGCTTGGTTTTTAAAGATGAAGGCGGAATTAGTCAAGTATGTGATTTTGTGCAGAATGATTTATATTATCCTACATTTTTAGAAAAAAATTATCATATATAATTTTTAGTATATCTAAAAAAATCATTTTTTTCAATGATGGAAACAAAAGAACTGCATTAATGTGTGGAGCATATTTTTCTTTCAATCAATGGTTATAGAGAAAAAAATAGATTTATATATAACTGACATGGAAACATATGTAGTTGAATTAGTAGAAGGGAAAATTAGTAGAGAAGAGTTAATAGAAATATTAAAAAAATATATTTAATATTAAGTTTTCATAGTAAATAAAAAAACCGTTTTAAATGAATTAATCAAATAAGACGGTTTTTTATTTTTGTTTTTAAATTAAAATATATTTAAAAATTTTATCCTTCTTTTATGGCAGGTTTTAATGCTCCTAAAACAATAGCCGAAACAATACTTCCAATTATAACTGCTACTAAGTATAGGAAGAAGTTGTTACTTAATGCCATTACTAGGATTCCACCATGTGGAGCAGGTATTTTTATATTAAATAGTCCTGTTAATGCTCCTGCGATTGCTGAACCTATGACACTTGCTGGTATTACTCTTGTTGGATCTGCTGCTGCATAAGGAATTGCACCTTCTGTGATGAATGAGAATCCCATAATGTAGTTTGTAAGTCCAGCTTCTCTTTCTTGTGCAGTAAATTTATTTTTGAATAATGTTGATGCTAATGCGATTGCGATTGGAGGAACCATTCCACCAGCCATAACTGCTGCCATTGGTAAACTTCCACCAGATGTCATTGTAGCTGCCAATGTTCCAGAACCAAATACATAAGCTGCCTTATTTACAGGGCCTCCCATATCAATAGCCATCATTCCACCAAGAACCGCACCTAATAGAACAGCGCTTGAACCAGACATTCCATTTAACCAGGCATTTAAACCATTGTTAATTATTGCTGCAAATGGATTTATAACAAGTACCATTGCTACACCTGTTATTAATACTGATAAAACTGGATACAATAATATCATTTTTAATCCGCTTAAAGATCTTGGCATACCTGATAATGCTTTTACTAAACCTTGTACAACATATCCAGCTAAAAATCCACCAAGCAATGCACCAATAAATCCAGAACCACCAGCTGTTGCAATAGCTCCTGCAACTAATCCTGCCGCCAATGCCGCTCTTTCACTAATACTGTAAGCAATATATCCAGCTAAAACTGGCACAAACAATCCAAATGCCTGTCCACCAATATCTTTTAACATTTTAGCTAATGGCGCTTTAGAACCGTATTCTGCTCCAGCTCCACCATTACCAGACAATGTATCAACTAAAAATGCCAGTGCTATCAAAATTCCTCCACTTATTACTAACGGAAGCATATATGAAACTCCACTTAATAAGTGTTTGTAAAGTCCTTTTTTCTCAGATGAAGATGATTCAGAAGAGTCTGCAGTTTTTGAACCGCTTGCATGGAAAATAGGAGCTTTTCCATCTAAAACTTGTTGAATTAACGCTTTTGCATTGTTAATTCCTTCTTTTGCTTCCACTTGAATTAACGGTTTTCCATCAAATCTGTCAACTTCGATATTTCTGTTAATTGCTAAAATTACACCAGTAGCTTTTTTAATATCTTCATCAGTCAAGACATTTTTTCTACCATCCGCACCATTTGTTTCAACTTTTATGTTTATTCCCATTTCATCAGCCGCTTTTTTTAGTGCTTCTGCCGCCATATAAGTATGGGCAATTCCAGTTGGGCAGGCTGTTGCTGCGATTATGTAAGGAGCGTTTGCATCAGTTGGAGCTTGTGCAGTTACAGCATCTTTCTTTTCTTCTTCTGCAAATTTTTCTGCTTCAGCCTTATTAATGATTTCCAGTACTTCATCAGCTGTTTTCGCATTTTCAAGAGCTTCCTTGAAATCATCATCCAATAATAATTGTGATAATCTTGCAAGTGTTTCAATATGAGTGTTATTTGCGCCATCTGGAGCGGCAATCATAAAGAACAATGTTGCAGGTTCTCCATCCAATGAATCGTAGTCAATTCCTTCTGGTTTTCTACCCATTGCAAGTGCAGGTTTTTTTACATATTTTGTCTTAGCATGTGGAATTGCAATTCCTTCACCAATTCCAGTTGAGCTTTGAGCTTCTCTAGCCATCAATGCCTCTACATATCCGTCATAATCATTCAGGACACCTGTTTTTTCGTGCAATCTGGCAAGTTCTTTAATTATATCTACTTTAGTTGTAGATTTCACATCTAGACTAATTCTATCTTTAATCAGTAAGTCAGATATTTTTCATTTGTCCACCATCCTTAATTTATTATTTTTTTCATTTTTATTTCTTTAAATAATTTTTTTATTTTTCAGCCGTAGTAAAGCAACTTTAAAAATTAAATACAAAAAAATCATTACTATTTTACTTATCTTTTTAAAAAGTTTCCTTTGAAATTTCAATTTCATCATACAATTTATTTACTAAATCCTTTTCTGCAAGCCCATAAGAATAAGCTGTAGCACTTCCTGAAGCAACTGCCAGCCTAAATGAATCTTCTGGAGAAAGCCCCTTTACAAATCCTGCAGTAAATCCTGCAACCATAGAATCCCCAGCACCAATTGAGTTGATTAATTGCCCTTTTGGAACAGATGCTTCCAGCACAAAGTCCTTGTTTACAAGCAATGCACCTTCGCCACCTCTAGACAAAATAACATTTTTAACTCCTCTGTCTAAAAAGAATTTACATTTTTCTACGATTTCAGCCTTTGTTTCCAGTTTTTCGTTAAACATTTCTCTTAATTCGTGAATATTCGGCTTAACAAAAAGATTATTGTGAATATTGTCTTGCAGTAAATTTCCTCTTGTATCAAGCACAATTTCTACATTTGCTTTTACATTTTCAGATAATTGCTTATAAATTTTGCTGCTGATTGAAGATGGGATGCTTCCAGATAAAAACAAGTATATCTCCATCTTTTAAATCAGAAATTTTGTTAGTTAGTTCCTGCAATTTTTCTGATGTAATTTCTGGTGAAACCCCTGTAAGTTCAGTTTCCTTGTCATTCCCATTAACCTTTACATTAATTCTAGTATTTCCTTCAAGTTCCACAAATTCAGATTTTTATGTTATCCTTTTTCAAATCTCTGACAATAAAATCTCCAACAAATCCAGCCACAAATCCAATCGCTGTAGATTCCACATCCAGATTTTTCAATACTTTAGAAACATTAATCCCTTTTCCACCAGCTCTATAATTTACTTTGTGAGCAAGATTCAAATGTTCTGCCTGCAAATCATCCTTCAGATACATATCATAATCCAACGCTGGATTCAATGTTAATGTGTAAATCATCTTTTTCTCCTCCTAAATTTAAATATATTTTAAAAACTATTTTTTTCAAACCATTTAATAAATATGCTTAATAACTCGAATTTTTTTATTTTTATCAAAGATTCAAGATTTCTTGCTTTTATAATATTTATTTTATTATAATTCTAATATAATTTCAAAAACAAATCTAATATGGTTCTATTATATTATTTGCCACTATATATTTATAACATTTGAAATTTAAAAAAAGTCAAATATTTTTGCTTCATCTGCTTTTAAAAAAATTTTTTTATTATGGAAAAAAATATCAAAAATATTAATCTTTTTTTATTAAATTTAATTATAAGTATATATTAAAAAAAATATAATCTTTTTGTGGTATAATACTCAATATGGTAAATAAGTTTAAAACAAATTGAAAAGGAGTAATTATGAGAAAGAAAATTATTTTATTAGCTGGAATTATGACAGCACTATCATCTTGTGTTCCATTGGTAACAGCAGCTGCTCTGCCAATTGCAATAGGAGCGGAGGCAGTAAATGGTATTGGGCATGCATTAGAAAAAAATAAGGAACCTAAACCAGGTCCGGAGGGAACGCTTGGTAATTTAGTTGAAGTTGGAAATTATGAATATTCACAGCCTGTGATTGAAAAGAAAGATGGAAATACAATTGTTAGCGGAACATTTAAAATAAATGTAAGTAATGGTGATAGAAAAGCAGTAAGTCAAACCTTGAGAGATGTAGCTATGTTTGTTCCATGTTATGATAAAGATGGTAACAGAATTGGTGATGCAGAAGATGTAATCAAAGTATTAAGAAAAAACGAAACTTTAAAATATAGCGCTGTTTTAAAAAGCCAGGAAGCAGCTTCTTGTAATCCTGCCAGTACAAATTTTTCCATTGGAGGAACTGAAATCGAATTTTAAGAATTTTAAAATTTATATGGCAAGTAAAAAAAAATGTAACTAACAATTAAGTTAATTACATTTTTTTGTTTACATAGATGACTTAAAAATCATTGAATATACTCGAACACATCTAAAATTAAACTGATAAAAATTATATAAATTTAAGGTTTGAGTAAAATAATTATAGTTTTTGAGTTCTGTTTTAAGTAAGTTTTACTATAATTTTAAACTGATTAATGTTTATGTCCGCAACAGCAAGAATGAGAATGCATATCAATTACCATACGTCCTTGAATTGTTCCTTCTTCCATTTCCTTAAAGATTTCAGGAGCTTCTTCAATAGTTCTAGTTTGAACTACTGGCACAACCAATCCTTCTGCTCCAAATTGGAATGCTTCTCTCAAATCTTCTCTTGTTCCAACAAGCGATCCAATTACTTCAATACCGTCCAATACAGTTTTTACGATTGGCAAGTCCATAGTTTCTGATGGAAGTCCAACTGCAACAACTTTTCCTGCAGCTCTTACTGAATCAACAGCTTGGTTAAATGCAACTTTTGACACAGCAGTAACTACAGCAATATGAGCTCCAATTCCGCTTAATTCCTTAATTTTTGCAACTGGATCTTCTTTTTTACCATTTATAATGTAATCAGCTCCAACTTCTTTAGCAAGTGCCAATTTATCATCATTAATATCTACAGCAATTACATGAGTATTAAATACTTTTTTAGCATATTGAACTGCCAAGTTTCCTAATCCTCCTACACCGTAAATTACTACCCATTGTCCTGGTTGAGGTTTTCCAACTTTTATAGCTTTATAAGTTGTAACTCCTGCACAAGTGATACTGCTGGCTTGAGCTGGATCCAGTCCTTCAGGTACTTTTACAGCATAATCAGCCGTAACGATACATTGTTCAGCCATTCCACCATCTGCAGAATATCCAGCATTTATTACATCTCTACACAATGTTTCCTGTCCATTAATACAGTATTCACATCTTCCGCATCCTTCAAAAAACCAGGCAATACTTACTCTATCTCCTGGTTTGAGTGATGTCACACCTTCAGCAACTTCTCTTACAATCCCAATTCCTTCATGCCCTAAAACTCTTCCCGGAACTTTCCCAAAGTCACCATGAGCCACATGCAGGTCAGTATGGCAAACACCGCAATATTCTACATCAACTAATGCTTCTCCAGCTTTTAGTCCTCTTAATTCTTTTTCTACTAACTTCTATTCCAGTTCCTTCTTTATTAATCTACTGCTTTCATTTAATTTCCCTTCCTTTTTACTTATTTTTTTATTTCTAAGTTCCTAAATTTTTTTAAATTTAGTTATATGAATATTTAATCATATGATATATTTATACCCTAAAAAAATTTAAAAAGTCAAATTATTTTTTTCAATAAAATAGTTTGTCTTGCTTACTATTTAGATAAAAAAAATTTATTTTTAATAAAATGTTATTAAAAAGATTTTTTTCAAATTTTTTTAAAATTTATTGACAATAGGTAGTTTGTTTGGTAGAATTTCTGTGAGCATAAGTTTTTATTAGTTATTTATCTTAATTTTTTTGTTTTGATTTTAGATATAGTAAAAAAATAACGGATATAAATATTTGGAATTTATGCTAATTTATTGTTTTGTGGAGGTGGATGTTTTGAACGAGGAAGTCCCGGAAGAGAGATTTGAAAAATTTAAATAATTTAAAATTTATGAATTTATGCAAATATGGATAAAGGGAATATCTTCGTTGCTGTTATTCTCCTGATTTTTTTATTTGCATATAAAGTTAAAAAAAGTTAAGAAATGGAAAATGCAAAAGAGAAAGGAGATTGGAGATTAATGATGGAAAACAACATTATTCAAAAAAACTTATAGATGAAAAAAATATTTTTGAAATTAGAAAAATATTTAAATGATTTAAACATTGTGGAAGTTTCAGAACTGCTGAATCAGTTTGAATCTTCTGAACTAATAATGATTTTTTTCGGCTACTTTCCAAAAATAGGGCAGCCGATGTATTTTTCATATCTGGACAGCGAACATCAGGAAATGATTATTAAGACAATGACAGATGTGGAAACTAAAAAAATATTTGATGAGCTGTATTTTTGACGATATTGTCGATATTATCGAAGAAATGCCATCGAATGTGGTAAAAAAATATTAAGGAATACTGATGCAAAAGACAGACACACAATAAATCTTTTGTTAAAAATATCCTGAAAATTCAGCTGGAAGCATTATGACAACTGAATATATGGATTTAAAAAAAGGATATGACAGCTTCTTCTGCAATTTTTTTAAAATTAGGGATGTTATGGAAGATATGGCAAAATGTCTATACCTGCTATGTGATTGACTGAAGGTAGAAGGCTGGAAGGAGTAATTTCCTAAAAAGAGCTTATTACGAGCGAGGATGATGAGCCGATTCAAAATCTTATGAATAAAAAAATGTGATAAGTGTTCATGCAAATGATGATCAGGGAAAAAGGTTGCGGAAATAATAAAAAAAATATAATCTTATCGTACTTCCTGTGACTGATGATGAAAATAGACTTTTAGGAATCATTACGATTGATGATGTAATGGATGTTGTGGAACAGGAAGCGACAGAGGATTTTTCATAGAATGGCTGGGATTTCGCCTGTGGAGGAGTCTTATTTAAAAACAAGCGCCTTTACAATGGCAAGACAAAGAATTAGCTGGCTTATTGTGCTTATGATTTCTGCCACATTTACTGGAAGAATTATAAGTAAATATGAAGATGTGCTGCAGTCTGTAGTTATACTTTCTTCGTTTATTCCAATGCTGATGGATACTGGGGAAATGCAGGTGCACAGTCTTCAACAATTGTAGTCCGTGCTTTGGCGTTGGGGAAGTTGATACAAAAGATACTTTTAAAATATTAAAAAAAGAATTTCTTATTTCATTTATAGTAGCTATTGTTTTGGCGGCAATAAATTTTTTTGAGAATTATAACTTTGACAAAAAAACACCTTTAAATGTTGCAATGACAGTTTCAGTAACTTTAATTTTTTTGTAGTTATAATTTCTAAAAATAATAGGTGCTTTTTACCAGTTATCGCTAAAACTTTTTAAAATGGATCCAGCAATAATGGCAGGATGACTTTAATAACAACGATTTTAGATGCACTTACTCTTACTATTTACTTTAGATTTGCAACTATGTTTTTTTAAGTAATGTTATAAAGTAAATATTTTTTTATAAAATTTAAAAAAATATAAAAAAATTGATTGTCTAATCGAAGTTTTATGATAACTATTTAAAAAAATGAGGTGAGAAAAAAATGAAAAAAATAAAAAGAATAATTGAAGATCTTTTGAAAGAAAAAAAATATTTTGAAATAAAAAAAGAATTAGATAAATTAAATGCAGTTGAAATTTCTGATGTGATAAATTTATTTAAGCTGCCAGAGCTTGTAATAATGATTTTTTTAGACTTTTTAAAAAAAGATAAAAGCGGCGGATGTATTTTTCATATTTGGACAGTGAACATCAGGAAATGATTATTCACGCTTCAACTGATGTTGAAACACGAGAAATATTTGATGAACTGTATTTTTGACGATATTGTCGACATTATCGAGGAAATGCCATCGGATATTGTAAAAAAAATCTTGAAAAAAATACAGATAGAAAAGATAGACATTTGATAAACCAGCTTCTAAAATATCCAGATAATTCAGCTGGAAGCATTATGACGACTGAATATGTGGATTTTCAGAAAAAAATATGACAGTTCAAGAGGCGATAGGACAGCTTAAAAAAAACTGGGAAAGACAAGGAAAATATTTATACTTGCTATGTTACGGACAAAAAAGGGAAATTGGAAGGTGTGCTTTCACTAAAGGAATTGATTTCTAAAAAGGACAATACTGTAATTGAAAATATTATGAATACAAATTTTGTAAGTGTAAATACACATGATGATCGGGAAAAAAAGTTGCAGATTTATTTAAAAAAAGTACGATTTTATCGTTATGCCAGTTGTTGACCATGAAAATAGGCTTTTGGGAATAATTACGGTGGATGATGTTCTGGATGTTGTGGATCAGGAAGTTACGGAAGATTTTCACAAAATGGCTGGAATTACTTCACCTACAGATGATTCCTATTTAAAGACAAATGTCTTTACGATGGCAAAGCAAAGAATCGGGTGGCTTGCAGTTCTTATGATTTCTGACACAATTTCTGGAAATATAATACAAGGTTACGAAAAAAAGTTCTGGCAAAGTCAATAATTTTAACGGCATTTATCCCAATGCTTATGTCAAGCGGAGGAAATGTTGGTTCACAATCTTCAACGGTTGTAATCCGTTCACTTGCACTTGGAGAAATTTCTCCAAAAGATGCCTTTAAAGTAATAAAAAAAGAATTTTCAATTGGAATAATGGTTTCAATAGTTTTTGGCGCTGTTAAATTTTTATAAGACTTATAACGCTTGAAAAAAACTAATTTTTGTAATTGCTTTTGTCGTTTCATTGACACTTGTATTTACAGTAATTGTATCAAAACTTGTTGGAGCACTGCTTCCGCTTGGAGCAAAAAAATTGTGAAGGCCGATCCAGCAGTTATGGCAACACCTTTGATAACAACAATTTCAGATGCTGTGACACTTGTAATTTATTTTAATTTTTGCTGCGATGTTCTTAAAAACTTTAACAAAAGATAAATGAGAGCAGTTTATAAGTAATGTAAATCTAATGAAATACTGGAAATATCTTTATATATTTATGGTATAATATAATAAACTTTTTAGGAAGGAAGATAATCTTATGAAGGCTAAAAATATTAATTTTATTAAGCATGCTTCTATTTGTAGTAAGTTGTGGAACTCATCCGGCACAAAAAGGAATTTGAGAGACAAATGAAAGTAATACAGTCAGGGAAATTTATCAAAAATTTGGTAAGGCAAGTGGAGATGTAACGGTTATTTTAGATCAATTTAGTAAAATGTATGGCGAAGGAATGAAAAAAATAACCTACAAAATTAACAAAGTTGAGGCAAAAGGGGATACAGCCACAATTAATGTTACTGTAAAATCTCCTGATTTAACACCTCATATGTCAGAACTTCAAAATAGAATGTCTGAAAAAAACTTTCAAAGGCTATGCCAAAAAAATAACGAAGAACTGCAAAAATCAAATATCAGAACTTGGAAAAAGAATTTTTTTAATGAAAAATTTAATAGCAAGGATTTGAAATATACAGAAAAAAACTTTGGATGTTAAGTATGTAAAAAAATGGAAAAGATTGGGAAATGAGCGATGAAAATGAAGAATTTTTTTCAAAATCTTAACTTTTGGGCTTATGAACTAGTTTATACTATTTCCCATTAAAAATAATAGATTTGTCATAATTTCTATTATGCAAGAGGTCAAGGCTCCTTGTCAGGAAATAAATAAAATATAATTTCTGGATTTAGTATTGAATAAAAAAAGAAGAAGTTACTTTGAATTTAGATAACTTCTTTTTGAAAATAAATTTTTAGCAAGGGTCATGTTGTTTTCCATTTAAATAGTGGATAATTGTGAATTTCAAAAATTTAAAGGCTGTTAAATATTGTAAAATTCTCTAAGTTCATTTTCTTTGAGTGTATCTGGATGCTTTTCTAAATTGAATTTTTTTCCAAAAGATTCTGTTATGTCAAATTCTGATGTAAGATATATATGTAGTTCAAATTTTGTCTGCGTGCTGCAAATCCAGATTGTTCCTTTGGATGAATCTGTAAAAGCGTAACCGATATTGCTGCTTCTCTTCCATTTGAAAAATATGGTTTTTGGAACTGGAAGTTTTGACATTCTTCGGTTAAGTTCCTTGCTAACTATATTTTTCGCAGAGCATCAGTGCCAAAAAAACTATAAAAGATGAAATTACAAAACAGATACCAATAACAAATATTCCGAGTTTTTAAAAAGAATTGGTGTTAATATACAGGCTAAAAAAATTAGAACTCTTGCTGTATAAGCTAATTTTTATATTTGTAATTTTTTTACAATCATTGTCTTTTTTTCTCCTTTGCATTAGGTAATATTCCAGCTGGTTATCTAAAAAAATTCCTTTTATGTCATTTAATTTTTTTGAGTTTTAGCATTAGCATCTGGATCTGAATTTCTATCTGGATGCACTTTAATTATTTCCTTTTTATACGCCTTTTTTTATTATGTCTTCATTTATTTCTCCATTTTTATCAATTTTCAAAATATCTAGATATTCTTCAAATTTCTGGATAATTCCTCCATCATTTGTGCTTTGGTAATCAAAATTTGAATAGTCATTATTTTTTTCTTTCATATTGCTCCCTTGAGTATTCCTGTTGATGTCTATAGTATGAGTATTCTTGGGATTTTTCTTTCCAGTGCTGTTTTTCCCTGTCCTGCTGCTTCTGATATTCTTCCTGAGCTTTTCTTCTTCTTTCGTATTCTTGATTCCTTGCGTTTTCAAACCATTGCTCATATTTTTTTGTAAATTTTCTTATTTTTCTCCTCTTTCATTCAGAAGAATTCCCAAAATAAAATTCAAAAATTCTGGAATGGCTTTAAAAATCAAAAAAAATTGCACAAGCAATTAGAACGTAAATAAGAACACCTAAAAGCCAGCTCCAGTTTCCAGCAAAAATAAAAGCAAGAAGAGCAAAAAATACTAAAATTGGCAGTATTGTATAAAATCCTATAGCCATTATTGCCAATGAAATTAAACTGCATAATTCAGCAATTTCACTTAATATAAATTGTACTAATCTTATTAAGGTTTTTCACTGTTTTCCTCCTTTTTAGAATTTAAATCCCGTTTAAAAAAATTTAAGTAAGAGATCTTTACCCCTTGCAAAAGAAATTTATAGCTGTTCTTCCGTTTAAATGGAAAATAGCATTAAACAGTATTTATTTAGCAAAAAAATTCAAAATTTCCTATTTCAAATAAAAATTCTTAAATTAATAGTATTTTACTCAATTATAAGTTAGATGTCAACTTTTTTTATATCTTTTTATAAATACAATAAAAAAATGGGGCTGTTTCACAAAATAAATAAAATTCCTAAATCATAAATCTATATTTATAGAATCAATAAAAAAATAATACCTATTGATTTTTTTAAAATATGTAATATTTATGTTAGTAAAATTATTTTTTTGAATTATGAGACAGCCTCATCATATACTAAACTATGAATTTATTATTAAATTAAATGCAATAAAATTAATATTTTTGTAATTAAATAGTCAAATGCGCTAAGTGCCGCTTTTGCTCCTTCTCCCATTGCAATGATTATTTGTTTTTTTGCTTGATGTTTGTAACATCTCCTGCTGCGAAGATTCCTGCTGCGGAAGTTGAGTTGTTTTTCAGGGTTGATTACGATTTCTCCAATTTTATTTGTTTCAACTAAATCTTTTACAACTTCGCTTCTAGGCGATAATCCTACTTCCACGAACATTCCTTCCACATTTAATGTTTTTTTCTTCTTCAGTTTCTCTGTTTTTTTGTAGATGATATTTTCTACAAATTCATTTCCGTTTACTTTGGTAGTTGCAGAATTTAAAATTACTTTTATGTTTGATTGCTCAGCCAATTTTTTTCCTGTAAAACTTTATCAGCCTTTAATTCAGGCATAAATTCGATTAATGTAACTGATTTTGCAATTCCAGATAAGTCAAGAGCCGCTTCAACACCTGAATTTCCACCACCAATTACAGCAACATCCAGTCCTTTGTAGAAAGGCCCGTCACAAGTTGAGCAGTAATGAACCCCTTTCCCAACGTATTCGGCTTCTCCTGGAATGTTAAGGCTTCTTGGTTTTGCTCCAGTTGCTATAATAACAGTTTTCGATTTATAACTTTTTCCATCATCAGTTACCAAAATTTTTATCTTTTCCATCTTCCTTTATTTCTTTTTACCAAATGTCCTTCTTTAAATGCAACTTCGTATTCCTTCAGATGTTTTTTTCCAAAGTTTGGGCAAATTTAGCTCCAGTAGTCGAGATAGTTCCAATAATATTTTCAATTTCATTTGTATCAAGAACTTGCCCTCCGATTTTCACACCAATCATCGCTACATTAAGCCCTTTTCTAGCTGCATAGATTGCCGCTGAGACAGCTGCAGGTCCAGAACCTACTACAGTTACATCATAAAGTTTATTTTCATCAATTTTTTTGCCAGTTTCCCTTCATCTAAAGCCCCAAGATTTAAAACTAAAATCCATTTTTTTATACCTCCAAATTTTATTTATACAAATTTATTTAATTTTGTAATCATTACAATTTATTTTAATATAAATTTTTAAAATTGTCAATATTTAAATTTTTTAATTTGATCCTAGAGAATGAATTTTTAAAGAAAAATTCAATATTAGACTTGTTTGGAAACTATATGTATTTAGAATTTAATGAAACAAATATTCTGAAACAAGAGGGTCTTGATTCCTTGTGAAATAAAAAAATAAAAAAAAATATAAAAATTTTTGTCTATCAAAAAAATTATTTATATTTGTCTGGAGATATGCTATAATAATTTCAAGGGAAATTAGAGAAGTAAATTTATTTTTTTAAAGAGGAATTTTTTTATGGACAAGATGAAAAAAAGAATTAGTTATAATAACTGGAATGAGTGGAGCTGGGAAATCTGAGGCGATGAAATTTTTTGAGGATAGGGAATATTTTTGTATTGACAATTTTCCTATTAATTTGTTTCAGTATTTGAATGAAATTTTTTTAAGCAGTGAAAAGAGAAATCAAGTGGCAATAGCAATAGACGTTAGAAATCAGGAATTTATTGAACAGTTGACAAAACAGCTGGAAATATTGGACAAAGAGGAAATATCTCATACTATGATTTATCTGGATGCAAGAACAGATGTTTTGCTTAGCAGATATGAGCTTTCCAGAAGAAAGCACCCGTTGAATATGTATGACACGCTGCTTGCCAATATAAAGGCGGAACGTAAAATTATAAAGGATTTTATGGTAAAAGCTGATTTGGTAATTGATACAAGCACATTGACAGTGAAAAAATTGCAGGAAGTCTTGGAAAAGGAATTTTCAGGACAAAGAAAAAAAATAAGTGTTAATTTAACTTCCTTTGGATTTAAGTATGGAATTCCGCTGGATCTTCACCTGATGTTCGATTTGAGATTTTTGCCAAATCCCTATTACATTGAGAATTTAAAAAGAAAAACTGGAAATCATAAGGAAGTTCAGGATTATGTAATGGGACTTCCAGAAAGTCAGGAATTTTATAAAATGCTTTTAGATATGCTTTTGTACTTAATTCCAAAATATGAAAAGGAAGGAAAATCACATTTACGTATAGGAATTGGATGTTCAGGCGGACAGCATCGTTCAGCCACATTTGTGAATAAACTTTACGATGACCTTTCAAAAAAAGATGGATTATCATATTGGAAAATTTCATAGGGAAGTGGGAGATAAAAAAAGGAAATTTAGTTTTACTTACATTTATACAATTTAAAGGAAAGAATAAAAAAAGATACAAAAAAATGGGAGAAGAAATAAAGACAGAAAAAAATAGAAAAAAAGAAATAAAATCGCCAGTTAAATATAAGGATATTCCCACAAATCCAGGAGTTTACCTGATGAAAAAAATGAGCGAGGGAAGATTATTTATGTGGGAAAAAGCAAAAAAATCTTCAAAAATAGGGTGAAGTCTTATTTTACAAATATAAATTCGCATAATCAGAAAACGCTGGAATTGGTGAAAAAAATATTAGGGATATTGAGTTTTTTTATCTGTAAATCGGAAGTTGAGGCGCTTATTCTGGAAAAATAACCTGATAAAAAGAATAAGCCAAAAATATAATATTTTTGTTAAAGGATGAAAAGACTTATCCATATATAAAGTTTACAAAGGAAAAAAATTTCCAAAGGTGGAAATTGTGAGAAGTACGAAAAAAATTAAATGAGAATGCCGAATATTTTTGAGCCTTATCCAATGGGAATATTTTTGCAATGAAATCGCTTATTAAGATATTTCCAGTTCGAGATTGCAACCGAAATATGGATAAAATTACAAAAGCCGTGCTTGAAGTATTATATGAAAACTTGCCCTGCACCTTGTAAATATAAAAGATATTGAAGATGAATACAGTACGAATGTAAGCAATTTCAAAAAAACTTTTTGAAGGGACATTCTGATAAAGTTCTTGAAATGCTGGAAAATAGGATGAAGCAGTTTAGTGATGAAATGGAATTTGAGCGTGCGATTAACGAGCGTGAAAAAAATTGGCTGTGTTAAAAAGAATGCTGGAAACACAAATTATCGAATATAGCAAGGAAATTGACGAGGATGTGTTTGTATTTGAGGAAAAAAAGAAAAATGTGTTCTTATGTGTGCTGAATATTCGGGAAGGAAAGTTATTAATAAAAAAATCATATAATAATTTCAATGGAAAAAAAGCCAGGAAGAAAAGCCTTTTTGAGCGGCTGATTACTTCATATTATGAAAAAAAGGAATATTCCAAAAGCACATTATTTGTGATGAGAGATTTTTTTACAAAGTGAACATTTGATAAAAAGAATGGGCAAAAATTGAAAAAGCATAAGGAGATAAAACTTCATTTTCCAAAAATTAATAGCCGAAGATTGCAGCTTTTTGGAAATGGGATATTTGAACTTACGGGAAGAAGTTGATAAATATTATAGAAAACGGCGTATGGTTCAGGAAGGGCTTCATAATTTAAAAAAAGAATTACGGTTAAAAAGTTTTCCTTACAGAATTGACTGTTTTGATATTTCAAATATTCAAGGGAAAGATGCAGTTGCGGCAATGACTGTAGCTATTGACGGGGAAACAATGCCTAAGGAATATAGGCATTTTTAAAATTACTGTAAAAAGATACGCCAGATGATTTTTTTGATGATGAGAGAAGCATTGACACGAAGATATTCTAAAATAGAAAATGATAAAATGCCCAATCTGATTTTTAATTGATGGTGGAAAAAGGGCAGCTTGGAGTGGCTGTGGATGTGATGGAAAAAAACTTGGAAAAAAATGGAGCATACTGATGTGATTGGAATTGCAAAAAGGGAAGAGGAAATTTTTTTAAAAAGTTATGAAAGTGAGCCGTATTTATTTGAAAAAGACAGATGAAACATTAAAGATTTTTGCAAAAGATTAAGGGATGAAGCCCATAGATTTGGAATTACACATCATAGAAAATTGAGAAGTAAGCGAAATGTCAAAAAGTGCGTTGGATGACATTTCTGGAATTGAATCGAAAAAGGAAAAAAAGGAATTGATAAAAAAAATTTGGATTGATAAAAAAAATATACGAAATGCAACATTAGAGGAACTGATGGAAATTGTGCCGGAAAAATATTGCTATTTCTATAAAGGAAAAATTTATAAAGGTATTAGGAGGAAAAACTTGAAAAAAATTAATAATATTAATGTTGCTTGGATGCAGTATGATCGAGTTTTTGCTCTTTTTGATAAAATAAAAAAAGGAGATAAAATGGAGGGAAGAGGAAAAAGCCACGATTTAATCAGGTAAAAAGTAATGATCGATGGGAAGGAAAAAAATGCGGAAGGTTATTCCAGGACGTTACGAAATTAAATTATTTGAAATTACGTATCCGACAGATCTATTTGGAAAAAAATAGATTTTTATAACGAATTTAATGCTTTTTGAAGGATATAAAAAAAAGGGAAAAAAAGTATTCATTGCTTTTTGGAAGAAAGATTTTATCAGGAAATGCAGGATATAAAAGTTGATCGAGTTATCAGAAGAGGAAAAAAATACTGGAATTGCCAGCATCTTCCCTGGATGAATATTATAGACAGCAAATAATTGCAATGTCTAATGGAGTTAATTTAACCGAATATGTAGGAACAGATCAGGAATATTTGAATAGACAAATTTATGTTCTCTATGAACTTTTTGAATAAAACTGACTTTAATCCATCAAATGTTTATTCAGAATTGGATAAGGAATTTTTTTAATTGAAGAACTAAAAAAATAACCGTAAAGAAGTTGTAGAAAACTTTGAGAAATCAAACGTTGAATTTTTTTATAAAGGAAACCTATGAAAACTCAGGATTAAATAAATTTAAAGATGATTCAGTATACAAATTTGATAAGGACATTTTAATTTCTGACAAATTAGAAGATCAGGCAATATTGCCAGAACTCCAGAGAAATGTTTATTTAACAGATTTTTCCAAGTGAAATTATCGAAAAAAACTTGCAAAAAAATCAGTTAAAATTAAAAAGAACGCCATTATTACTTGAAAATAGCGAATATCATGGGTATACTTATAATGAAAATAATACAGTAGTGTTTGTAGGAGGGAAAAAAACCAAAATACTACTATAATGATTATAAGATAAATGTAGTTAGAAAGCCGATAGCTGTTCTTGATTTATTAAAAAAACAAGCTCAAATTATTATGTATCAGACTTTTTTTAAAAATTTTTATTAAATAGTGCAAGAACCCTGAGGCTTTTAGTTGTGGGAGGTTCAGTTTTGATATAAATAGTAAATTTGTTCAATGTAAAATCCTAAATTATTCACGAAAAATAATAACTAAAAAAATATAAATAAAAAAATTTTTTTTAAATGAATGATTTGAAATTTAAATAAAATTAATTTAAGAAGCAGGAGGAAAGATGAGCGAATATATTTTTGGAGATGAAAAAAATATACGGAAGGAATTTTTTTAGGCGGGAAGATTGTTGCAAATGATGATATTACGCTGAAGGTTAAAGAGGGGAGATTCATGCGATTGTTGGGGAAAATGGAGCTGGGAAATCCACGCTTATGAAGATTTTTGAACGGGCTATATTCTCCGACTTCTGGTGAGATTTTTTACAAGGGGGAGAAAATTGACATTGACAGTCCTACAACTGCAGCAAATTTAGGAATTGGAATGGTTTATCAGCATTTTATGCTAATTGATACCTTGACAGTTGCCGAAAATATGGTTCTGGGATTCGAACCCTAAAAAAAGGTGGAGTATTTTTTTGACTTGAATACTGCTAGAAAGCAGGTTAGGGAAGTTTCTGAAAAATATGGCTTAAAACATTGATCCAGATGCAAAGGTGTCGGATTTGTCAGTTGGGATTCATCAGAGAATTGAGATTTTGAAAATATTATTTAAGGGTGCGGAACTTCTGGTATTTGATGAGCCGAGTGCGGTGCTGACTCCACAGGAAGTGAAGGAACTTTATGAAATTATGAGAAATCTTATAAAAGAAGGAAAAACAATTATTTTTATTTCACATAAATTACAGGAAGTGCTTGATTTATCTGATAATATTACGGTTATTCGACGTGGAAGCGATGTTGGAGAATTGAAAACTAATGAAGCTACGAAGGAAAAGATTGCCAATCTTATGGTTGGGCGTGTTGTACTGTTTGAAGTGAAACGTCCAGATGTGAAATTGGGAAATGTGGTTGTGAAAATTGATAATTTGACAGTAAAAAGTGGAGGCATCGAGAAAGTTAAGGATGTTTCGTTTGAAATCCGTGAAGGTGAAGTGCTGGGAATAGCTGGAGTGCAGGGAAATGGACAGACTGAACTTATTGAGGCTTTGGCAGGACTTGCAAAAGTTGATAGCGGAACATATTTTATAGATAATGATGAGCTGGAAAACAAGACACCAAAACTTATTAAGGAAAAGGGGCTTTCACACATACCTGAAGACAGACACAAAAGGGCGACTATTGATGATTTTACAATGGAAGAAAATATGGCCTTGGGACTTCAGGATCAGTATTCTAAAGGAGTATTGCTAGATTATAGCGAAATTGAGAAAAAAACTGATGAATATATAGAAAAATACGATATTAGACCAACAGATGGGAAAATCAAGTTTGGTGGACTGTCTGGCGGTAATCAGCAGAAAGTAGTTGTAGCAAGAGAGCTGGAACGTAAAAATAAATTTATTATTGCGGCACAGCCTACAAGGGGAGTCGATATTGGTGCGATTGAGATGATTCATAATACAATTTTAAATGAAAAAACTGAGAAAAAGGCGATAATGCTTGTTTCGGCTGAGTTATCGGAAATAATGGCATTAAGTGATAGAATTGCAGTGATGTATTCAGGAGAAATTGTAGGAATTTTGGATAGAAAAGATGCAACAACAGAAAAATTAGGAATATTAATGGCAGGAGGGAAAATAGATGATTAAAAATAAGATAAAGGATTTTCTACCATCTATAATTGCAGTATTAATCGCATTAATTATTGGTGGAGTAATAATGATGACAAAGGGTGTAAATCCGTTTACAGCCCTACATTGATATGATGCGGGCGGCTTTTTATCAGCCTTATCCAAGATCTCCATTATTTAGTGGACTTGCAAATACATTATTTATCGCAACTCCGTTAATATTTTTCTGCACTTGCAACAATGGTAGCCTTTTAAAGCGGGATTATTTAATATAGGAATGCAAGGACAGATGATTGCTGGAGGATTAGCGGCAACTTTTTTTGGGCAATTACATTTAAAAAAATTATGTTTTTTTGGAAATGTGCTTGTTGTAATAATTGTGGCTGTAATTGCTGGATTTTTTTGTGGGCTGGAATAGCAGGATTTTTTTACGTGCAAAATTTGGAGTAAGTGAAGTAATTAGTACAATTATGTTAAACTATATTATGCTAGAATTACAAAATTTCCTATTAAATGAGCTTTTAAAGGATCCAGCTTCACAAAAACACAATCTCCACGTGTTTTTTTGAAGGGCAAGATTACCGTTACTTTTTTTGCAAATATTACAAGACAAAACTTAAATTTTGGTTTTATAATCGCAATTCTTTTTGACAATAGGGATATTTTTTTCTTTTTAAATATTTCAAAAAGGATATGAAATAAAAGCAGTTGGACAAAGTGATACAGTTGCTGAAAATGCGGGAATTAATCCAAAATATATCATGTTTTTAGCAATGGGAATCGCTGGAGCTTGTGCTGGACTTGGTGGAGCTGAACGTGTTTTAGGAGGAGCTTCAGAATATTCATACACTGAACTTATAATGGGAGATTACGGATTTACAGGACTTGCGGTAGCACTTCTTGGAAAAAAAATAATCCATTTGGAATATTAGTTGCGGCAATATTTTTATGCGGCACTTGAAGTTGGGGGACAAATGTTGCAGCAAAGATACCAGATTGATAAAGATATTGTATTTATTATACAAGCATTAATAATTATTTTCGTAGCATCAGAAAATTTATTTAAATTTATGCTTAATAAAAAGAAAACGGTATAAATTTAATTGTCAAATAAAAAAATATTGAGTCAGAAAGGAAAAATAAAATGATTGTATTAAAACAAATATTTAATTTATTGCAGCAGACAATAATAATAGCACCTCCAATTTTAATAACGGCTGTAGGAGCATGTATTTCTGAAAAAAGTGGAGTTATTAATATTGGACTTGAAGGAATTATGCTAAGTTCAGCGTTTGCAACGGCAGTTGTCAATATTGCTACAGGAAATCCATATTTAGGGATAATTTTTGGAGTGATAGTGGGAATCTTAATCTCACTAATTCATGCAGTAATAAGTATTAATCTTAAAGGAAATCAAATTATAAGTGGAGTTGCAATAAATTTATTTGCAGCTGCGATAACTTCATATTCTATAAAAGCCATCTATAAAACTGCTGGAAGTACTCCATTGGCAAAATCATTGGCAAACCGTCCACTAATGATAATCGTAATCTACGGAATCGCAATCGCAATGTATTTCTTCTTATACAAAACAGTTTTAGGTTTAAGAATCCGTTCAGTTGGAGAACATCCGCTAGCAGCCGACACGGTAGGAATAAGTGTTTACAAAACAAGATATATAAGCGTACTTATATCAGGAGCATTGGGAGGACTAGGAGGAGCTTATCTTACAGCAGTCCTACTCCCAGCCTTTTCAAATAACATGTCAGCAGGACGTGGATATATCGCAATGGCTGCAATGATCTTTGGAAAATGGAATCCGCTAGGAGCAATCTTAGCAAGCCTGTTATTCGCTTTCGGACAAGCATTTGCAGATGTTTCAAAAACAATAGGACTTCCAATATCTCAGCAATTTTTGACAATGATACCGTATATTTTGACATTGTTGGCATTAGTTGGATTTGTAGGAAAATCGAAAGCACCGAAAGCGTCTGGACTTCCATATGAAAAATAAAACTCGATAAGGAGAAATTATGAGAAAAATAATTTTTATATTTGTGGTATTTTCTTTAGTTTCTTTTTCAAAGGATTTGGAAATAAAAACAGTCAAATTTTTTAGTGCGTGTGGAGAAAATGATAATGAACATTTAAAAATACTAGAAAAAGAACAAAGAAAAATGGATGAAATATATAATAAACTAATTCAGAAATTTGATAAAAATAGAAAGCGTTATTCCAAATTAAAGCAAAAGTTAATTAATTCTCAAGAAATGTGGATAAAATATTCAGATGAAGAAATGACGAATTATGGAATGTATAGAAATTGGTATAACCTATGCGTTAGAGAAAAATCTGTAACAAGAGAACGGATTAATTTAATACAACAAAGAATACTGGAATTAACAAATGAATATAAAAAAAATATTTAGATTAAAATAATAATTGAAAAAAATCTGTTTCATAGATTGTTTAATAATTTATGGAACAGAATTTTTTTGTTTATAAGTAAAAGTAAATTTATTTTTTTAATAATCAAAAAGAGATACTTATGAATCTATTGAATGACTTTTTAGAGGAGGCAATCGCCTCCTCTATTTATAGTTATTAAAAATTGTATTACAAAATATCCAACCAGGTTGGATTGAAAAAAATATTAATAATACTTTTTAAGTGGAGGATATAGATAATGGTAGAATTCCCATACAATCATCTTAACTTTGCATTCTGGACAGTAAAAAAAGGATTCATTCCAAAAGTTATGTACATCTGCCTCTGATAAAATGAATATTTTGATACGGAAATATTTTTTTCCTAAAAAGGCTCCATAGACTTTTTAAGTTCATCAGAAATATGTCTTGAATAGAAACCGTACCTGTTTACCATTTTAAAGTTTTTAGGAGGCAGATGAATGAGAATCTGTGAGATAAATTTTTCAGCAGGCATAGTAATGTAAGTTTTCTTTTTATTGCTAGCCAAATCATTGAAAAAGAAGGTAACTTTACCATCATCAATTTCGGTAATCTTGTATTCGGCAACAGGTGAACGTGCGAGATATCTTCCGAGATATCTGATAATACCCTCTGTGCTGTTGATGTCACCGTCACCGACATTAAAGAAGAATCTTTTGTTTTTCTTTGTAAAGTTTGGAAACAGTTTCCAAGGCCTTTTTTTAATTTTACTGTCATGATATTCTCCATTCTGAATAATTTTGAGGACATGGTACTTCCATTGACCGGCAATAGTATCCACATTAAAATGTCTCATTTTCCTGAAGTCAAAATTTTTAGTGAATCCACCCAGGGAAACAATGGCATGGATGTGCGGATTCCATTTAAGATCCCTTCCGAAGGTATGTATAATAGAAATCAGCCCATAGTGTACGATGTCGGAGTCAGTGAAATATTTTTTGGAAAATTTTGAGATTTTATTTTTTCTCAGATTTTTCTTACTGATGTTATGGAAGCAGAACTTAAAGATTTCGTTAACGGCCTCAGAAAACTTTGAGAGGAGTTTTCTGTCATAGAAGAAAAATTGTCTGCATTCTTTAGGTATAGTAAAGAGTACATGGTGATGTTCAATGTTCAGGATGTGTTTCATAGTATTCTGGGACCAGATTCTGGCATATTTGAAACCGCATGAAGGACAAAGTTTGGACTTACAAGTAAGAGGGAACTTGTGGATAATGGGACAGAGAGGGCATTTAAATTTAATGAAACCCTTAGACATATCCCTGCAAGCGAGGAACTTATCGATAGATTGTATAATGTATTTAAGATGTTTTTTTCTCAATATTATTTTTTTCTTGCAAAAAAATCAATAGAATTTAGTAAAATGTTGTTATTACTGAAGATATACTTCAGTTTATTTTTGTATGATATATTTGTTGGTCATAAATATATTATACAAAAAAATCAGCCGAATTTCAAATTCGGCTTTTTTTATTTGAACAAAAAAATAGAAGCTGAACTCAAAAATTTTAACCATTTTGAGACAGCCCCTTTTATATCTCTAATTTTAGCAATTATCTGATAACTCTCATTTTTTTCTTCAAAAACTTCTCCCACAGAAAAAGTATGTATTTTTGTCATCAATGAGTATTTCAAGTTCTCCATTATGATTTATATTTTTTTACGATTCCTGAAAAAAATAAGCCCTGTTTATTTTTGAGATGAACCTTTTTCTCTTTCAGGTAGCTAAGTTCATTAATTTCAAGAAGGATTTCCTCCCATTTTCCATTTAGAAATGTTTCAAATAGAATTTTAAACTCTTCAATAATTGAAGTAATAATTTCTTTAATATCATAGTGTTTTTCCAGTTATTTCAGAAATGGAAGCTGCTGTTTCTGAAAGTTCGGCAGGCAGTGAATTATTTATATTTATTCCAATTCCGACAAAAAAAGTTATTTTCAACTCTTTCCACGAGAATACCTGTTATTTTTCCATAAAGATAAACATCATTAGTCCATTTAAACATATAGTCAAGATTTTTCTATTTTTTTCTAAGCCCCTTTATGACGGAAAGTCCTGTAATTAAAAGGCAATTTTAAATATTCAGAATCGTCAATGCCGCTATTTTCATCTTTTTTCACGAGAAACGTAAAAAGAGCCATTCCCTTTTGTGAAACCCATGTATTTCCCCGTCTTGCCTTACCGAGAGTCTGATTTTCAGCTGTAACTACATCATATTCTTCAAATTTTGAAACATTATTTTTCATAAATTCATTAGTTGAATCAAGAGTTTCATAACTGTATATTTTCATTTTTCTCAGCTCCTGTTCTTTTTTTATAATTATATCACAAAAAAATATGGTAAAAATATTAAAGATTGAATAAAACCTATAAATTTTTGTACAGCCTTTATAGGAAATAAGACTTCGGAACTGTTATAATAGAATTGAAAGGAGAAAAAGTAAATGAGAATGATTGAAGGATTTAATAAAACCATTGATTATATTGAAAGTGTCATGAAAGATAAAATTGATGAAAAGAGGATTTTAGAACTGTCAGGGTACTCATATGCTATGTTCCGCAGGATATTTTCAATTCTGACTGAAACAACTTTATCCGAGTATATAAGGGCAAGGAAGCTGACTGAAGCTGCAAAGAAGATTCGTGAAACAGATGAGAAAATAATAGAAATTGCATTTGAATACGGCTATGATTCACCTGATTCATTTGGACTGGCTTTTAAGAATTTTCATGGGTATACTCCTTCAGAAGTAAGAAAAGGAAAGCCTTTCCGTGCAGTTTCACGAGTAAGGCTCATGTTAACAGTCAAAGGAGGAAATAATATGAATATTACCATTCAGAAAAAGGAAGCATTTAAAGTTGCAGGAATAAATGCTAAGAATATAGAGCCGTCATCCTGTCCGGAAGTTTGGAAGGAGCTGTTTTCAAAATATTCCCCAGAGAAACTGGAAAATCTTGGAAACGGTCAAAGCTATGGAATATGTCATGATATGAAAAATACGAAAAAAATCAACTATATGGCATGTTATGATGTAAGGGATATAGAAAAGGCAGAGGAAATGGGTCTTGAAATTGTGGAAGTGGCTGCGGCTGAATATGCAGTTGTGGAACTTACAGGAAAAATACCTGATTCAATTCATGCGGGCTGGAAGTATCTTTTTGAAGTGTTTTTTCCTGAACAGGGATACAGGCATTCAGGAAAACCTGATTTTGAAGTCTACTCAGAAGGGGATATGTACAGTGAAACATATAAAATGGAGCTCTGGGTTCCTATCGTGAAAGAACTATAGAAAAAAATGAGAGATACATAGGTTGAAGAAGAAATTATTGTTTTTTTAAATTTTATTCATATAATTGTCTAGTTTACTAATCTTTCACTTGACAAAGGTAAAAAAAGGAAGTACAATTAGACATATCAAGTCCCCTACAAATCATTAATTGATTCTTGTAGGGCTTTTTAAATTATTTGGAGATATTTATGGAAAAAGGAATATTTGAGTATTAAAGAACAGATAGAGTTGTTAAAAAAAGAGGAATGATTTTTCAAAGATGAGGAAGAAGCAACAAAAAAATTAACTTTTATAAATTATTATAAGATAAAAGAGGCTTCATTACCTTTTTTTATGTAAAAAAATTTTTTTATGGACTGGAGTATGAAAAAAATGGTAATATTAGATGATGAAGAATATGATAAAGTTTGGGATATGGTTTATGATAGATTTAATTTTAATCCCAGTGTTGATAAAAAAAAGAAATAGCGTTTAAATTTAAAGAACCATATATAGTTTATGATATTAGTTATCATTATGAAAATCTAGAGAAAATTGAAGGATTTGTAGATTGGGGATTTAAAAAGAAATTCGTGATAAAATAACGGAAAATTTTTTTGAAATGTACTAAGGAAAAATGAGGAATTGTATGCATTGGATTGGCATCATTCTTGCTTTAGATATAATCCTCGTATTAAAGATGAGCCTAAAATTATAGAAGTTAAAGATGAACGCTACTGGGGTGGCGGGTATAATGCATATTTTTCCAACATATTGTCCAAATGGAGATTATTATTTTTTTATAGATGTTAATTTTCACTTTGGATATTTAGGACATCCTTGGCAACAAAAGGTTTGGATATATGGAAAAAAATTGATTGAAGAATTTAAAAAAGCTGATTTAGAGGAATTTAAGTTAATTGAGGAGAAAAATTAGAGAGGAACATTGAAGAGAATGAAAGACAACAAAATAAAGATTACTGGAGCTAGAGAGCATAATTTACAAAATGTTGATATTGAGATTCCAAAGAATGAGCTGGTTGTAATTACTGGGGTTTCCGGGAGTGGGAAGTCTTCACTTGCGTTTGATACGATTTATTCAGAAGGGCAGAGAAGGTATGTTGAGAGCTTGTCGGCTTATGCGAGAATGTTTATTGGGCAGATGAAGAAACCTGAATTAGATAGTATTGAAGGGCTTTCTCCTGCGATTTCGATTGAACAGAAAAGTGTGTCGAAAAATCCGCGTTCGACTGTTGGTACAACTACTGAAATTTATGACTATATGCGGCTTTTGTGGGCACATATTGGAGAGGCACATTGTCCGATTTGTCATAAAAAAGTGGAAAAACAGTCGATTCAGGAAATTGTCGATAATTTGATGAGTTCTAGAAAAGAAAAGGATAAAATGATAATTTTGTCACCAGTTGTGATTGATAAAAAAGGGGACTCATAAAAAAATTTGTTTTTTTGAATTTGCAGAAAAGAGGGTTTCAAAGAGTTCGAGTGAATGGTGATATTCTTGACTTGGGTGATGAAATTGTTTTGGATAAGAATAAAAGACATCATATTGAAGTTGTTGTTGATAGAGTTGTGTTTAAGGCGGATAATAAGGAATTTTTGAGTCGATTGACAGAGGCGATTGAAACTGCGAGTGAGCTTTCTGATGGAAAAATAATTGTGAATATTAATGGAGAAGATAACAAATTTAGTGAGAATTTTTCTTGTCCAGACCATCCAGATGTTGTATTTCCAGATGTTGTACCAAGACTTTTTTCGTTTAATGCACCTTATGGGGCTTGTGAAGTTTGTAATGGGCTTGGTTCGAGATTGGAAGTTGACGAGAATAAATTAATTGTTGATGAGAATTTGTCAATTAATGAAGGTGGGATAATTTTTCCAGGAGCGACGACTAAAAAGGGCTGGAACTGGGATTTATTCATAGCGATGGCAAAGGCACATAAAATCGACTTGGATAAAAAGGTTTCTAAATTGACTCGAAAAGAAAAAGATGTGATTTTTTATGGAAGTGATAAGCAATTTAACTTTTCTTGGAGCGGAGACAGTTTTAGCTATAATGGAAAACGAGGATTTGAGGGACTTGTGCACAGTATTGAGCGTCGATATAGGGAAACGGCTTCAGAGTCGGCAAAAGAAGAAATTGAAGCAAAATATATGACAGAGAGAACTTGTAAAACTTGTCACGGGAAAAGACTTAAAGATGTTGTATTGGCAATAACGGTTAATGATAAGAGCATTATTGACTTGACTGAAGTGAGTGTTGTTGATGCACTTGATTTTTATGAAAAAATTCAGCTTACGGAAAAAAACAAATGCAGATTGCAGCTGAAATTTTTGAAGGAAATAAAAGAACGGCTAAAAATTTATGATAAATGTTGGGCTTGATTACTTGAGTCTTGCTAGAATGACGAAAACGCTGTCTGGTGGAGAATCGCAAAGAATTAGGCTTGCAACTCAAATTGGAAGTAGGCTTACTGGCGTGATTTATGTGCTTGACGAACCGAGTATTGGGCTTCATCAAAGGGATAATGACAAGTTACTTGCGACTTTGAAGGATTTGCGTGATATTGGGAATAGTTTGATTGTTGTAGAGCATGATGAAGATACGATGAGAGAAGCGGATTATCTGATTGACATAGGTCCAGGTGCTGGAATTAATGGAGGAAAGGTTGTAGCGCAAGGAACGCCAAAACAAGTTATGAGAAATAAAAAATCATTGACAGCGCAATATTTGAACGGAAAAATTAAAATTGAAGTGCCTGAAAAAAGAAGAAAAGCGAGTAAAGAAATTGTTTTGAAAAAAATGCAAAAGGAAATAATTTGAAAAATGTGACTGCACATATTCCTCTTGAAGTTTTGACGGTCGTGACAGGAGTTTCAGGAAGTGGGAAGTCGACATTGATTAATCAGACATTGTTTCCAGAGCTTCACAACAGGCTAAATAAAGGGAAATTATATCCGCTTGAAAATGGTGGAATAGATGGGATTGAAAACTTGGAAAAAGTGATTGACATTGATCAGTCGCCGATTGGGAGAACGCCGAGATCGAATACTGCGACATATACGAAAATTTTTGATGATATTCGTGATTTATTTGCACAGACAAATGATGCAAAAGTTCGTGGATATTCGAAAGGAAGATTTTCATTTAATGTAAAAGGTGGACGATGTGAAGCGTGTAGCGGTGCTGGAATTAATAAAATTGAAATGAATTTCTTGCCAGATGTTTATGTGGAATGTGAAGTTTGTAAAGGAAAACGATACAATCGAGAAACATTAGAAGTTCAGTACAAAGGAAAAAGTATCGCAGATGTGCTAGAAATGACAGTTGAAGAAGCATACGAATTTTTCAAAAATATTCCGTCACTTGAGAGAAAACTACAAACATTGATGGATGTAGGAATGAATTACATTCAATTAGGACAACCTGCGACAACTCTTTCAGGTGGAGAAGCTCAACGGATAAAACTTGCAACTGAATTATCAAAAATGTCAAGAGGAAAAACCATTTACATTTTGGACGAACCAACGACAGGACTTCACTTTGAAGACATCAGAAAATTATTAGAAGTGTTAAACAGATTGGTCGATAAAGGGAATACAGTCTTAGTAATTGAGCATAATTTGGATGTAATTAAAGTTGCGGATCACATTATTGATATAGGCCCTGAAGGTGGTTACAAAGGTGGACAGATTATTGCAGAAGGGACGCCTGAAGAAATTGCAGAGAATGAAGGATCTTGGACTGGGAAATTTTTAAAGAAGTATTTGAAAAAAGATTCTTGATGGAATTTTGTAGCAAGTGATAAGAGTAAATTTCATCAAATAGTCAGTGAATAAAATAAAAATTTTTGGAGTTAAAAGATAAAACTAATTTGAAAAAAATATGAAATAATAAATAATATTTTTGTATGATTAACTAGAATAGTTTTAGTCATAAAAAGTTTAAAAATACTATTTTTTTAAGACTAGATTATAAAAAAAGAAAAGGAGAATGGAATTGGTTATGAAAAAAAGAAATTTATTTTTTTAAAATGGCATTAATTATGATTATAACGGTATTCGGAATAATTTCTTGCGATTTTTTTGGCAAATAAGACATTAAGAGTGCCAGATTCTATGATTACAAAGGAATTGAACAAGAAATTTCCGATTGAAAAAGAATTTTCTGCTGGGGAAAGTTGGACTTAAAAAGTCCTGTGATGAGTTTTGCGGAAGATAGACTTTACTTTACAGCTGATTATGATGTTTCACTTTTGGCGGGAAAAAGCGAAGGGAAAGTATTTTTGAATAGTCAAGTGAAATTTGATCCAAAAAAACAAATAAGGTATATTTAGTGGATTTGGATGTTACTAAAGTTACTGATGAAAAGGGTAATAAAATAGATGATTCGGTTATGGCAAAAATCATTAAAAGCGCTTATTTCAAATTATTTGGAAACTAATGAAGTTTATACTTATGATGATGACAAAAAAAGTTAAAGTAAAAAAATATGTTTATAAAAAGATGGAAAAACTATTTGTTCAAACTTAATAAATATTTTTAACAAAAAGATAGCAAGAAGTCGTAGGCTTTCTATAAGTGGGAGATGAATTGCTTTTTGTAAAAATTGAAAAAAAAGGATACATCCATGATAAAATTTTTTTGTATAAAATATTGAAGAGAAATCATTAAAAATAATATTCAAAAATCAAAAAGGAGGTGTAATTGTATGAAATATAATTTAGCATTCAAATACAGAATTTATCCAAATAAGGAGCAGGAGTTGTTGATAAACAAGACTTTTTGGATGTGTTCGTTTTGTTTACAATACGATTTTTGTATGCTGCAAATAAATTTTTATGAGGAAACTGGGAAAAAAATAAAATAATTACACCTGCTAGTTTGAAGAGTGAAAATCAATTTTTTGAAAGAAGTAGATAGTCTAGCACTTTCAAATGCACAATTGAATGTAAGACGATCATTTACGAATTTTTTTCAGAAAAGAGCGAAGTTTCCAAAGTTCAAATCTAAAAAGAATAATGTTAAAAAGTTACACGACAAATTGTGTGAACAATTCGATACGAATTGAGGAAAATAAGTATTTGGTTTTGCCAAAATTGAAAAAGAGTAAAATTGAAATATCATAGAGAAATACCAAAGAATTATAGAATAAAGTCGGTAACACTAATAAATAGTAATGGAAATTATTATGTTTCTATCTTGACAGAATTTGAAAAAGAAATTCAAAAACCCAAGTAATGATAAAAGTAATTGGACTTGATTTTTTTCAATGTCTGAGTTATTTGTCAGTTCTGAAAACCAAAGGGCTGATTATCCAAGATATTTTAGGATGCTGGAGAAAAAAATTGAAGAAATTACAGAAATTACAGAAATCATTATCAAGGAAAGTAAAATTTTTCTAAAAAAATTGGTATAGACAAAAAGTGAAAATATCAAAATTACATGAGTATATTAAAAAAATTGCCGAAGAGATTTTTTTACATAAATTATCAAAAAAATTGTCTAAAGAACATAATGCTGTGATTGTCGAAGATTTGAATATGAAAAGGGATGAGCTAGGCATTAAATTTTTGGGGAAAAGTGTAGGAGATAATGGATGGGGAATGTTTTTGAGGATGCTTGAGTACAAATTGATGTTTTTAGGAAAACAATTTTTTAAAAATAGATAAGTGGTTTCCGTCGTCGAAAAACTTGCAGTAAATGTGGAAATGTTAAAGAGGAACTGAAGTTATCAGAAAGAAGCTATAAATGTGAGTGCTGTGGGATTGAGATTGATAGAGATTATAATGCAGCACTGAATATAAAAAAACATTGGGAAATTGATGTTGAAATATTAGAAAAAAATAAAAAAAGACAGGGTAGGAACTACCCGAAGAGCTTGGTAAATATATTTGGCTAGCAAAAGCAGATACTTCCAGAAGCTCCCGCTTCTAAAAGCGGGAGTAGTTCACATTACGGCAAAGTTTCAGTTTTGCCGTTTTTTTGTTGAAAAAAACGAAAATTCTTTGGTAAGATAATATTTAGTGTGAATTGAGAGTATTTTTTTGAAAGGAAAGTAAAAAGTTGGAAGGAATATTTGACAGATTGAGAAAATTAACTGCTTTTGTCTATTGTGAATAGGGGAGTTGAGTATTTTTAATAAGCAAAAAGTAAAATTAATGTTGTTTATGAAAAAAAGATGATAAAATAGTGGTGGAATCACAAGTTGATGGAAATTATAGAAATGCCTACAATGTTAATATAACTTATTTTTTTATGAAGATGGAAAGCCAGATAACAGAATTATATATAGTTGTGACTGTCCTAACTTTAAAGAGACAAAAAAAGCCTTGCAAAACATATTATTGCGACTGGGATGGCTGCGGATGCTGAAGTTAAGGCTGGGAATATTTATTTTAAGGAAAAATAGGGAATTTAAAAGAGAAAAAGAAGATAAAAAGTAGCAGTAATCGTATAAAAATTGCAGAAGATGAAGTGTATGATGAAATTCTTAGAGAAGATGAAAAAAATTTTAGGAAAAAAAGAAGAAAAATACTTATGAGAAGATTGAAGGAAAAGAAATTAAAGAGTTTAGGGAAAAAAACTGGAAAAATTAAAAAAAGAATTGATAAAACTAAGATTTCATATTCAGAAAAAAACGAGTATAAGCTGGCACTTGAAATAGAGCAGTTAGCATCTACAGTATCAACGTTGAGAGTAAAGACGGGAAAAAAAGTTTAAATTATATAAAGGATTTAGAATCTTTTATTTATTCAGTAGAAAATGAGCAGTTTTTATGAAATTGCTCAAAAAAATATTTATAATCCAGATTTGCATTATTTTAATGAAATAGATAAAAAAAGTGATAAAAAAATCTTGGCAACTATTTTTAAGAAAAATGAATTTGGAATGAATTTTTAATAATAATAATTATTATTATTATGGAAAGTTACAAGGTGAAATAATGAATCCAATGCTGGCAGAACAGATATTTTTCAGCCATAGAAAATAAAAAGACAATAAGATCTGGCAGCAAGACAATTTATGTGACTGGAGAATACGAGCCAATATTTGCATTTCAAAAAGATGAGAATGGAAATAAAAAAATAATTATAAGAAATTTTACAGTTTTATCACCAACAAGTCGTTATTTTTACTTTTAAAAAAATGGTGTGTCAAATATTGAAAAAAATTTCATAAAATGAGTGATGCAGAGTGGGAAATAATGAATACTCTTACAGATGGAACTAGAAAAAGGGACAGAATATCTGAATGAAATATCAGGAAAGCTGTTTGATGAAATAAAGGAAGTGCTATCAAAATATGAAATTCAATTGCTAAGGTTACGGAAAAATTATGGAACGGTAAATATTTTTTTGTAGAGGAAGGCAATGGGAAAAAAATAAACTTCAAGTAACGATTTCCTGCCTTGAGGAAAGTATTAGGACAGATGATGGCTATTTTATTCCTAAAAAAAATAAAAAAACTTCAAAGGGAAATTTCTGAAGATTTTCAAAAAAATATGCAGATGCTCAGATTATTGAGTTAGAGTATAGAATGTATGTTGGATTTAGGGCAAAAGCAGTTAAAGTCGGATGACATTGTACTAGTGATTGATAGAAATGAATTTTTTTAGCAATGGCTGATATTATTGATGAAAAAAATATTCAGAAAAGGTGAATATTAATGTGAGTGATAAAAATAAAAAAAGTTCGTAAAATTGGTGTGGATATTAATATAAGATCTGTTGAAAATGAACTTTTTAGTGTAAATTTCAATATTGAGGGAATTGATGAGAAGGATGTTGAAACAGTTCTGGAATCGGTAAGAAATGAAGAGAAATTTGTGACATTGTCAAGCGGTGAACTTGTAAAAATTGCCAATAGGAACACTGAAGAAATGGTTGGAATCGTTGATGCAATGAACGATTTGAGAATCGGTGAAAATAAAATTTCTAAAAATAAAGGCATTGCAGCTGGCACAGGTTTCTAGCAGTATTAACAAGGAATTGAATGAAATTGAGGAATTTAAGCAGCTTTTTTTCAGAAAAATAAAAAAAACGTGAAAATAAAGAGCCATCAAACATAAAGGTAAAATTATTTCCATATCAGCAAATTGGGTTTAATTGGCTTAAAAAAATATGTATGATATTGGATTTGGCGGAATTTTTGGCGGATGATATGGGACTTGGGGAAAACTTTGCAGGCGATTTCGCTTATTTCGGAAATTCAGCTGGAAAATGAGGATTTGCTTGGAATAATTATTGTTCCGACTTCGCTTTTTACATAACTGGAAGGAGGAGTTTTATAAATTTTTCGGATATAAAGCCGATTCTTGTAGAAGGAAATGCTGAAACAAGGAAAGAATTGATTGAAAAAAACTGAAAGAGGAATTTTGATAACGACTTATCAAACTTTTTAGAAATGATGTGAAAAAAATTATAACGATAAGAAATTTGATGTGGCGATATTGGATGAAGCACAAAAATATAAAAAAATGTATCTTCTCTTGTAAAAAAAGCGACAAGTAAGTTAAAAAGCACTGTAAACTTTGCTTTGACAGGTACTCAATTGAAAACAGCATTATGGAACTTTGGTCGATTTTTTGACTTTATTTTTGCCTGGTTATCTTGATAATATAACAAAATTTAGAAAAAAATATAAAAAAATTCCTTAAATAATCCAGATTCAAAAAAATATTTAATTTGAAAAATATCGTTTCTCCATTTATTCTGCGAAGAACAAAAAAATGAAGTGCTGACAGAATTACCTGAAAAAGTTGAAAAATAATATGATTGTAGAATTGAGCAAAGAGCAGAAAAAAAGCTATATATGGCTTATGTTAAAAAGGGCGAAAAAGGAGCTTAGGGGATTTAACAAGGAGGAAAATAACAATCTAAAAAGTTCTGGCAATTTTGACAAAATTACAGCAAATTTGCAATTCTCCACAATTATTTGATGAGAATTATACTGGTGAAGTTGCTAAAATTGAATTATTAAGGGAAATGATACCAGATATTTTTAGAAAAATGGTCATAGAATGATTATTTTTTTCACAATTTTTTTAGGAACATTGGAGGAAATAAAGGAGGAATTGAAAAAAAGGAAAACGTAGAATATTTTTTTACATTGATGGAAGCGTAAAGTCCAAAGAACGAATGGAAATTTCTAAAAAAATTCAATTCAGGCGAAGGGCAAGTTGTCTTAATTTCGCTAAAAAGCTGGAGGAACGGGACTAAATTTAATTGGAGCAGATGTCGTAATTCACTATGATCCATGGTGGAATTTTTGCTGTGGAAAAATCAGGCAAGCGATAGAGCCCACAGAATTGGTCAGAAAAAAAGAGTGTTCAAGTTATTAAAGCTTATAACTGAAGGAACAATTGAGGAAAAAAAATAATAAAAATTCAGGAGAATAAGCGGGCTTTGAGTGAAAAATATCTTAGGGAAAGATAGCGGAAATAATAAGGATTCAAAAAGAAATTTTTTTGAGATGGATGAGAAGGAATTGATGGAGCTTTTTGAGTTTTGAGAAATAATTTATTTAATAAAATAAAAAAAATAATTTCTTATAATGTTGACAATTCTGAGAAAAAAAGTGATATACTAATTAAGTCATACTAGCCAGGGGAGTTAGCAGTGCCTGTATCTACAACCCGCTTTAGTAGAGGTGATGTCAAATTTGAGGGAAGTTTTAGTGTCAACGTCTTATTTCAAGAGTGTTGAGAAAAATAGTCCCATATTGTAGAGAGTTAGCGAAACGTGTCAGGTCGGGAACGAAGCAGCACTAAGTTAATTTCTTTTAGGTTTATGGGGTAGCTGTTTTTTTGAGCTTTTGACTTAAGAAACGGATGGTAGAACCTTTTTCGAGAGTTTGACGTATGACTTTTTATTTCTTTTTTTAACTACAAACGGAGGTTTCAATGAAAGTAGTCGAGTGGGATAAAAAGGGAATATTGGTAAAATTTTTAATAGACATATTGGAGGCAGATCCAAAAATTTTCTTTTTAATAAGAAAAAAAGGAAGATATATTTTTTTATGCAATAATGAAGATTTATACGGTTATGCAGTTCTTAGTTTAGGTAATATTGCGGAACTGAAAAAAATATTTATTTTACCGAAATTGAGAAATAATGGATATGGGACGTTTTTTGAAACATATGATTAATTGGCTTACAAATAGAAATTTTTGATTCACTAATCGTAACTAATCATAAAAAAATGAATAATTTTCTTGAAAAAAACAGCGGTTTATAAGAACACAAAGACGGATATATCTTGAATAATTTAAGAGAAGGAAAAAAGCAGGAAGAAAATATGCTTTTTATTTCAAAATTTGCAATTTGTGTAAATATTATTTTAGCTTTTTTAAAAATTGCAGCTGGAAAGATTTTTTTCAGCATGTCGCTGCTTTCAGATGGGTTAAATTCACTTTCAGATTTGATTACAAATGTTTTGGTCATTGTAGGATTAAAAGTTGGAAGCAATCCTGAAGATAAAGAGCATCCTTTTGGGCATGGAAAGATAGAGTCAGTTTTTAGTGTGATAATTGGGACATTTATAATGATAACAGCTTTTGAGCTGATAAAGGATAATTTTTCAAAATTGACATCTCTTAGCAGTGAAAGTAATTTGAAGATTACAGTTATTCCAATAATTGTAACAATTTTAGCGATATTAATAAAAAAATATTTCAATTGTCTTTTTATGAAAAAAAAGGGTAAAAAAATATAATAATTCATTAATAAATTCGTTGCTTACAGATTATAATTCAGATATTGTAATTTCTGTTTCTGTTTTAGCCGGACTGTTTTTATCAAGGATTCATCCTGTATTTGACACAATTGTAGGATTTATCGTGTCAATCTATATTATAAAAAAAGCGGTTATAAGCTAATAAAGGAAAATTCATTAATATTGCTGGATTCGCAAGATGATGAATTAATCGAAAAAAAATACGTTCTGAAATATTGCAGTTTAAAGAAATTGAAAATGCACATGACTTTAGAATGACTACTTCTGGAAAAAGATATTTATATATTTGCTGATGTGAGGATGGATAAAAAAATAAAACAATTGAAGAAGCGCATGATATTACAAATAAAATTTCCCAAAAAGTTAAACATAAATATAAAAAAATATAAAAAGGCTTTTTGATTCATATTGAACCTATGTATGAAGATGATTAAGTTTGCTGGAATAAAAAAACTGTACTTATCGTATTTTTTTAGACTTTTACAAATGACTATAATATAAAAAAATATAAAGGAGATATAGTAAAATGATAGAAAAAAATAAAACATGAGAAATATAAAATTTTTAAAACGAAATATTATTGAAGATTCTGATTTTTACAAAAGGAAACGATGTTTATTCTTATTTGTGCAATGATTATTGCTTCGATAGGTTTTAAATACAAATTCTGTTGCTGTAATTATTGGAGCTATGCTGATTTCACCATTAATGTCGCCAATTCAATCAATAGGATTGGGGCTGTCAAATGGAAATTTAAAAAAAGAGTCTATACGTCGCTTTTTTTAGGCTGGGAATTTTTTATATTAATAAGTGTGATAAGTTCCACTTTTTTTATTTTTTTAGTAAGCCCTATAAATGAAGCAACTCCGCAAATATTAGCTCGAACTTCTCCAACTTTATGGGATGTATTAATTGCAATTTTTGGTGGAATTGCAGGAGTAATGGAAAAAAACAAAAGAAGATGGTGGAAATGTAGTTCCTGGAGTAGCTATTGCAACAACATTAATGCCGCCTTTGTGTGTAGTAGGATTTGGGATTGCTCATGGAAATCGAAAAATTTTTTTCTTGGAGCAGGATATTTGTTTATAATAAATGTATTTTTTTATAATGATAGCAACATTAGTTGGCTTGATAGTTTATTCTGGAAATATTTTTTGAAGCAAGAAATAAAATTTCAATAAAAAAACAAATAATATTTTTATATAGGAAGTTTAATCATAATTATTCCAAGTATATATACAGCAACAACTTTAGTTCAAGATACAGAGAGAAAAATTCATTAAAAAAATTTATTTCAAAGGAATTAAATAATCATTATGTTTTTGATAATTCTGTTAATAAAAAAAGATAAAAACTGTTACTTTAAAAAAATTGTAGGAGAGGCTTTTTAAAAAAACAGGATATTGAAAAAAATTAGAAAAAAACTGGAAAAAAATATAAATTGAAAAAAACTACAAATTAAAAAAATACAGCAGTTATCAAATGAAAAAAATATTTGACAGCACAGGACTTATCAAAATATTTAAATGAAGAAAAAAACAAAAGAAAATACAGAAAGCGTTGCATTACCAAGTAAAAAAATGAAGATCGAGGCAATTTTTGGAAAGTGATTTAAAAAAACTGTTGAAAACGTTTTTGTATAAAAAAATTTTTTCAAATAGCATTAGTGGAGTTAAAATTGGGAAACTGATAGATACAAATAATAATGAAAACTTTGTTGTTTTAGTTATTGGAAATGAAACAATGACAGATGAAATCGCTGAAAAAAATAAAAAAATCTTGAGTTTTAATACTGAGAAAAAAAATATGAAATTATTATTGAAAAAAAATAAGCAAGAGAAAGTTAATGCAATATCTAAAGAAAATCAAAAAAATAAATTTTTTTGAAAAAAAAGTAAAATAATAGAAATTCAATAAAAGTTAGAAAAAAATAATAAAAAAATCTTGTGAATAAATGGAAAAAAATAGATTAAAAGCCTTGACAAATAGCTTTTAGATTTATTATAATAGTTTGTATAATGTAAAAAAATTATAAGTTTTATAATTCTTTTTACAATGTTAGATTGAAGTATTAATAATATAAAATTTGAAAGGAGTCGATAAATAATGGCAGTACCTAAGAAAAAGAACTTCTAAAAGCAAAAAGAAATATGAGAAGATCGCATGATTCAATTAAAGCTCCAAATATTATTGTAGAAGCTGACGGATCGATTAGAAGACCACACAGATTAAACTTAGAAACAGGAGTTTACAGAGGTAGACAAGTAATAGCTAATGAAGCTACGGAAGCTGAATAGTTTTTTTCAAAAGCAGGATTTATGTCTTGCTTTTTGATTTTTTTAATTTGATAATTTTTGTCGTTTTGCAGTTGTATTTTTTTAAGTTTTTTTGTGATAGACTTTAGTAGAATAATTTTAAATTTGAAAAAAATATAAATGAGAAAAAAATAAAAAAATAAATCTGAGGTGAGATATGAAAGTTGGGATTTTAGGAACAGGATCTTATGTGCCTGAAAAGATAATGACAAATGATGATTTGGCAAGGATTGTGGATACAAATGATGAATGGATAACAGTTAGAACTGGTATCAAGGAAAGAAGAATTGCAGATGAAAATGAAGCTACATCTGATTTGGCATTTAGAGCTGCTGAAAAGGCAATTGAAGATGCGGGAATAGATAAAAATGAGATTGACTTAGTTATTGTTGCAACAATGACTCCAGATTATGGGACACCATCAACTGCGGCATTAGTTCAGGATAAATTGGGAATAAATGCGGCGGCATTTGATTTAGGTGCAGCTTGTACAGGATTTGTTTATGCCTATTCAGCTGGACATAGCTTTATTGCGGCTGGACTTTATAAAAAAGTGCTTGTTATTGGGGCAGAAACAATGTCAAGAGTAGTTGACTGGACAGACAGGGGAACTTGTATCCTGTTTGGAGATGGTGCAGGAGCTGTTGTGCTTGGAGAAGTGGAAAATGGAGGATATTTGGCAAGCCATCTTGTGGCTGACGGTTCTGGAGCAAGTGAACTTTTAGTGCCTGCTGGTGGAACTAAAGAGCCTGTATCAAAGGAAAAAATTGAAAGCAAGGATATTTACTTGAAAATGAATGGAAGAGATATTTAAATTTGCAGTAAGAGTATTTCCAGAAACAGTTGAAAATGTGCTGAAACAAGCTGGAATTACTGCAGATGATGTTGATTTATTTATTCCACATCAAGCAAATATTAGAATTATTGAGTCGATTGCAAAACGATTTAAGCAGCCGCTAGATAAGTTTTTTGTAAATTTGAATAAATATGGAAATACTTCGGCGGGATCGATTCCGATAGCTCTTGATGAGGCGATAAAGGAAGGAAAAACTTAAAAAAAGGAGATAAGTTTGTTGCTACTGGATTTGGTGGAGGACTAACTTATGGTTCGATTATGGTTGAAATTTCAAAATAATAATTTATAAATATATGATTAAAAAAATTGTTAAAACTTGTAATTTTAAAAAAATTTCAGAGTATAATGTAATAGAGAATATTTAAAACTAGATTTATTAGGTTTACTTTATAAATATAAAAAAATTTCTGAATGTAAAAAAATAAAAAAATTTTTTTAAATATTAAGGAGGAAAAGTTATGAATTCAAAAAAATATTTTTGGGGATTAGTAATTGTAGTTTTAAGTTTATTTAAGTTTATACCCGAAGATATTATGAAGTACATTGTAAATTATCAGGTAGTAATGATTCTTGTGGGGGCTTATTTCTTGGTTAAAAAGAAGAAACATGGATGGATTTTTTTCTTTGTGTAGGTGTATATTTGTACATCACTAACTATGTATGGGAAAAATTTGCCGCTATTTATGGTTTCAGTGATTTTTAGGATTAGTTGTTATTGGATTTGGTGTAAAAGAACTTGTTGACAAGAAGCAGCTGACTAAGTTCAGTAATAAAAATGCTAAAGAATCAAAGGAAGAAGTAGTTGAAGCAGAAGAAGAAAAAAATAGTTTTTTTCAATTAAAAAAATTTTTGAGTATTAAAAAAACTAGAAAATTAAGAGGAGAGTCTATATGGCAAAAAAATTGCTTTTTGTATTTCCAGGACAAAGGGACACAGTATGCTGGAATGGGTAAAAAGTTATATGATGAAGTAAATGATGAAGATAAAAAAAATAATTGATAAGATTTTTTTGAAAATAATGAAGATGTGAAAAAGGTTATTTTTTTGAAGGGACAGATGAAGAAATAAAAAAATACAAAATATGCACAGCCTGCAATTGCGCTATTTTCAGTTGTCTTAACAAAAATTATTAAAGGAAAAGGGAATAAATGCAGATTTTTGTAGCTGGACACAGTTTAGGAGAATACAGTTCATTATATGCTGCTGGAGTTTTGAATGAAATTGATACATTAAAATTAATTTCAAAAAGAGGGAAATCATGAGCAATGCTAATATTAGCGGTGGAATGGCTGCAATATTGGGACTTAGTTCAACAGATGTTGAAAATATCTGTAATGAAATTGATGGAACTGTGGAAGCAGTAAATTATAACGAACCAAAGCAGACTGTTATCGCTGGAGAAAAAGAAGTAATTGAAAAAAATCTTGACTTATTTAAGGAAAAAAAGGTGCAAGAAGAGCATTGCCGCTAGCGGTTTCAGAGCCTTTCCATTCATCATTAATGAAACCTGTTGCCGAAATTTTGAAAAAGGAATTTGAAAATTATACTTGGAACGATCCAGCAACTCCAATTATTGCAAATACTACAGCAAATATTTTGACTTCAGCTGAAGATATTAAGAACGAATTATACAACCAAACATTTTGATTCAGTAAAATGGGTTGACACAATAAATAAATTGGCTGAAAATGGAGTTACAAAGATTTATGAAATTGGATATGGAAAAAGTATTGGCAGGATTGATTAAGAAAAATTAATAAGGAAATTGAAGTTATTAATATTGAAAATGTTGAAAAATTTATCAAACTTAGTTGACTAATAAAAACTTTTTCTTTTAGAAAAAAACTTTGTTTTGTAAATATAAAAAAATGAAAATCTTAAAAAAATACAAAAAAAGTATGAAAAAAAGACTGGCTTAGAAGTGAATTTCTGGGTTCAGTCTTTTTTTATTTATAAGAAATTAAGTTCATATTTTTTTATAAAAAAACTAGAATTTATAAAAAAAAGATTTATTTAAAAAAATATTTTAATTTTAATATTGACTTTTATTAAAAAAATATAGTATAAATTTATTAAATAAAAAAATTAATTAAAAGGAGATTAATTATGGGTGAGGTTATAAAAAGGAAAAAAAGTAAAATTGAAAAAGATGAAAAGAAGGGAGGCAAGTAAAAAAATTAAAGGAAAGAGAAAAAGGATTTACACTTGTGGAAGTGATTTTTAGTAGTGGCGATCATTACGATAATATCGGCGATTGCAGTGCCACAGGTTGGGAAAGTATTTGAATAAAGCTAATAGAAGTAAGGTGATCGGGGCGGTTGCAGAGCTTAATAATACGACAACTTCTTGGAGTATTGATCGTGGAGGAGATTCACCTAAAAACTTGCAGGATATTTTGACAGAGCATGGAAATCTAAATAAACTTGGGATTGGACTGGATAGCAATGGAAAAATTTAAAATTGGAAATATTGAAGGAAATGTAGTTTATCAGGATGGAGAGGTTTTTTTGCTAAGGTTGCTGCGGGAAGTAAGGCATTTGCGGGGAAGAAATTAGGAAGTGATGAATTGGGAAATAGTAAATAACATAATTGAAGTTGTAAAATATTGTATTTTTTTCAGAATAATTTGGGTTGATGTAAAAAAAGAATAATTCCTGAAGAAAAGTGCCGTTATTTTGATTATTTTTAGGACTAATAACAGCAGTTCAAAATGACAATTTGGAAAAAAATATTATTTGGGAATTTGTGCCTATTCAATGCCGATGATTGTACTTTATATTTTAGAGGATTATTTTGGAAAAAAATGTTAATCGGCTTTGGAGATGTAAAGCTGATGATGGGGATTGGAGGGCTTCTGGGATATTTTGAAATAGAAAAAAAGTGTTAAATTTTTTTATATGATTTTTGTATATTTTTTTCAGGGATTATTGCTTTTTTTATTTTTTTATTTTTTTGAAAAAAATGGAAAAAAAGTATGAGTATATTCCATTTGCACCATTTATTGTTATAAGTTATATTATTTTTTTAGAATTTTTTTAATAAGTAAAAGCTGGTGAAAATATGAAGAAAAAAATAAAGGGAGAAACGTTAATTGAGAGTCTTATTTCAATGTTTTTTTGTTACAGTTGCAATTATTCCAGTTTCAAATTTATTTTTTTGAAAACATTTCAGACAGATGTGAAGGTGGATGATTTGAATAAAAAAATGTAAGCATAGAAAATATGATTGAAATAATAAAGGGGAAAAAAATATGAGGAAATATTGAATTTTAGCGGAAAATATGAAATTTCAAAAAGCAGATGATTTTTTTATAATAGATTTGCAGTTGAAAAAAAGTATCAGATTTTTAAAAAAATTTTTGAACAAAAAGAAAGATAAAAAAAGGGAAAAAAATTCAAGAGGATAAGATAAATGTGGAAATAAAGAGGACAGATGGGTATTTTATAAATGAAACTGGGGAAAGAGAATATATTTTTGAAATAAATGTTGATAAAATAAAGGATTATTACTTTCCTGATTTTGATAAAAAAATAGTTAATTATAAAATATAAGGGGGATAATGATTGGGAAAATAAAAAAATAAAAAAAATGGGTATTTGCTGGTGGAAATATTAATAAGCATGTTTATATTTTTCTGTGCTTGTATTTGTGATTTCTGTATTTCTGAAGCGGATGGTTATTATGGAAAAAGGCTAAGAAGGACAGCCAGAAAAATATATGAGAAAATGTATTTTTTTCGATGGATAAAATTGTTTTGGACATAAGAAATAGAGATATTCAGAAGTTTTTCTTATGAAGGGAAAAATAATAATATTTTTTTGTCAGGGAAAATTTCATAATTTTTTTAAATTGAATGAAATTTTTTTATAAAATTGAATATGACAAAGGAAAACTTTTTGTTTCAGATGCTGAAAATAATGGAAAAATTTGGAAGTAAGGTGGAAGTAGGGAAATTTGATGAAGCAAAGTTTGAAAAAGGTGGGAAAAATTGCTGATTATTCGATTAAAGGAAAATAATAAAAGAAGATGTCAGAGTTGTAAAAATTTAGTATAAATTGAGGGTTTTGGATAATGAAAGATAGATATTTTAACGGGATGAGAAATAGAAAAATTGGATAGGGGAAAAATTAAACTTAAATAAAAAAAGAAATAAAAGGGGCAAGTTTAGTTTATGTTTTGGTAATTTTATCAATAATTTCAGCATTTTCAATTAATTTTGTCTATTATGTGCAGCAGAAGAAGGATATGGTATTTTTTTGAAAAAGCCGTAAGGAAAGCAAGGTAGAGAAAAAGTTTTTTTAGTTCAGAAGGAAAATCAGAATGTGGAAAGAATTTTTGGAAAGTGGGATTAGCTTTGATGGAAATTTAATTTTTTTCTGGAGAAGAAGGAGCGGTATTTTTGACAGTGTTTTGAAAAAAAGATGAACAAAATATTGAATTGAAAAAAACTTGATATTTTTTTGGGAAAAGATATTGAAAGTATTGGAAATTACAGGATTAAGTCTATAAGTGATGAAAGTGATAATGAATATTCGCTGCCGCTTGAGGAAAAATAAGGTTTATAGTGATTTGAAAGTTATTTTTGGAAGGAAAAATTTTTAGGCGAAGAGATTTTTATTTTTGTGAAAAAGTTGGGTTTAAGAGAGTGAGCCCGCTGGAAGTGGAGATGAGAGTTCTGGAATCAGAATTTTTTTATAAATGATTAAACTAGTAAAGGGGGAGTGATGGAAGAAAAAAAATAAAAATATATAAGAAATAAAAAAATAAAATTTATATATTTTTTTAATGATGAAATATATTTTTTTGAAAAATCAGGAATTGGAAATGGCTTTGGAGTCGTTTTTTTGAGGAAAATAACGTTGAAAAAAATGTAAAACTGGCTGTAATTTTGCATTATTCGTATTTTTTTGTTTGATAATTTTGATGGAAATGTGGAAGAAACTGGTAAAAAGGGAAAAATCAGATTGAAGATTCAGGGAAAAAAACTGTAAAATTTGAAAATATTTCAGAAATTTTTAAAAGCAAAAAAATTAATTTTGTAAAAAGGAAAATGGTTATAAATCATTTGGAAAATCAGTTTTTTTAGATATTTATTTGGATAAAAAGGGAAATTGTTAGGATAAAAAAACTGCTTGAAAAAAAGTATTCGGCAGTAATTTCAGAATTAAAAGTGGATTTTGAGGCTGTTTATAATTATTATAAGGATGGAAATTTTTGAAGTAAGTCAGAATAATGATTTTTGAGAATGAAAAAAGTTTCTTTTTGAAAATGAAGAAAAATTTTCAGGATGTTCATGAAAATACTGAAGAGATTCAAAAATGGAAATTTTTTTGGAAATGAAGATGCTGATGAAACTCAAGAAATAGAAATTATTGAAAATACGGATGGCAATAGAAATTTTTGGCGAGATAGAGGAAATTGATGTAAATGAGGAATCTTTAGAAAATGAAAATGGCAAAAATTGAAATTTTGCAGCTGGGGGAAGAAAAATAGTCTTAGGATTTTTAATTGAGGATGGAAAAAAATTATTGAGATTGAAAAAAATTGAATTGAAAATTGAAGATGTGGATGATGTTGAAAATTTTTGATTTTTGGAGATATGACAGTTGTTGGAGATGGAGAAAACGATGTGAAAGTTATATTTGCAGGGGCAGAATTTTTCAGATAGCCTTGATTTTTGTGAAGAAAACGGCTATTTTTTTGATAGGGAAAGTGTGAAAAAAATATAAAAATTTTTAGATGTTGTTATTGCTGGAATTCTTATATTTACATATTTCTTGATTTATAATTCAATTCCGCTTCAGAAAAAAACTGTGGAAAATGAAGTTATTCAGAGGGAGATAAAGTCGCTGGAGAAGGATTACTTGAAAAAGAAAGGCTGAGGAAATTCCTGATTATTCAAAGGAACTTGCGACTCTTCGTGAGATTGATGACGGGATAAAAAGGCGGGAGTATTATTCAGTGATAAAAATTTTTTTTAGTTGAAAAATAGCAAAAAAATGGGATTGATTATACGAAAATTAATTATGAAAAAGGCAAAATGGATTGTACAGGGGAAATGGAAAAATTTTAACAATTTTGAGAGACTTGAGAATAATATTTTTAAGAAGGTATCCAAATTCTGAATTGGGATATTTGAAGGATAATGACACGGCAACGGTTTTTTTGAATATGTGATTGAGCCATTTCAAAATTAAAAAAATAATAGGAAGAGAAAAATGATAAAATTAAATTTTAAGATGATAATATTTGTAGTTGGAATTGTTTTTATGCTGGTAAGTATTAATAAAAAAAGTATGGGAAATATAAGGAAATTCTGAATAATAGAAAAAAATTTTAATTGAAAATAAAAGAAATCTGGAAAATAAAATTGTAAATGTGGTGGAAAGCAAAAAAATGCCGAAAAGAAGTAAAATTATGGGAGAATATAACGAGATAATGGCAATTACAGAGAAATTATCGTTTTTATCCATAAAAAAATGAATCGGAATTTAAGAAGATGATTTATGTTTTTTTCACATGATAGCGGACTGAAAATGAAGGAAATTTCAAAGTCTGAGAATGTATGGGAAAGAAATGGGTATAGGCTTAAATATATTCATTTTACAGTATATGGAAGTTTGAATGATTTTGGGAAATTTATTTATTTTTGTGAATAAAAAGCAGAAAAATATATTGATACGTCTAAAAATGTTTATGGAACTTACTAGTGATGGATTTAAAAATCTCGCTGGGATTTATAGAGAAAGTTGAAGATAGAAGTAAAATTAGTATTTAATGGCAATTTTATTGCAAAAAAATGTAGAAGTTAAATTAATAAAAAGGAACAATTTATTGTTAAAAAAATTATAAAGAATAAAGGGATCAAAAATTGAAAAAAAAGGGGGATTGCAATTTTGATGGAAAAAGAAGAAATTTAAGTTTATGACCGCTTTAATTCTATTTTTTTATTTTTTTCAGGAAATAATATTTTTTTGGGGCAAAAGTGGCTGACTATGTTAATAAAAGCGATGTGGAAAATGCTAAAAAAAATATTTATTTATGAAGTTCAAAGAGAGTGCAGACTGATAATAAAAAAAGACAAATGATGGGAATAAAGCCAAAAAAATAATAGTAAGCAAGGTAGTAAAAAAATAGTCAGGATGGGCATAAAAAAATAATAATTATGTCAATAAAAAAAGGAAGAAGATAAAAAAATAAAGGGAATAGTCAGAATCAAAGCCAAAAATCAGGTACAGCAGACTGTAAAGGAAATAAAAAAAGAAAAACTGGGGAAGTTGATTTAGAATATAGAAATGGGAAGGATATTACGGAAGCACTTAATGGATTCTTTGGATTTGAAGTGATTGGAATTGACAATAAGGTTATTTTTAGTGGGGATGAGAATAAAATTGAGGAGATGAAAAAGATTATAAAGTCGCTAGATAAGGAAAAGGAGCAGGTTATAATAAAAGGGACTATAATTGATACAAGTTCTAATTTATTTGAAAGGCTTGGAATTGATTGGAGCATAAATAGTGATAATGCGGGTGCGAATAAAGATAATTTGGTGGCAAAATTTTTGAATGGAGAGGTTTCGATTGCATCAATTTTTTTCTAAAGGCAGGGAAATTTTTTTAGGAATAGATTTTAATTTACTGAAGGAAAATGGGGATATAAGGATTGAGGCTATGCCGACACTTATGATTATGGAAAACGAAGAGGGAGAATTGAAGGTTACAGAAGAGGTCCTTGTTGGAGAAAAGAAAACTACGAAGAATGATACTGAATATGTAGAGCCGATTTTTTCTGAAGCAGGGATTGTTTTTAAAATAAATCCTGAAAATTAGGAGAATTAATGGAGTGAAGAAAATTTTTCCTTAAAAATTGATACGGAAATAAGCAATTTTAAATTGACTTCGAGTTATAATGCTTCTTCTGGCGCTAAGCAGAAAAATCAGACTAAGACAACGATTACACTGAATAATGGCAGTTCAACTTTTATTGGAGGATTAAAGCAGGATGTAAGCAAGGAAACGATAAGAAGAGTTCCAGTTTTGTCAAAAAAATTCCTATAATTGGTCCATTGTTTAAATATCGCAGAAATAATAGGGAAGTAAGGGATATTTATATTGAAATTGAAAGCAATTATACAGGATAAAACTTAATGGATAAAAATAATTTTTTTAGATTTTTTTAATCCCTATAAAAAAATTTACAAATTATACTGGAAATTTCAAAAAAATGTAGTATAATATTAAGTAAAGGCCAGAATTAAAAATAATTTTAAAATAAAAAAATTTTTAGTTAGAGAAAGGAAAAAGATGATTTCAATTCAAAGGATTGAAGAGATAATAAAAAAAGTTTAGCAGTGTTAAAATAGCTGTTATTGGCGATATGATGCTAGATGAGTATTTGATTGGAAAAAGTAAATAGAATTTCACCAGAAGCGCCTGTTCCGATTGTAAATATAGAAAAGGAAAGATTTGTATTAGGAGGAGCTTCGAATGTGGCAAATAATTTAACTTCGCTTGAAGGGAAAGTTTTTTTGTTTATGGAGTTATTGGAAATGATGCGAACGGAGAAAAAGTTTGTTAAGGAGCTTGAGAATAAAGATGTAAATTCTGATGGAATTGTGAAGGATGGAACACGTCCAACAATCATTAAAAAGTAGAGTTTTATCTCAAGGACAGCAGTTGCTTAGATTAGATTGGGAAAAAAAGATACTGATATTTCAGAAGAAATTCAAAAATCAGCTTTTTGGAAAATTTTTGAAAAAAAATATCGAAAAATATTGATGCGGTATTGCTTTCAGATTATAATAAAGGATTGCTTACGAAGCATTTATCTAAAAAAAAGTAATTGAAATAGCTAAAAAAACATAATAAAAAGGGTAATGGTTGATCCAAAAACCGCAAAAATTTTTAAAAAAATTATGTTGGAGCAACTTCAATGACTCAAATAGAAAAAGAAATTTTAGATTATTTTTGGAATGAAAAAAAGTTTACAAGTGAAGAGCAGATTGCTGAAAAAAATGGCACAGTTAAAAGATGAACTTAAATTAGACAGCGTTGTGCTTACTCGAAGTGAAGAGGGAGTTTCGTTATTTAAGACTAAACATAAGAGAATACCAACTGTAGCACGAGAAGTTTATGATGTAACAGGAGCTGGAGATACCTTTTATATCGACATTCTTACTTTCAATATGTGCTGGAGCGGATTTATATGAGGCTGGGGTAATTGCAAATATGGCATCTGGAATTGTAGTGGCAAAAAAATAGGAACAGCTACTGCAACACAAGATGAAATATTGGAATTTTACAAGGATAATGACAATATTTTTGAAAAAAATATAAAAATTGTTTATTATTATTAAAAATAAAAAAATACAAATAGATAAAAAAACATAAAAAAAGAGAAAAGGAAGTGAAATTATGGCAGTTATTGCAGCAGTTGAAGCTGGAGGAACAAAAATTTATATGTGGATTGGGGACTGAAGATGGGAAAAATTATTGACAGAGTAAGTATTCCAACTACAACACCTGAAGAAACTATGGCTCAAGTCATTGAATATTTTTAAAGATAAGGAATTTGATGTAATGGGAGTTGGAAGTTTTGAATGGATTGATCCTGTAAAAGGTTCTAAAACTTTATGGGTATATTACAAAAACTCCAAAAACCTTACTGGAGTGATTATAATTTGATCGGAGAATTGAAAAAATATTATGATGTTCCGATGGAATTTGATACAGATGTAAATGGTGCGGCTCTTGCAGAAAGCTGGTGGGGTGCTGGAGAAAATCTTAAAAATGTTATGTATATTACAGTAGGAACTGGAATTGGAGCTGGAGCAGTTGTTGATGGGAAAATGCTTCAAGGATTGACTCATCCTGAAATGGGACATATATTTTTGAAAAGACATAAGGATGATAAATTTGAAGGAAGATGTCCTTTCCATAAAGACTGTATGGAAGGAATGGCAGCAGGTCCTGCGATAGAAGACAGATGGGGTAAAAAAGGATTTGACCTTGCTGATAGAGATGAAGTTTGGGATATGGAGGCATATTATTTGGCTCAGGCTGTGGTAAACTACATTCTGATTTTATCACCACAAAAGGTAATTATGGGTGGAGGAGTTATGAAACAAAAACAGCTATTCCCATTAATTAGAAAATATGTGTCAGAATTTTTAAATGGCTATGTTCAAAAAGAAGAAATTTTGGAAAAAATTGATGATTTTTATTGTTTATCCAGGGCTTGGAGATGAAGCAGGGATTCGTTGGTTCGATTGCATTAGGAAAAAGTTGCATTGGAAAACAGCAAAAAAATAATAATTGAATTATAATTAATCAGAGGGGGGATTAATTAAAATGAAGAATATTATAAAGAATAAGGAAAGCAAAATAAGTGAAAAAGACCTGCTGTCCTTTACTAAAAGTGTGTATTATTTGTTAAATGGCAAGATTTCACTAATTGATACACTTGGAATTGTCGCACAGAATTATGATGGAGATTTGAAAAGCAGGATAATTCGTACAAAACAGCAAATTGAAAAGGGAGTTTCGCTTCACAGGGCTTTTTCTAAGATTACTGCAAATAGGGAATTTATGGAAATGGTTAAAATTGGGGAAGAGACAGGAAACTTGGAAATAGTTTTTAAGAATTTGTATGAAAAGTATGAATTTAATCAGAAAATAAAAAAGGATATAAAAAGTTTGAGCATTTATCCAGTAACAGTTATAATTACAGCATTGGTTATTGTATTTATACTGTTAAAATTTGTTGTACCTAAATTTGTCTTGATTTATTCAGATATTGGGCAGGAATTGCCAAAAGTTACACAAATTGTTATAAATTTCAGTAAAATAGCTGATAAATATGGGATTATTTTTTTGATTACCATAGTTTTTTTATTTTTTTGGTTTTTAAAAAAATGGAAAAAAACAAAATGAGAAAAATTTTTTTGAGAAAAAAAATTTTAAGAATAAAAAAATTATTGGAAAAAAATGTATAAAAAAATATTTGTATATTAAATTTTACAAGAAATATGTATTCACTTACAGATGCCAATGTTCCATTAATTCAATCTTTAAAAAAATGTGTACAAATTCTAAAAAGTTATGTTTTTAAATGAGGAATTGAAAAAAATTATTTTGAAGATAGAAAAGGGTGAAAGTATTCAAAAAAATCGTTTAAAAATACAACTTTTTTTGATAATGAATATGTAAGTTTTCTGACAATTGGAGAGAAAACTGGAGAAATGAAAATATCATTTTTTAATTTGAATGAAATTTATTATGAAAAAGTTAGTGAAAAGATAAAATGGCTTTTGAAAATGTTTGAACCGATTTCGATTATTTTTATTAAATAGTGCAAGAACACTTGCGACTTTAGTCGTGAGATAAATTGCACGAAAATTTTAGTAAGCATATAGGGAAACTTGTATGTAGACACGGATCAAAACCGTGCAACAAAGAAACTGAACTGCTGGGAACTCTTAAAGCTAGTATGACCACAACATAATATCTAAGTGAAAACATGGTATAAGTGTGAAGGTGGCGAAAGCAGAAAAAATATACTAGATGGTGCAAGGTTAAATCCTAAACATTATGATAATAGACAATCAGCAGCTAAGCCTGAAAAGGAAAGTTCAACGACTATCCCTCGTGAGGGGAGTACAATACAAGCGATTGGTATTGGAAGTGGTTTCGCCTAAGTCCTTGAAATAGGATATGGATAAGATATAGTCTGTGCTTGTTAGAGATAACAAGAAGTTCAAGGCTAATCTCCTTAATTTATTAAGGAGTATATATGTCATGAGAACTGCATAAATGGTAGCGTATTTATGTGAACAACGCTTCCCACTGTTGTGGGGTTTTAAAAACTTTAAAAATATTTAAAAATAAACAGATAAAATGTAGAATACATGGTATAATATCTCTGATGAAAAGGAGGTGATATCTATGTATTTAACTTTAAAACAACAAGTAAAACATCTTAGTAAAAAAAGGAGTTTAGGAATTTAAAATATTTATCTCATATAGCCAAGAACTTAACTAATGAAGCTATATATAATATTAGACAGTATTATTTTAATAAGAAAAAAAGTATTTAAGTTATAATGAAAACTATAAAATGCTTAAAAAAATAGTGAAAATTACAAGAAATTAAATTCTAATATGGCTCAACAAATTCTAAAAGAAGTAGATGGAAGTTTTAAATCATTTTTTTGGACTTTTTAAAACTTGCTAAGAATGGTCAATATAATGGTAAAATAAAATTACCTAATTATCTTGCTAAAGATGGATTTACAACTCTTGTTATAGGATTTGTTAGATTAAAAGATGGTATGATGATAGTTCCTTATTCAAATTCATTTAGAAAGACACATAAGGAAATCGCAATAAAACTACCACCAGTATTAAAAAGGCAAGAAAATAAAAAGAGATTAGAATAATACCAAAACAACATTCTAGGTACTTTGAAGTTCAATATACATATGAAGTAGAAGAAGTTCAAAGGAATTAAATAAAGAAAAATGCACTAGGAATTGATTTAGGTATAGACAATCTTTGTACTTGTGTTACAAATGCTGGAGCTTCATTCATAATAGATGGTAGAAAAATTAAAATCTATTAATCAATACTATAATAAGATAAATGTAAAATTGCAAAGCATTAAAGATAAGCAAAAAGACCTCCCGAACAACATTAAGGCAAAAGAGAATAACTAGAAAGAGAAATAATCGTATAAATGATTATCTTTCAAAAGTAGCAAGAATGATAATAAATTATTGTCTTAATAATGATATAGGAAGAATAGTTCTAGGATATAATGAAGATTTTCAAAAGAAATTCAAATATAGGAAGTATAAATAATCAAAACTTTGTAAATATACCATATGGAAAAATTAAGAGGTAAATTAATATATCTATGTAAACTATATGGAATAGAATTTAAACTGCAAGAAGAAAGTTATACATCGAAAGCAAGTTTCTTTGATGGAGATGAAATTCAATATATGATAAAGAAAATCAAAAAGAATATATATTCAGTGGAAAAAGGATAAAAAGAGGACTATATCAGACAAGTAAAGGCTATCAATTAAATGCAGATTGTAATGGAGCATTAAACATATTAAGGAAAAAGTAAAGTTGTGGATTTAAGCGTCCCTACACAATAGAGGTGAGCTGGACACGCCTAAAAAGAATAAGGGTAGTGTAAAAGCTATCAAACTTCTTAGAAAAATTTTTAAATATTTTTTTAAAGATTTTGAAACCCCTGCGACTTTAGTCGTGGGAGGTTCAGTGGAGTAATTATTGGAATGATTGTATTTTCAGTTATGCTTCCTATTTTTTTAAAATGGGAGAAATGCTGTAAATATTAAAGTTGTGAAACTTAAAAAAATTTAATTTTTGAAATTTTTAAAAATAACAGTGACAATAAAAAAATAAAAAAATGACTAAAATTAAAAGAAAAAAAGGATAATTTATGATAGAAAAATTTTTATAAAATCATCAAAAATATGCACAAAAATTTGTTTAAAATTCAAAAATGAAATTATACAAAATGTGAAGGATGAAAGTCTGGCGGAAAATGTGCCGATTATTACAGATGAAGTGCTGAATTATATGATTTTTTTACGGCTAAAAAAATATGAAGGCTGGGAATATTTTTGGAAATTGGAACGGCAACAGGATATTCTGGGCTATTTTTTTGGCACGGGTTGCTAATGAAAAATGGCGGTTTTTTGACAACGATGGAAATTGATGAAAAAAACGTTATGGAAAAAGCTGTGGAAAAATTTTAAGAAATTGGGATTGTTTGAGAAGAATAGAATGATTTTGGGTGATGCTTTAGAGGAAATTCCAAGGCTTGATAAGGGTATAAAATATGATTTTATTTTTTTATTGATGCATCGAAGGGGCAATATTTGAAGTTTTTTTGAGATGAGTTATGAACTTCTCAATGAAAAATGGAATTATTTTTTTATTGATAATCTGATGTTTCGTGGACTTGTAGCAGTAAAAAAAGAAGAAATTCCAAAAAGATATAAGACTATTGTAAAAAGGTTAAAAGAATTTATAGAAAAGTTAAATGAAGAATATAATTTTGTGCTGCTGCCGTTTGGAGATGGAGTTGGGATAGTAAAAAAATAAGTTTTGCTTGACCTGTTTGGCAACTGTAAATATGATTAGATTTATTGTTTGAGAAATTAAGGTTTCTTGTAAAAAAATGAAAATATTAAGTTGCTGAATATATTTTTATTTGATGTTAAAACAGCTGAAACATAGAATTTTTATGAAGAGGCAGGAAAGAGAAGTGAGAGAAGATGAAATTTCTTTTGTATAATATTCGATATGGAACTGGAAAAGTATTTGAATCAGCCATTTAAGCATATACGGGGATATTTGGGACATTCTGTAAAAGCATATTTATCGGATTGGGAAATTTATTAATAGGTATAAGCCTGATCTTGTGGGGCTTGTGGAAGTAGATCTTGGATCATTTCGGATGTATAGCAGAAATCAGGCTACACTTCTTGGGAGAATTACGAGAAATAATAATGTTTATCAGTATAAATATGAGGAAGATTCACAGTATATGAAATTTCCAATGGTTAGAAAAACAGGAAATGCCTTGCTTTCCAAAAAAATCCAATTTTAAGGGAGGAATTTCATTATTTGGATATTGGAATGAAAAAAATTGATTATTGAAGTGGAAACAGAGGATGTGATTGTGTTTCTTGTACATTTGGCACTAGGTGGAAAAAAACACGGCAAAAAGCAGATTGTACAGCTTTTATGATCTTGTAAAAAAATTGCAAAAAGCCAGTTATTGTAGCTGGTGATTTTAATGTCTTTTTGGGGTGAGGAAGAAATTGAGATGTTTTTTACAGGCTTCTGACTTGAAAAAAATATAAATACAAGAAAGGATCCAACTTTTCCGAGCTGGAATCCGAAGCGGGAGCTTGATTTTATACTTTGCTCAAAAGGAAATAAAAAGTTAATAGTTATGAAGTGATACAAACTCAACTTTCAGATCATCTGCCGATATTAATTGACTTTGATATTGTTCATAATCATTCATAAAAATCAAATCATTAATTTTTATTAATGAAACTATAAAAAAACTTATATATTTAACATATTGATTTTTTTATAATTTTTTGCTATAATAAATTTATTAAAAGATAAATAAAAAAATAATCAGGAGGAAGTATTATGAAAAATGATAAGAAGGATAAGGGATGATAGAATAGCTGTACAATTTAATTATAAGCCCTTGTCTTAGGGTATATAATCATTTTTATAATAGATTTCTGTTTTAATAAAAAAATAATTTTTGCCAATGACTTTTTGGGTTGTTGGCTCTTTGTTTTTTGTATAAAAATATAATTTATTTAGAGCCTTTTTAGGAAGGCTCTTTTATTTTTTTAAAAGATATTTTAAGGAGATGATTTTTATATGATAAAAGCTGGTATTATTGGAGCAACAGGATATGCTGGACAGCAGTTGGTTTGGATATTAAATAATCATAAGGAAGTGGAGCTTGAATTTATTTCATCACATTCAAATACTGGGGAAGATATGGGAAATGTGTATGCAAATTATAAAAAAATATTTTAAGAAAGAATTAATTTCTTTGGAAGAAGCTGAAGAAAAATTTTAAAAAAATATTGATGCATTATTTTTGGCATTGCCACATGGATTATCTGAAAAAAATAACAAAAAAAGGCACTTGAAAAATAATGTGAAAGTCTTTGATCTGGGAGCGGATTTTTAGATTGGATGATTCAGAGAT
>BNJU01000431.1_pt1 | contig 63128 bp, 84 predicted proteins | sample 8539281 | NCBI WGS metagenome assembly BNJU01 (sample SAMD00202456, study PRJDB9452) | human saliva metagenome | isolation source: human saliva | place: Japan
AAATTGAAATTTTATTTTTGAAAATCGGCACACATTGTGATAATGAGTTGAGAAATGTTATTATTGGGGCAAATTTATGAGTAATTAGAAATGACCAGAATTGGAAGACACTATGCAAGAGAGATACTTTGTGATTCAAGAGGAAACCTCAACTGTGAAGTTGAAGTTTACTTAGAAGGGAGCAATGGGGAAGAGCATCTGTACCATCAGGATACTCATACTGAGTGCCATGCTGGACTAAGATGACAACTCCAGATATTTAGACAAGCAGTATTAAGCAAGCAGCAGAAAACGAAACAGTTAGTCGCTGAACACTTAATCGGTTTTAATGCTTAGACCAAGTAGCTATTGATAAAGCTTACGACTGAGGCGACGGAACACCTAACAAAGGTAAATTAGAGCTAACGCAATCTTAGGAGTTTCATTAGCAGTGCTAAAGGCAACGCCTAATCAATTAGGTATACCCTTATACAAGATACTTTGTAGAGTAAACGCCAAAGAATTACCAGTACCTATGATGAACATCTTAAATGACATTCCCAACAGATTCAGCTGTTGACGCACCAAGAATTCATGGTACAAACTGTAGGAGCCAAAACCACAGCAAGCTTTTGCATCGGGATTCGGAAATTTTCCACCACTTAGGAAAATCTCAAAAGCAATGGAGAATTTACCAACGTAGAAACGAAAGGTGGATACGCACCATCTAACATTAACGTACCAGCAGAGCTTTGATGTAATTTCTTGCTTGTTGAAGGCTGCTGGATACAAATTAGAGAAGACGTTATATTCGTAATGAATGGATGTCGCTCATCTGAATTTGCAAATTCAAATGAAGATGGACTACACTTATACATTCAAAAGAGAAGGTGGAGTTGAAATTTGATGAAATGGTTGAATGGTACAAACATTTAATCAAATATCCAATCATTTTAATTGAAGATGGATTAGCTGAAGATGATCGATGGATTCAAAAAATTAACTGATGCTATCGGAGAAAGTCAACAGAATATTTATTCGTTACTAACACTAAGAGATTAGGCTGATGAATTAAAAAGAATTGCAAAATAATCTTAATCAGTAAAACCAAATTGGTACTTTTAACTGAAACATTAGATGCTATCGAATGGCTAAAAGCAGGATACACTGCAGCAGTATCTCGCTGCATCAGAGAAACTGAAGATGATACACCATGATATCGCAGTTGCTGGCAAACAGGACAATTAAAACATGGGATCTATTTAAGAACAGAATACAAATATAAACCGTTCATTGCGGAATCAGAAGATGATTATGATGAAGCTTATTTACGAAGCGTAAAAACATTCTATAACATTAGATTAAATAGATTAATATTTAAAGAATTATAAAGCGTTATTATAGATTTTCAGGGTGGAGACAGACCGTAAGAGCCTGGAAATATATGATTTTAAAATATACTTCCCAGGAAGTTCTCTTTTCAATATATTTCTTAACAATATCTAGCAAGAAGTCTCCTCTTTCTACAAGAGGAGATGAATTGCAGAACATAACTTGAAATAATAATTATTATATGGTATAATCTACTGTAACATCAGGGCAGGGACCGCCCAAAGAGCTTGCAAATATATTTGGCTAACAGAAGCAGATACTCCCAAGAAGCTCACACTTCTAAAAGTGGGAGTAGTTCACTATAATTTTTAGTAATTTATGTATAAAAATTGACAAATTATTGTTAAATGGCATAATATAAAAAGATAATTAAACTGATAACTTATTAGAGTGAAAAATGAAAAAGTTGAATTTTATTGTACTTTGGCGTTTTATCATTCTCAGCTAATTCTGCAAAAAAAAACTGTAAAACTACAAAAACTAAAACTACAAAACAAAATAAAACTGTAACTGGTAGATTTAACCAATTGAAGCAGAATATGAAAGATTGGTAAACATGGAAAACCAAGAGCACAACAAATAAAAGCAAATGTTGATGCGCAGTTAAACAAATTAGCTGGGAAAACAAGCCTCAAAGCTCAAACAGTGAAAGAATCGAAAAATTAGCAAGATCAGAATCAAAAGCATGGAAGCTCAATATGCTGAATTAGTACAAAACAATATGAAGCTGTAGTTAAAGCATTGATACAGGTAAACAAATCTTTTAAATACAACAGTTGAAAATTTTGGCAAATTAGTTGAAACTTTAAAAGGAAATCAACAAATTAAAAGTGAAAGGAGGATACGGAGGAGCAAAAGTCACTCAAATAATTTATACTTTAATTCCTGTAGGTAAAACTATAGAAATTACAGCAGTACATTAGAGTAGCTAGTATTACAGTAGCCATCATGCGCAGCCCAAAAACCAGCAGCAGGTGGATCATCAATCGAAAACAGCTTAAATAACTTTAGAAAATCAATTAAACAAATTACAACAAATGGAAGATGCAACAGAGAACAAGAAGTCTAAATGCAAAGGTCTCAAAGATTAGAAAACTATACAGTAATGCAAGTCAAATTGATTTGAAGATCATTAAAATTTTGAAGCAAATGAAGGTCAAGACTGAAAAGAATTCAAAGTTAAAGCAAATTGAATACAAAACTTGAAGAAATCAATTAGACAAAGAAATTAAGCAAAGAATAAGAATCAAGGGTAACTTGAAGTACTAACCTTTAAGATAGTAAAACATAAGCTTTAATATAAAAAAGATGCTTTTACAAGTTTGAAAGGCATTTTTTTATAAAAATTTCAGCGGCGACGTTATGAAAGAAAAATGAAATTGTGCGAATGTTACAGCAGATAGTTTAAGCTTATGGTCTCATCGAATTTCGAAATTCTGGCCAAAAATACACTTTTTCAATAGATTTGCTGAAGTGTCAATAAGGACATTAATTTCGATATTGCTTCTTTTTATGGTAGTCATTTTTATTGGAGAAAATCATTTGAAAGCCGTTGAAAGTGTCAAAAGGATTTATTGAATAATTTTATTTAATCCGTAGAATGTATTTAGTCTAATATACGTATTTTAAAATCAACAGAATTAAGTGTGTTTCATTTTCGTCAATTTTAGATAGTTTAGAGTCAGTTTTTATATTACCACAATTTATAAAAGAAAATTCCAGTGGTTTCAACATTAAGCTACTTTCTTTAAGTGACAGTTTTAGGAGCGTTTAGCGACAAAGGAAAAGACTTTGTTTGTCTGAGCCAGAAGCTATTGTTGTTTAATTCATTTAAAGGATTATGATTGCTTTTTTATTCAATTTATCCAAAAGCTTTTGAAAAAAAAAATATGGAAGTATAATGGTAGTTGGATTGGGGAAATGATTGTAGCTATAATTGCAACATGTTCATCCAATCTGAAAACATAAGGGATAAATTCAAATCTATCATTCAAGTAGCAATTGTAATTTTAGGAACATTCATTGTATATTAATTTACATTGCCAGCTTCAGTCTACATTTCTCTTCTTGGTGTAACCTTAACAGCTTTTGAGCCTGCAATTTGCCGTAGTCTTGTCAGTGTTATTTTTTGGATTAAGATTTCATTTGTTGGAATTAATTGATTTATATTGGTTTTTGTTTACCCCTTATTTCGAAAAAAGATTGTAACATAGTGATTACATGAATTTTAAATTATACTGTGAATCCATTTCTAAAATTGAACTATTAAAAAATTAAGAATTGAGTTTATAAAACATCCAGTTTTAGTTCAGTTTGGGGCCAGTTTTAATGTAACAGAATCCATCTTCGCTTTTAGAAGTGTTTCTGGAAGTGCATTCTGCTGTTAGCCAAATATTACCAAGCTCTTTCGAAGTTCCAATTCTGTCTTTCTTTTTATTTTCCCAATATTCAAACATCACTTCCAATGTTTTTTATATTCGCAACAGATTGTAATCTCATCAATTTCCACCCACAGCACCACATTTATAAACTTTTCCTGATAATTCCAGCTTTAATATTTCACACGGCTTACAAGTTTCTCGACGACAAAACCACTTATCTTATTCCTTTCGCAATTGCTTTCCCTAAAACATCAATTTGTAATCAAGCATCCCTCAACATCCTCCCACCCATTATCTCTCAGCACTTCCTAAAAATTTAATGCCTGCCCATCCTTTCATATTCAAATTGAACCACAGCATTATATCTTTCTAATTTTTTTATAATTTATGCACCCTCTGACAATTTTAATATACCTATGTAATTTGATATTGCTTTTTGCTTATACCAAATTTTAGAAAATCACTTTTCTCGATAATGATTTCTGTAATTTTTTTCAATTTTTCCAACATCCTAAGATGTCTTGGATAATCAGCTCTTTGTTTTCTTGTTAGACAAATATTCTGACATTGAAAATCAAGTTCAAACTTACTTTTGTTTATTTATTTTAGTTTTTCAAATTCGTCAACAGGAACATAGTACTCGCATATTGTTTGTCAATGTTACCGACTTTATTCTATAATCCTTTGGTATTTCTGGCGGTATTTCAATTTACTTTTTCAATTCCTGGCAAAATGAAGTTTTCCGCAATTGTATCGAATTATTCACACAATTTGTCGTGCAACTTTTAACATTATTCTTTTAGATTTTAACTGGAAATGGCTCTTTTGAAAGTGAAATTGCAACCATCGTTTTACATTCAATTGAGCATTTTGAAAATTGGACTGTCTACTTTGTAAATTGATTTTCATTTCAAACTTATGTGTGTAAATTACTTTATTTTTTTCCAGTTTCATAAAATTTATTCGCAGTATACAAACGTATTGTAAACAAAAATGAACACACATCCAAAAGTCTTATTTATCATCAATTTTATCTTTATTTGGATAAATTCTGTATTTGAATGCCAAATTATATTTACAAAATTACAAATTTTTGATTTTGAATATTATTTTTAATTATTTCTTTATTATTTTATACAAAATCAGAATACAGACATGCTTCAATTTTTACAAAAAAAAGCAATTCATCTCCCACTTATAGAAGCTTGAGACTTCGTTATCTTTTTTGTTAAAAATCATTTTATAATATATTAATTAGTTTTAGTACTATATTTTTATAGCTAATAAATATTATTTTAGCAAGGTCAAGACCCCTTGTTTAAAAAAAAAAAAATATTATTTTTGAGATTTGATATTAGAAATTAAGATAGGATAATTAGTTCCTTGTTGCTCTTATTTAATACTTCTTCCATCTTTTTAACTACTACATCATCTTCACTCTGACTCACCCCATCCGTCAAAATAAAGCCCAGGTTCAGAGTAACGACCATATTTTCCTTTAATTCAATTTGAGAAGCAGAGATAAGTAAGGCAATTCGTGAATTCAGCACCAATTCCATGTCCTAATCCGTGTCCAAAATATTTACGTATCCTTTTTCATTAAAGAAATTTCTGACAACTTTATCAACTTCATCTTGACATTACATCTTCTTTTATTGTTTCTATTCCAAGTAATTGAGCTTCTAGAACAGTATTGTAAATTTCATGTGTCTATCTGTATATATTTCCATAATAAATAGTTCTTGTTATATCTGAGCACATATCCTTCATAATATGCTCCAAAATCCATTGTAATAAATTCTTCCTTTTTGAATGTCAGAAGCAACTCCATGGGGGCATAGCTGAACGGTAACCGCTGGCAAAATTGTTGTAAATGAACGGTCATCAGTCTCTAATTTTCTTTGAATGTATTCCATGTATGAAGAAACTTCCTTTTCAGAAACACCTTCCTTTATAATTTTTAAGGCTTCAAATGCCATCACTAATTTCTACAGCTTTTAATAAGAGCAATTTTCTTCATCAGATTTTACCATTCTTTCCATTATAAGTTTATTTCCAACAGGAACTAATTCCACTTTGAAAAATATCTTTAATTGTCTGATAAAGCGAGAATGAAAACGTTAATATCTTCAACCAGACATTTTAGTCCAAATTTCTTTATATATTCCAACTGTCTGAAGCGAACCACGAGAAACTTCCACAAATTCAAATCCTATTTCAGTAACTTGCTTAGTGGCTTGTAGCTTATATCTAAAAATCTGAAAAGAAAAAGTTTCCAGTATGTCGCAAGAGCAACTCCAGTAGTCCTGTAAATCCAGTAAAATATCGAATATTATACAAATCTGTAATAAATAATCCATCAATATTCAGTTCATTTAAAAATTCTTGATAATTTTTGGATTCTTTCCATATTTTTCCTCTTTTATTAAAATTTTTACTTTAAAGTGTAACATAAATTAGAAGTTTTTCTATTTATTTTTACTTTTTCTTTTATTCACATTTAAATAGTGAATTAATTATGAATTTTGGCAAAAGTTCAAAAATAGCAAGTAGTCTAAAATATAATTTTGTAAATGAGATTTAGTAGTTTATAATTTATCTGAATTTGTGAAAAATAATTTAAAAGTAAAAATATAGCCAAAAAGATCTGTTCAATAACTTAATACTTAACAAAAGGTCAAGATCCCTGCTTTAGAATATTTATTTTGTTAAATTCTAAATTGAACAGTCTAATGACTAATTTTTATTTTATAATAGATTATGATTTTGCGATTATTATCATAAAAATTAGAGAAGTTTAAATTCTAAAATTTATGTGTATATCCAACTGTGAATACATTTACATTTTTATCATATTTTTACTTTTTGATTTATCAATAGTAATTTCTGGAAGTGAAGTTCTTTCACGTTTTCCGTTGGCAGAATTGAAATTTACGTGTGCTAGTCCAAATTTCCATTCTGAAGATTCTGTTGGCTTGTAGGTAAGTCCAGTTGCATAAATTTGTGAATTTATTGCATATTCCACGTCAGAGAATGATTCTTTTTTGGCTCCAGTATCTGCATAGTTGAATCCAGCATGCCAAGTAAATTTGTCATTAATTCTGTAATCTGCTCCAAAATTTACTTCATATCCGTCATTATATTTAAATCTGTCTATTTTTGCAGCTTTGTTGAAACGTAATGTGTGCATCCGCCAGAAAAAGTCCATTTGTTTACATCTTTGAAACTCTAATGCCAGAACTCCTGGCAAGTCACGTCTTGAATGAACTCCATCTGCATATTCCGGATAAAAGAATGAAATTCCCAAAGGTCGTCCTGCAAGCAGCATTTTATTGTTTTCCTGAGCTTTTGACTTAAATTTTAATTTTACAGGTGTTTCATATTTACTGCAAAAATTTCAAAGTATCAGTAGGGTTATAGTCAAATCCAATAATTCCTCCACCTTCTGGCATACGTTTTGAATTCATTGATAAATAATTTTATTAAGATCAATAGCTGCTCCCACAAGCGGATTATAATCTATTGAGCTTCTCCATCTAATTTTCTGTGGGCATAAACTGGTTTAAGACCACCCTGACATTGAGAAGGTATCATTGAATTTATAGGTACTTCCAAGCATTAGCTGATAGTAACGGTTTTGTCCTGTAAAACGGTTTTGTAACTTTTTGCTCCAAGCTTCCTCCTGTCAATATTGTTAAAAAGTTTCTCAGCCAGTTCAATTCCAGCAACTCCATCGTTATAACGAAGAGTAGCACCACCTGCGATAACGCTTAGATTCCCAAAAAGTGAGTAATTATTCTATGTAAAAAGGTTAAATGAGAGCGCTCCTGCATATCTATGTGATTTTAATTTTTCCATTTAATGTCATTGATTCATCAATCATTGAATTTTGTAAATTTGCATTAATGTAAGTTCCATCATCTAAAAAGCAGTTCCTGCTGGATTATAAAGGCGCCTCTGCAGAAATTTTTCCTGTTTGAGATGGGTTTTTGAAAGTATGAGGCTGGAATTATTTGACAAATAGTCAATACTTGTTTCTGCATTTGCAAAAATTGCAGTTAAAACTGATAAATGGCTATTTTTAATTTCATAATTTTCTCCTATCTTTATTTTTGATAGTTATTTATAAAATTTAAATAATATACATTTCTAAATTCAATCTCATTTTTTATAAATAATCTATAAATGTTATTATTTTGTTTTATAATTTTACTTTTAAATTTTAGTATGAGATAATATAACATGTGTTATAAAAAGTCAATAGATTTATTTTGGAAATAAAAGTTTTTCTTAAAAATAGCAATACATTTAATATTTACTTTTATAATTGAGTTAGAAAAATAGGCTATATTGTAAGTTTAGTTTTTCTAGTGAAAAATCGTATATAATAATAGATTTTTATGCAAAATTTATGCTAAAATAAAAAGATGTTTTCCTTTGAACATAAAATTTGAACATAAGATAAAGAAAACGTAAATGGAAATTAGGACAATGAAAAATAATTATCCTTTTCAAAAATAAAGAGAAGAGGAGGTAAAAACGTGAGATGAAATACATAAAAGGATCTTTGATTGTATTTATTTTTCTTCTAATGTCTTTATTTGCACCTAAAGTTTTATATTTCAACTAAAAACTTTAGGCGTGCTGACTTCGATTTTGAAGAGCAGCGGACTGAATGTGGAATTTAGGAATGTCAAGTTGATTGGATTTAATAAAAATTCAGATTGACAACTTAAAAAAGTTAAAGATCTTGCAGGAAATGTAGTTAGGTTGATGCTAAAAAGACTACGGCTGAATTAGTCTTCTTATGCCGACTAGAGCTAATAGAATTGATGTATAATGGAACTGTAAATTTGGAACGTAGAAAAATGAAGATTTTTAATATTTTTCACGTAATAAAAAGATCCAAAGAAACCCTAAGACATTTGACACGACAAGCAGAATTGGGAAAATGCATATTCATAACTCAATTTTAAATTTTACAGATACAACTTATAGCAAGAAAATAAGAAAAACATTGAAAAAGTAAGTGGAAGGCTAGAAGTAGCAAAATCACGTGGTTTTTCACTTTTTGAGAAAGGTTCTGGAAATAAGAATGAAGATGGAACGACTGAAATTCTAAAGGTTGAATTGAAGCAATTGATAAAGTCTAAGCAATCGATTTACTCAATGTTTGATAAAATAAAATAGTGATAGAAGGAAGGATGCACGTCTTAATCTTTGGTTTTTGAGAATGTCAGAATAACTGAGGAGCTGGGACAATATGCACAGGTTGATATGATAAAGGCAAAAAGGCGGAATACTTACAGGTGCATTGAAAAATGGAGCAGAATAAAATTGAAAAAGAAAATACATGCTCTAGGAAGCCTGAAAAATTAAAAATGGAAAGTTGTCTTATCGTTTGATTTTGACGTGATATTGAAGGCGTTAATGCTGTAGTTGATATGAAAAAGGACAAAATTACAGTTAATGCAAATACTAAATTGAGTGAAAGTCCAGTAACTTTGACAATGGCATATTTCATACAGACTCAAAATGAATTTGAAATTAGTTGCAGATAAACTTCCATTTGATCAGTTGCACGTTACAAAAACAATTAAAGATGCAAAAATTGAAGCTGAAGGTGCAGTTTGCAGGAAATCTTGAATTAAATGTCGATACAAAAGAGTAAAAAGGGAACGCTTGACTGGTAAGTTTTCTTCAGATATTAAGAATTTCAAACTCTGATTTTCAAAATGCAAAGACTAATATGAAAATTACAAATGAAAAGCTGACTTTAAGTGATACATCATTTATATTTAATCAAGAGTTTTCAGGGTTCAAAGTAAATGAGGATGTTAAAATTGGAAAATTTGTGTATGACCTGAAAAAGAAAACTGGGTCAGGAGATTATGTATTAAATAATCTTGGGTCTGATTTTGACATCAAAAAGATCACAGGAAGTGCAAAAATTTCTCCCAAAAATATTATAACAGGTACAGTAAGATCTAATGTTCTGAGAGGAAATTATACAGTAAATCCAAAAACTCAGACAGTTGTAGTTAATGCAAGAAGCAGAGGATACTTCAATGTAAATTATGGTGGAAAATCTTATAAAATTAGTCCTGATGTTGACAATTTAGTTGCGAAGTTTAACAGTAAAAATGTACTTCGTTCTGGAATAATTAAGGCAAGAGTAAAGGATCTGTCAGTTCCTTTTATAAAAGCTATAAAGGTCAAGGTAAGAATTCGTAATGGAAATTACAGGAATAAGCGGGACAACAGGAATGAATGGCGGAGGAGTATTGATATAAGCAGGACAACAACTTTCGATATGAAACATTCATACTCCCTTAATCTGCCAAAAAGAAGTTGATATGCAAAAGTTATTATAGGGCTAATGGATATAACTAACGTAGGCTTGACAAGGCAAAATTGCTCGTAACTGCAGAAGCCAGGGTTCATGGGTGTAAATAATAAGTTTTCTGGAACTTATGAAACCATAGCCCTTATGGCGAATATATGGGAAAGTATATAAATTTGCATGCTAACGGTAAAATTAATGACTTGGCAAATTTGGATATGACAGTTAATGCAAAAAGCAAGTGAATTACAGTTTGACAAAATCAGCGTTTAAGAAATGTAACAGGTAATCTTGAAATAAAAGACAATGTTGTCAATATCGCAAGTATAAGAAATGAAAATTTGAATGCAAAGTGGTAAATATGACATTAAATCTGGTAAAAATAGATATAAATGCAAGATTAAAATTACATGTTTACTGATAATAATTTGCCATCTCAAAATGAATATGAAAAATTGGAACATTAAATGCCAATTTGACAGGAACAGCAGATAAACTTTCTGAAGTATGAACTTTATAGTCCTTAATGGAGAATACGTAGTGGAATACGAGAAATTACATGCCAATGGTAAAATTAATAATTTATCAAAGCTGGGATTTGACAGCCAATGCAAAAATGGATGAATTATGGCTAGTATCAACGTTTAAAGGATGTAACACTAATCTTGAAGTAAAGGACAATGTTGTGAATATTTTAGCGTTAAAAACGAGAATCTGAATGCAAGCGGTAATTACAATCTTTAAAACCGGCAATATGAATATAAATGCAGGGTTAAAGGATTATATGCTTTATGACACTTCTCCATATAAAGTCAATTTAGAAGTTAAGAATTTGGATGCAAACTAAAAGGAACAGTGAATAAACTTTCTGGAAATATAACAATACCATCTGCACCCTCACAACAATAAAATCAACTATGTAGGGGATACAAATGCACATATTAGCATAAAAGATGGAATTATGAGATTTGATGATGTAACTTGCGTGATAATAGATTAATGGAACTTATAATTTGGCTACAGGAATTTCAGATATTGGACTTGCTTTAAATGAGCCGGATATTCCAAAACTTTTAGAAATGAAGGATTTAACTTTCGAACAAAATCAAATCTTAATCTTAAAGGGAGATCTAAATAATTTTTAATCTTGAAGGACAAATAGCTTTTTGGAAATATGAGCTTTAAGACTTACAAGATACCGCATATTGTTGCAGATATTAAATATTCTAACGGAAATATTGACAAGCTGTTTAAATATGGGACATTTGATTTGCAAAAATTAAGATTTATTGGAGATAATCAGGAAACTTTGTTTGAAACGCAGACTCAAATTTGACTTGGCAAATGTAAACATAGATTATCAGCTGGAAAAACAGAAATTTTCGCTTGATTCAATACAGGATCGAAGGATCAAGGATACAGTGGAGATATAGACTTTGGATTTATGTATCGTGGAAGTTTTGATAAATTTATATCTGGAGTTAAAATAAAGGCGGATTCTGATTAAACTTAGCGGATTTCGGTGAAAATGTGGATATTGATTTGCAGGCTAATGAGAAGTCTTTGAATATTGGGCAGTTTTATCTGGAATACGAAAAATAATCCGCTTCTTTTTAAAATGGATATGTTCAATTTACACCAGTAAAATATAATGTTTCTATGCTTGCCAAGGACTTTAACCTGGATTTTCTGGGAATTGATAAAAATATAGCGCAGGCAGGAGGAATTGCGAATGTAGATGCGATTTTCTCTAATGAGGCTACAACAGGTCATATTCTGCTTAATAACTTTAATTATAAGACAAAAGACCAGTTGACGCTTGTAGATAATGTAAATGCCAATATCGATCTGAAAAATAGTAAACTTATAGTAAACCGTTTGGATGGAGGATATAACGGAGGAACTTTTAAAGTGACTGGAGATCTGGATGTTCCGACAATTCCTGCAGATTTTATGAAAACTAAACGATTAGAACTTGGAAAATTTGAATTAAATGCGGATCTTAATAATGTTGGACTTCATTATGGAACTGGAATAGATTTTGCATTTTAGCGGAAATGCAATATTTACAGAAAATAGATTATTTGGAGATCTTGTGGTAAATAATGCTCAAATACGTGAAATTCCAGATTTTAATTCATCAAAAGCTAATACAACGGAATCGCAAAAGGCTAAGAAGGAGCAAGACAAGTCAATTGTAGAAGGAATTGTAGAAGAGGTAATTGACAAAATAATGAAGCAGTATACGATTAATATAGGTGTACAAGCTGGAAATAATGTAAAACATATATTCCAAATGTAAGTCTTGTAAAAATATAAAGGGTACAGTAAAAGGTTCATCTGAAATTACTTATGATGATGGTCAAATTGGGATAGATGGAGTATGGAATTACAAAAGGGTCATTTTCAGCAATGGAAATGATTTTAAGATTGATGGGGCAGAAATAAGATTTGTACCGTCAATTAATGGTGTTACAGCTTCGTATCAGATCCATTTGTAGTTTTTGATGCCAGTACAAAAGTAGATGGCGACAGAATAGAGATAAATGTAAGTGGAAATGTAAGTAATCCTGAAATAAGATTTTTCATCTTCTTCGGAAAAACAAGAGAGGAAATAATATCATTGCTTGCACTTAATACTTTAGTTGGAAATAGTGGAAAACCCTAGGTGAAAATGGAGATAATTCAGTAGATGGGCTGGTAGTGGCAGGATCTTTGGTTAATACTGCATTAAATGAGCTTTTTCTTTCATCAGTGACTGGAAAGATCAAAGGATGCATTGGGAATATCCAAGTTTGCTGTTTCTACAAATGTTGACCGTTCTAATAAGACAGGAGAATATGGTGCCAGCAACTACGCTTACATTACAGGATAATTTATACAAGGATAAGCTATTTTGAATGCCGCATTTAAATTTCATATCAGACTTCTAAAAAGTGATGAAAAATCAATTGGATATAATGCATGGCTAAGTTACAGTGTTTCAAATGGACTAGACTTGAAAGCTGGAGGAGAAAGTTTTAAAAGATCCAGTTCTAGTGCAAGCATGGGTAACGGTTCAAGGATAAACTATTACTTTTGGAGTTGATTTTTTCAACAAAAAGCTGATACATTCGGAGATATTCTGAAAAGATATTCAAGAAGAAAAAAATTAGATACACTAAAAATAGGAGGAAAAATGTCAAAACGAAAGATAAAAAAATAAAAATTTATGCTTTGATTATTGTGGTAACGTTGTTTGCATCTGTAAATAACTTATCGCAAGCTGAAGAAAAAAGCACAGTAGCTGGAATGATGCTGGCGGATAATGCAGGTAGAATATCTACTAAGCAGGAACTGGATGACGAAGGGCTTTCAGATATTAAGAGCAGATATTCTGCTGAAGAAGTGGAAATAGGTAATGAACCTGGAAGCAAAAAGAGTTAAAAGAAACAGAAAAATGCAGCACGTCAAGCAGCAAAAGGAAAAAGGTAAAACAAATAATGTATTTGAAGCTGATAGAGAAACAAGAGATGATTTAAAAGTTGGTTCAATTGAATTTTCAAACTTAAAGGAATTATCTCCAGACTACCTGTTATCAAAAATAACTGTAAAATCAGGAGATAAATATACAAATAAAGATCTTAGTGATATTTATCTTGAATTAAAGAGAACAGGATATGTGGCAGATGCGAATGTTTATCCGAAAATTCGAGGAAATACTGTAAATATAACGGTTGAAGTTTCAGAAGTTGAAAATGCCGCAGCTTATCCAAAGAAACAAATACAGGAAGAAATGAAAAAGGAAACAGACTTTACTATATCAAGTGTTGATATTGAAGGGTTGCAAGCTCGTAGTAAAGATAAGGAAAAATATTTAAAGAGCTTGCCAATTAAGCCGGGAGATATTTTCATACCGCAAAAAGCAGTTGATGGAGGGCAAAAAATATTTGACACTGGGTATTTCTCATCAGTTGAACCAAAAACTGACAGAAAAGCTGATAATACTATTTCAATAGTTTATGAAGTAAAGGAAAATCCAGTTGTTCAAAACATAACTTTTGAAGGAAATACACTTTACAAGGATGCAGAGCTGGAAAAAGCCTTAGGTGTAAAAAGAGGTGAAATCTTAAACGGTAACTTGTTAAATCCTGATGAAAATGGAATATTAAAATTATATAACAAAAATGGATATACTGTCGCAAGGATTGAATCAATAAATGTTTCAAATGAAGGGAATATAAAAATAGGATTATCGGAAGGAGTTGTAGATTCTGTAGAATTTGAAAAAGCTTCTACTAGAAAAGACAATGAAAGACAATCTGAAAGACGTTCTGTTTTAAGAACAAAAACTTATATATTTGAAAGAGTTCATAAAACCTGGACAAATTTTTTCCAAACTAAAAATATAAAGGAAACAGTGGAGGAACTTTATAGAACAGGAATGTTCACTTCAATAGAGCCAGTTCTTGAAGGGAAAAGAAGATGATCCAAAATGCAAGAGTTGTAAAATTGCTTTGTTGAAGAACGTCCAATCCACAACAATCAATGGAAGTATTTTTACGGAACTTCAGTTGGTCTAGTAGGAGAACTTAAATTATCAGATTCAAAACTTCTTGGGAAGAGGACAAGATGCCGTAATTACTTTATCAGCATCAAATAAAGGAGATAAAAACATTTGATATTAGCTGGTTTGATCCTTGGTTAAGAGGAACTGAACGTGTTCAATTGGGAGGAACAGCCTACTGGAATGTGTCAGTTGATGATAATGCTGATCCAGATGAAGTGGAAAAAGTTAGAGAAGATTGGAACTCGTTGGACAATTGGTAAAGGGCTTAACAGTGACCTTTATGTAAGAATGGCAGCAAGATATGACCATTATGAAGAATTGTTCTCAAATAAAAAGTAAATGATAAGTATAACTTATTTTGCAATAGGACCATCATTAATTTATGATACAAGAAATAATCAATATAGTCCCTACAAAAGGAATCTATACTACACTTTCTTACGAAAGAGGAGAACTTCTAAGAGATCCTAGAAGTTATGACCAGTTTGAAGCAGATTTAAGAGCTTACCATAAAACATTCTTTGGTGATAAAAACGTAATGGCATATAGAGTAGCTTGGGGATCAACAGGAAGTGGAACTCCAGAAGCTTTTAAGATTTAGTATTGGTGAGCAGAATCAGTTCGTGGATATGATTATGGAGCATTTGATGGATATGACAAATTCCATGCAACTATTGAAAATAGAACTAAAATTAATGATACATTACAGTTAGTGGCATTCTTTGATATTGGTAACGCTTGGCAGAATGAGTCAAGAGATCCGATTACTGGTAAAAATCTATAAGCCAAACAGAAAGGCGGCACATGACTTTAAAGATCTTAAAAAAGGTTATGGAGTTGGGGTAAGATTGAATACGCCAATTGGACCGTTAAGATTTGATTATGGTTGTCCTATGGATCCTGAGAAAAAGGTTGAGAAAAAAGATAAGGGTAAATTCTACTTTAGTTTTCGGGACAATCATTCTAATTTTTTTCAGACAAGTAAAATAGATCTATTCGATAACTATGCAAACTTCAGGTTTAATAAAATAAATATCCTGAAGCAAAGAGTCTTACCCTTTGTGTGAGAAAAAAATTTAAAAATAATTATGTGGGATGATTGATTTCATCCCTATAATTTTATAAAAATTTTATAAATTTTTGTAAATGGCTATATAGGAGGTATTCAAAATGTATAATATAAAAGAAGTTGCGGAATTAATTAGTGGAAAAATAGTTGGAAATGAAAATTTAATTTTTAAAAGATTAGCTCCATTTTTTTATGCGACAGAAGATGAGTTGACTTTTGCAGCAGATGAAAAAATGTTGAAAAGTATTGATAAATGTACTGCTGGTGCAATAATTGTTCCACCGTTGGAAAATTTGCCGAAAGATAGAACGTATATTGTGGTTGAAAAAAATCCGAGAGAATTGATGCCAATTTTGCTTAACTTTTTTAAACCGAAAGTGAAACCATTTGAAAAACCGATAGAAGATTCAGCAATAATTGATGAAACAGCGAGTGTCTCAAAAATTAATACATACATTGGACATAATGTAAAAATTGGGAAAAATGTTGTAATTTATCCGAATGTTTCGATTTTTGAAGGGACAGAAATTGGAGATGGGACAATTGTTTACTCAAATGTTACGATTAGAGAATTTTCTAAGATTGGGAAAAAATGTATTTTTCAGCCAGGTGCAGTTATTGGGTCTGATGGATTTGGATACATAAAAGTGAAAGGCGATAATGTGAAAATCGAGCAAATTGGACATGTTATCTTGGAAGATGAAGTGGAAATAGGAGCAAATACTTGCGTTGATAGAGGAGCGATTGGAGATACGATTATAAAAAAAGGTACGAAAATTGATAATTTGGTTCATATTGCTCATAATGATGTGATTGGTTCTAATTGCTTTATTATTGCACAAGTGGGAATTTCTGGAAGCGTGGAAGTTGGAGATAATACGACTCTTGCAGGACAAGTTGGAGTGGCTGGACACTTGAAAATTGGAAATAATGTAGTGATTGCTGCAAAAATCAGGTGTTACAAATGATGTGCCTGATGGAAAACAAATGTCAGGATTTCCTTTTGAGAGACCACATGGACGATTTGAGAGTGAAAATGTCGATGGGAAAAGTGCCTGAACTTGTAAAAAGAGTTAAAAAATTAGAAAAAAAATTGGAAAATCAGGAAAAATAAAAAATAATAATGAATTTCTGTCACGATTCACTAAAATTTCAAAACTCCCTTGACTTATTAATTCAAATGATGTAGAATAAATAATAAAGAACAAAGTAATATTATAAATAGAAAGAGAAGGGAGTTATAGATGAAAAAATTACTGTTAGGGATGCTTATGCTTTTATGTTTAGTTAGTTGCGGATCAGGGCCTAATGACACAGTTTCAAAATTTATTAATAACATAAAGGCTGGTAAGCCAAAAGAGGCGGCCAAATATGCTATTGATGATGGTTTTGAAGGAAATTTGGAAATGACTTATACTAATAAGACTCAAGAATTGCTTTTTAAAACATTATTGAAAAATCTTGAATATAAAATAATCGGAACAGAAAAACAGGATAATGATACTACTATCGTAACTGTAGAAGTAACAAATTTAGATGTACAAAAAGTATTTTTACAAGTTTTTCAAAAAATGTCACAAGAAGTTTTTACAAACAAAGATTCTAAACCGCTTTCAGCTGAAGAAAGATTTAAACAGGAACTTGAAGCAAAAGATAAGCCAAAAACAAAAAATACAACTAAATTTGTAGTTAAGAAGACTCCGCAAGGGGAAAAAGTAGTTGTTACAGCTGAAAATATTGATGTATTGCTTGGTAAACTTAACACAACATTATTAAATCTGGGAAATCTTGGGAAAACTGAAAATGAAACAGCAGTAGAATTACCAGAAACAGGACCTTCAACAGGAGTATCACAAAAGCCTGAAGAACTTAGAAATCAAAACAAATAATTAAAAAACAATCTTTCTTTTACTGTTTAAAAGTTAGGTTGTTTTTTTGTTTTTCAAAGATAAAAATAAATATATATAAACTTGTTTATAAGAACTGTAATGTATAATAAGTTATCATTTAAGGTTAGAAGATTTATAAAATGATGCATACTGTAGTTTTAAAAAAGTTTCATCATAAACTTAAAAAGTTTTTTGTCTTTTATAAATAGAAAGTAAAATAAAAAGATTGATGAAATGATAAAAAAATATAGTATAATGTTATCACAGGTTAATAATTATCTGTGAGATCTGCTGAAATGTATACAAATAATTTACATTCACAGGAAATTCCTATTTTTTTATAAAGTAGGAGCAATTTAGAGGAGATTTTTAGGAAAAAATTTTTAGAAAAAGAAAGGTGATTAATTATGAAAAACATTAATTGGTTTATTTCTAGTTTTAGGAGCAGCTTCATTTGCAGATGCAGGAAAAGTAGAAGTAAAGGTGGAATAGATTTTGGTGGAAAATATCATTATGAAAAAGATTGGAGAAACTCAAAAAAACTAAAAACAGTTCAGGAGAAATTGGAGTTGAATATAGAAACGAAAGTAATTCCTGGATTAGAAGTTGGAGGAGGTACAGCTTCAATTCCACAAAGACTTAAAAGATAAAGTAAAAGGACAAAATGAAAAACTATAACTCTGTTCCAGTGTATGCAACAGCTAAATATACTTTTTGATACACAAACAGTTGTAAAAACCTTATATTAAAGGTGATTTAGGATATTCATTTCAACAGTGGAAACCATGATCTATAGTCTTCAGAAAGATACAAAGCTAAAAATGGATTATACTACGGAGCAGGTGGAGGAATTAGTTTTCAATAACGTAAACATAGAACTTATGTATAAAGAAAACCAAGGTGAATATAAATATGAAGGACCTCTAAAAAGGTAATTCTAAATATGATGCTAATTACAGAAGAGTATCTCTTGGTGTAGGTTATAATTTCAACTTAGGAAATTAATAAGAGTTTAGTATTTTAATAATAATAAAAATACTTTTTGCTACTACTAAATGTAGTAGCTTTTTGTATAAATTTTTAAAAATAATTTCAATTCTTTATTTTTGTGATATAATAATAAACATAAATAAGTGTATAAATAATTTTTGCTATTTTCCATTTGGATAGCGGGATTTGTTATAAATTTCTTTTTAAAAGAATTAAAATTTTTCTAGAAAACAAATAAAAATATATTTAGATGAGTTTAGCATTAAAAATAGAAAGGAAGATGACAATATGAAAAAAGTATTTTTAATGATGCTGTTAGCCACGGTGTTTATTGTTGGATGCGGTAAAAAGGCTAATGATGGCAATGTTATAAAAATTGGAGTTATTGCGCCGCTTACTGGGAATTATGCACAATATGGAGTAGCGGTAAAAGAAGGTGTGGAACTGAAGGTTGATGCTATTAATAATGCAGGTGGAATCAATGGTAAAAATTGAGCTTATAACTGCAGATAGTAAGGGAGATGTTCAGGAAGCAGTAAATGCCTTTAAAAAGATGGTTTCACAAGATAAAGTTAATGTTGTGATTGGAGAAGTTGTATCGGCTACTTCACAAGCTATTTCAGGACTTGCGCAACAGGCAAAAGTACCTTTAATTTCAGCAACAGCTACAAGCCTTGATGTTACAAAAGGAAAAGATTTTGTATTTAGAACAACATTTACAGATCCTTATCAAGGAACTGCCACTGCGAAATATGCAAAATCTAAAGGCATAAAATCAATTGCAATATTGACAAACTCTTCAAATGACTATTCTGTAGGAATTGCAAATGCATTTAAGGCACAAGCTGCAAAAGATGGAATAACTATTACTGAAGAAAAATATACAAATGATGATAAAGACTTTAAAAGCAATTTTGACAAAAAGTAAAAGGACAAAATCCACAGCTATTTTTTTATACCTGATTATTACAATACAATTGGGCTTATTATCTCACAAGCTAAAGATTTGGGAATTAATGCACAGTATCTTGGTGGAGATGGATGGGATGGAATCCAGACTAACTTTGGAAAGGTTGCAGAAGGAGCAATTTTTGCAAGTCAATTTGCACCAGATGACAAGGCTGAAAATGTTCAGAAATTTATGAAGGCTTACAAGGCTAAATATAACAAAGAGCCAATAATGTTTTGCGGCACTTGGTTATGATACTGTAGAAATTGTAGAAACTGCTTTAAAATCTACAAAGGATTTATCAGGAACATCTATAAGGGAAGCTATGAATAATGTAAGCGGTATTGACCTGGTAACTGGTAAATTAAAATTTGACGCTGATAGAAATCCTGAAAAGGCAGTTACATTTATCCAAGTAAAAGGTGGAAAACTTACATTAAAGGAAAAAAATTCTAAAAAGTAAAAAAATCAAGAAAATAAAAAAAGTTTTTAAGCGAAATTATTTTTGAATATAAAAATAAATTTTTGTAAAGGAGAACAATTATGAAAAAAAGATATTATGTTTTAATTTCATTATTGGCATTGTTTATACTTTAGCTGCGGAGCTAAAACTGCAAAAGATAAAAATGTTATAAAAAGTTGGTGTTATTGGGAGCTTTGACTGGAAAATGTAGCGCAATATGGAACAAGTACAATTAATGGATTTAAAGTTAAAAGTAAAAGGAAATAAATGCCGCTGGTGGAATTAACGGTAAAAAATCGAACTTGTTGTGGCAGATAGTAAAGGAGATGCACAGGAAGCAATTAATGCATTTAAAAATGGTTTCACAAGATAAAAATTGATATTTTTCATGGGAGAAGTTACATCTGGACCATCTCTTGCAATTGCACCGCTTGCACAACAAGCAAAAAGTTCCTATGATTACAGCAACTGGAACTGCATTTGATATTACAAAGGATAAGGATTTTCGTATTTAGAACAACATTTACAGATCCTTACTAAGGGTGTTGTTGTTGCAAAAATATGCAAAAATCTAAAAGGTTATAAAAAAATGTTACAGTATTGACTAATACAGGTAGTGATTATTCTGTTGGACTTGCAAATGCGTTTAAGGAACAAGCTAAAAAAGAAGGAATCCAAGTTAAAGAAGAACAATATACTGCTGATGACAAAGACTTTAGAGCATTGCTTACAAAAGTAAAAGGATATAATCCTGAAGTAATTTTTGTACCTGATTATTATAATACATTGATTAATTTTGACACAATCAAAAGAACTTGGAATAAACGCTCAATTTATGGGTGGAGATGGATGGGATGGAATCCAAACTAACTTTGGAAAAGTTGCTAATGGAGCAATTTTTGCAAGTCAATTTGCACCAGATGATCCTGACCAACATGTTCAAAAATTCATTGCTGAATATAAAAAGGAATATAAAGCTGATCCAATTATTTTTGCGGCTTTAGGATACGATACTGGAACAATTTTAGAAACTGCATTGAAAAATGTAAAAGATCTTTCTTCAAAAGATGAAATTAAAAGATGCAATTAAGAACTTTTACTGGAACAAATCTTGTTACAGGTTCATTAAAATATGATTCAGAAAGAAACCCTGAAAAGAAAGTTACATTTATTGAAGTAAAAGATGGAAAACTTACATTAAAAGAAAAATTCTAAAATAATAGAATTATTCATAAATTAGAGAAATTTAAAATTTAACAAAACAGATATTTTTGAAGCAAGGGTTAAAAACCCCTTGTTGAAATAAAAATTCAGATTGTCGAATACATCTAAATATGGAAAGTAATAATTATTATAAAGTTCGGTTGTTGGGGATTTTTTTCTTTCTTCTAGCAATCGAGAACTTTTTTTATCAAGATTTTTATTTAATAATTTAGAATTTAATAAAATGAATATACGTAAGCAGCTTTTAAGATTATATGGAAATTTGAGTAAAATTGAATATAGTTTTTAGGTTGCCTAAGTATTAAAAATATAAAATAAAAATAAACTGTATAAGTGGAAAGTATAGGAGTTTTAAATATGTTAAAGAGTTTTATTGAACAAACTATTAACGGACTGCAAACTGGAAGTATTTATGCCCTGATTGCTTTGGGATATACAATGGTTTACGGAATCGTTAAACTTATAAATTTTGCACACGGTGATATACTTATGGTAGGAGCTTATGTTACGCTTATCGCTGTGTCAAATGGGATGCCATTAATACTGGCTATTGTTTTGTCAATCATTTTTTGTGCGATCTTAGGGAGTTGTAATCGACTTTTTGCATATCGTCCGATTAGGAATGCGCCCTAAGATTTCAGCATTGATTACAGCGATTGGAATGAGTTTCTTGCTGGAAAGTCTGGCACTTATAATATTTGGAGCAAATCCGAGAGTTATTGATCCAAAATATATACCGGCATTTTTATCAAATGATAATAAAATGAAGCTAGGATTTTTGGAAATTAGTACGCTTACAATATTTGTAATTGTAATCACAATAATATGTATGGTAGCTTTAAATTTATTTATTAAAAAGACAAAATTGGGAAAAGCTACAAGAGCGGTTTCACAAGATACAGGAGCGGCACAGCTTATGGGAATTAATGTAAATAGAACTATTGCCATAACATTTGCTATTGGTTCTGGACTTGGTGCATTGGGTGGAGCATTATATGCGATTGTTTATCCGCAAATTGAGCCATATATGGGAATGCTGCCAGGACTGAAGGCATTTATTGCGGCTGTATTTGGAGGAATTGGAAGTATTCCTGGAGCTATGGTTGGAGGATATGTTTTAGGACTGCTTGAAGCATATGTAAAAGGATCATCGCTTACAACTTGGGCAAATCCGATTGTATTTGGGGTGCTTATATTAATATTGATTTTTAGACCAAATGGATTGTTTGGAAAAAATATGAAGGAAAAAGTATAATTGGAAGGGAGGAAAATGGAAAATGGAAAAAAATAATAAAGAAGAAAAAAATAAAAAAATATAGCTAGTTTAGAAAAACAAGATGAACAGCCTAAAAAGTAAAGAAGCAAAAAAATTATAAATGGAAAGACTTGAATTATTTTTAACAAGTTAAACGTGAAAAATTATGTTGCTACATTTCTTTTTGATAGTTGTATTTTATTTTTGTTCTAAGTTTTACTTTTTAATCCAAATGACCCTTTTCAGCTATACAAAGGAATTTATATAAATATCCTAATTTACGTGTTATTTTCAGTAAGTTTAAAACATAACAGTCGGACTTATGGGACAGCTTAACTTGGGACAAGCTGGATTTATCGCAATAGGTGGATATTCAGCGGCATTTATTTCTAAAATATTGGCAAGCTATAATTTACCGCCATTTTTACAATTAATTTTAGTATCACTGTTTGGTGGATTAGTTGCAGCTGTATTTTGGATTTTTAGTTGGTGGAAGTACACTTAGACTAAGAGGAGATTATCTTGCAATTATTACACTTGCATTTGGAGAAATTGTAAAATATATTATTCAAAATTTGGACTTTTTAGGTGGAGCGACTGGACTTAGCAATATTCCACCACTTTTGAGTTTTTCAAATACATATTTCATTGTAGTTATTTCAATTGTTATAATTGCGATGGCTATGACTTCACGAAAAGGAAAGGAAGTTTTGTCAATTAGGGAAGATGAAATTGCGGCTGAAAATATTGGAATTGGATTAAATCGTGTAAAACTTTATGGATTTGCATTTTCAGCATTTTTTGCTGGAGTTGGAGGGTCACTGTTTGCACATAATGTGGGAATTTTGACACCTGATAAATTTGGATTTTTATTCTCTATAGAAATTCTTGTTATGGTTGTGCTTGGAGGACTTGGAAGTATTACAGGAGCGATTGTTGCTGCGGTAATTTTGACATTATTAAATGAAAAATTAAGAGATGTTTCACAGTTTAGATACTTAGTTTACGCAATTATATTGATTTCATTGATGATTTTTCCGTCCAAAAGGAATTTTTTTGGAACAAAAAGAATTTACATTTGCAGGAACAAAAAGAAGAATTAAGCGGATTAGAGATTATAAAAAAATAGTAAAAATGAAAGTGATGAAAAATTAAAATTAAGTATTTTTAATAAATAAAAAGAAGTAAAATAGGAGATATAAATATGTCATTATTAAAAACGACAGATTTGGGAATATCTTTTGAGGGCTAAGAGCAGTTGATGATGTAAATGTTGAAATAAAAAGAAGGCGAGCTAGTTGGGCTGATTGGACCGAATGGAGCTGGAAAAAAACAACAATATTTAACTTGCTTACAGGTGTTTATAAACCCTACAGACGGGGATATTTCTATAAATCAGATTAGTATAAATAAGAAAAACTACTCCACAAATAGTTGCTTTTAGGAGTTGCCAGAACATTTCAAAATATTAGGCTGTTTAAGGAACTAAAGCGTATTAGACAATGTAAAAGCTGGCATTTAACAATAGTATGAATTATAATACTTTTTGAAGCGATTTTTTTAGACTTCCTAGATTTTGGAAGGAAGAAAAGGAAGTGACAGATAAGGCGCTTGATTTGCTGGATATTTTTGACATGGCTGAAATGGCGAATATTACTGCTGGAAACTTGTCTTATGGACAGCAAAGAAAACTGGAAATAGCAAGAGCTTTTGGCTACAAATCCTAAATTGTTGCTGCTAGATGAGCCGGCGGCTGGAATGAATCTGAATGAAACGAAGGAATTAATGAATACAATTAGCTTTTATAAGAAATAAAGTTTAAAAATTGCAATTTTGTTAATTGAACATGATATGGATCTGGTAATGGGAATTTGTGAAAGATTATATGTGCTAAACTTTGGAAAGAATCATTGCTTCAGGGCTTCCGGATGAAATTCAGAATAATAAGGAAGTTATCACAGCTTATTTAGGAGAATAAAATGAATTTGAGCTGCAAAATTAATAAAATTAGCAAAAAGGAGGAAATGTGAATATTTTAAATGTAAATGACTTAAATGTCTACTATGGCGGAATTCACGCTATAAAAAAACATTTCATTTCAAATAAAAAGGTGAAATCGTTTCCTAATCGGTGCAAATGGAGCTGGAAAAAAACATCCACACTTCACGCTATTTCAGGGCTTGTACCAATAAAAATCAGGAGAAATTTCTTGAGCGGAGAAAATATAACCAATGCTGATGCCTATAAGCTTGTCAGCCGTGGAATGGCACATGTTCCAGAAGGCCGTAGAATCTTTACAGAGCTGACTGTGCTGGAAAACTTGGAAATGGGAGCGTACACAAGAAATGATGTGGAACAAATAAAAAAAGACATGGAACACATGTTCTCGCTATTCCCAAGACTTGCTGAACGTAAAAAGCAATTGGCAGGAACAATGAGTGGAGGAGAACAGCAAATGCTGGCAATGGCAAGAGCTTTGATGTCAAATCCTTCGTTATTATTACTGGATGAGCCGTCAATGGGGCTAGCGCCACTATTAGTGCAGGAAATCTTCAACATCATTGAAAAAATCAACAAGGAGGAAAATGTAACTGTATTGTTGGTAGAACAAAATGCCAATATGGCGCTTTCAATCGCAGATAGAGGATATGTTCTGGAAACTGGGAAAATCATTTTGGAAGGAACAGGGAAGGAACTGCTTACAAATCCTGAAATTAAGAAGGCCTATTTGGGAGGATAAAAAAAAAGAATATTTGTTTTTTTAAGAACTGTCTTGAAAAGTTTACGGGCTTTTTGAGATGGTTTTTATTTTTGAAGAATTTTTTTGAAAGTATGAAATTTTGAAAAATAAAAAAACTGGGAGAAATCCCAGTTTTAACAAATTTATGATTTAGAATTATGCTTCCTTATTAATTCTTGTAACGTTTCATCATAATTTTTCCAATACATCTTTCAATAATAATTGATTTAAAAATCCCATACATATTTTTGGCTTTCTTTAGTTTGATAATTCATTAATTTTTTTCATTAGAGACATCTATAATTTCTTGTAACATATTTATTCTTTGATTAATAATTTCTTGCTCTACTATCATTTTATCTAATCTCATTAAAAATTTTTTTCTCTAAATCTTTTCCTTCTTTTTAGAGAAAAAAATAAAAAAATTTTCTAACACATTTTTCCTTTCCACTATGCAAATATTTCATCAAATAACTTTTACTTCATTAAGTAATTCTACATAACTATTTTTTTAGTTGCTGTTTTCTCTTTTTCTCCTGTTTTTAATACTATCTAAAATTTCATTAATTTTTTTCAATAGAACGTTTAGTCTCTTCTTCTCTTAGATTTCATATAATTTTTCTAATTTTTATCAACTAAATTTTTGTTGCTGACTAATAGAACTTTTTAATTCATCAAATAGGAATTTATTTGCATTTTTTTAAAGTATTTATTGAAAATTCATTTATTTTTTTCCTTTTTTTCTCGTCCCTTCTCCATTTTTTTAGAATATCAAGTAATTTCGTCATTAGATAATGAATAAGCATCTTTAATTCTATTTGAATAAATTTTATCTAAACTTTTTTAAAAGTAGATTGTCTATTTAGTTCTAAGCTATCAAAAATGTAATCTTCAATTACTTTGTCAAAATTTTCAGTATTATTTTTGAGATATTTCGTTTATATCTGTTAAAACCGTTTTTTTATTTGCGAAAAATACTTATTTATCTGCTCTTTTGAAATATCATCATATTCTTTTCGAAATATTAAGAGAATTTTTAATATAAGTTTGTAGAATTTTTATTAATTTTTTTGGTGTCATCAATAGTAGCATTATCCTTATCATAACTTGGAGTATCACCAATATTAAATATATTTTTAAACCAGTCTACTATTCTTTTACCAATTTTAATTATTTTATCAATAGCCTCTGCATTTTTCTGTTACATATTCAATTAGATTCTTTGATTAAATTGTTTTTTCATCTATTTAACCTCACTTTCTTCTTCAAATTTGACTTTTTCTAATATTTTTTTCATAAGTTCGTTAAAATTTGTATTTAATTCTTCAAAATCTGTATTAAATGCTTGGGTAATTTCTTTTTATCTTTAATTTTAGTTTTTCATTTAAAATTTTTTTAGATTTTTTCTTTTTGTTCTTCATTTTGTAAAATTTGTTGTTTTAATTCATTTTCACTCTGCGTAAAACTATTAATATTTCCTTGAATTTTTTTCAATATGTTCATTTTTAAATGTTTCAATTTTTATTTTTTTAAATAATTGTACCTATTGATAAAATCAATCTTTCAAACTTTCATTAAATCCCAAAAATTAGTTTATTTTTGAATATTATCTTTCAAAAATTTCTATATTAGAATAATCAATTAATCTTTCTTTTTATTTGGTCAATATCTTTTAGGAGTAAGATTATTTTTATTATATAATTTTAATAATTCGTCTCTCTTGTTTTGACATTTCTTCTATTTTTTTACTAAATTATCAAGAACATCTTCCAATGAATCAATATCAGTATTTGATGATAACTTTATAGCATTTGAATAAAAAAATATGAACTAACTCCAATTAATTGCTTTTTAGCCATTTCTAAACTTCCATAAAAATTGTTTTTTTCTTTTAAGTGTTTTAACCATTCTTCTTGTTGTTGTTCCCAGTCAGCTTGCGAATTCATAATGTCAATTTGCGTTCCCAAGATATATACCTTTATCTTTTTGTCCTGAGCTTTTTGTCAATACTTCTAAAAATCGTTGTAATTTCTTCATTTCTCAATGTTTTTGGAATTTACACAAATAATTACTGCATTTGCACTGTGAATATATTCAGAAGTAATATTTGAACGATATTGTACAGGATCATTTAACCCAGGAGTATCTACTAGACAAACTTGTGGTGGAAGATTTAATTTTTTTCTACACCAATTTCAATTTCTTTGACAAAATAATGCTCTCTAGCATGCGAGGAAGTCCATTTTTTTATTTCATTTTTCATAGAATCTAAATTATCAAATTCTTTAAAAAAACATCTGATTTTTCTAACATTTCACATTCTATTTCTTTTTGCTCTTAAGTTATCAAATTCTTCTTTAAAAATAGTTGCATTTGTACTTTTTTTGAGCATCATTCCAGATTTTTTCCAATCTTTCTTTGAATAAAATTTTACTGTAATTGAATTTTTGTCTGTTGTTTTTTATTTTTTTGTTAATGTTGCAGTTTCTGGGAGTTACATTTGTACTGGCTAAGTCGTAACCAATCAGAGCATTAATTAATGTTGATTTTTCCTGCTTTTACAGCTCCTACAATCGCAATTTGATAGCTTGGATTTTTTGAATCAGAAATATATCTTGAAATTTCGCTATTTATTTCTTTTAAAAAAAATATATTTTCTTTTAAAGTATTTGAACTTTTTAAAATACTCCTTTTCTGATAATTTCTTAAATAATGTTTTTGAAGCATTTAATCTTTTTACATATTCGTTAATAGTTTCATTCCAATGGATATTAACTAATTCTTCATTATTGCTTCTAATATACTGCTCTAAATTTAACATTTTTCATACTTCTCCTTATAATTTTCTATTTTTAACTATTTCAAAAATCAAATTTTTAAGTTTAGTATTAAAATACATTTAATATAATATGAGTATATCATAATAAAATTATATTATGTTTTTGTATTAGAATATTAAAATGTAATAAAATAAATATGTAAGCAAAGAAGAAATAAGAAGTAAAATTTGAAAAATAAAATATTTAAAAATTTTTAATTTCAATTTAAATTTTTTTAGTATTGTGATTTATATTTTTTTGTTTGATTTAACATTTTAATCTATATAGACATTTTTACTATTTCTTGTATAATAATTATAGATTAAAAATTATAGGAGAAAACGAATTAATAAAATTAACATAAATAAAGAAAGTGGGAGGATTTTATGGATTATAAATTAATTGCAACTGATATGGATGGAACGTTGCTGGATGAAGAACATGGGATAACAAGGGAGAATGTTGAGGCGATTGTGAAAGTTCAAAGGGAAAAGGGTGTTAAATTTGTGCTTGCAAGCGGTAGACCTAGTTATGCGATGCTTGAGTATGCGAAGGAGCTTCAGATGGATGAGTATGAAGGTTACGTGCTGGCATTTAATGGTGGAGAATTAATTGATATGAAGACAAATGAAGTGATTTTTCACGAAGGGCTGGATAAACAGGATATTGAAAATGTTTATAAGGTTTCAAAGGAAATAAATGTTCCGATGATTTTGTATGTTGGAGATACGATTTATGGGACAGAGGCAACAGAAGGAGTAATGTACGAAGCAGATCAATGTAAAATGAAATTCCAAAAATTTGATTCGCTTGAAGAATTAGAAAAAAAAGGAATTGATAAAACTACAAAATGTATGATTATTGGAACGCCTGAAGAAGTATTAATAGCCGAAGAGCATATGAATAAAGTTCATGGAAATGACTACTTTATTGCTATTTCAAAAGCCAATATTTTTTTAGAAATTGCCAATAAAAAAATGTGGATAAAGGAAAGACATTGAAAAAAATTGGGAGAAATCGAAAATATAAAGCCTGAGGAAATGATAGCGGTTGGAGATAGTGCAAATGATAAGCCGTTATTGAAACTTGTGGGAATGCCTGTGGCTGTGGAAAATGCTATTCCTGAAATTAAAAAGTATTTCTAAATTTATTTCAACTTCAAATGTGGAACATGGATTAAAAAAACAGTAATTGAGAAATTTTTTTGAAATATAATACTATTTTCATTAGAATAAGAGATTTGTCATAAATTCTGTTCACCAAGGAGTCTTAATTCTTGCCAGAAATAGATAAAACTTTTTCAAATTCAAATGGGATTTAGTATAAATAAAGAGGAAAGGAAATTATTATGTTCATAGACATTATTAAAGTATTTATTTTAAGTCTTGTGGAAGGGCTTACAGAGTTTATACCTGTCAGCAGCACAGGACATATGATCATTGTGGATCAATTTTTGCAATTGTCGAAAAATGAGGAATTTGCAAATGCGTTTAAGATAATTATACAGCTAGGGGCAATTTTGTCGGTAGTTGTGTATTACTGGAAAAGAATTTTTCCGTTTGCAAAAGGACTTAGTCAAAGTCAGCGGATGGATATTGTTCAAATGTGGATAAAAATAGTGATTGCAGTACTTCCAGCAGTTGTTTTGGGACTTTTGTTCGATGATGTTATTGATAAAGTGCTGTTTAATTCAGTAGTTGTGGCAATAACGCTGATTATTTACGGAGTTATACTTATTTGGCTGGAATCTGGCGAAAAAAAGGAAGGTAAAATCACTTCAATTACTCAAATGCCTATAAAAACTGCAATTGGAGTGGGGCTATTTCAATGCCTTGCGATGATTCCAGGTACTTCAAGATCCGCTGCCACTATTATTGGAGGAGTTTTGCTTGGATTAAATAGGATTTTAGCGACAGAATTTTCATTTTTCCTTGCAATTCCGACAATGCTTGGAGCGACACTTTTGAAGCTGGTGAAGCTGGGAACAGCATTAAGCGGATACGAATGGTTTTTAATTGCATTAGGTTTTGTGCTTTCATTTATATTTGCCTATGCCGTTATTAAAGTCTTTATGAGCTACATTAAAAAGCATGATTTCAAGGTATTTGGATATTATCGGATCATTCTTGGAATAATTGTACTGGCACTTTATTTTGTAGGAGTTATAAAATAGATGATAAGAGCAAATATTGAGATTAATCAGAATAAACTTGAGGAATTTGTGCGTGTACTTCTGCCTGAAAATTATGGTGTTATTTCTGAAAATAGTGAAAATAATGTAGAAATTAATGTAAATTTTGAAAAAGGGTAAAAATGTGGAAAAACTTTTTCAGAAGATTGTGGAAAACTAGAAAATAATAAAAATAAAAAAATGTTGAATTAATTACTGTAAATACAGCATTGATTGACAAAAAAATAGTGGCAAAATCTTAAAAAAATGACATTTTTCACATAAGAAGATAAATGATGAATATTTTTGATCAGGCGGAAGTTATGGCAAAAGGCCTCATTAATGGAATTATTTGATAAAAAAAGATAAAGTATAAATGGGGAATCTTAATAGGTGTACGTCCTACAAAGATTGTGGGACGTTTTTTAAAAATGGGATTGTCTTATGAAGAAATTGATGAAATATTGGAAAAAGTATATTTTGTAAGCGATGAAAAGCGGAAACTTCTGCTAGACATTGTGAAACGTCAAGCACCATATTTAGATAAGGAAACAATAGGAATTTATATTGGAATTGCCTTTTTGTCCTACAAAATGTTCATACTGCTCATTTCCAGCCTACCTGCTACGTGGAAAAATATGCCGAAAGATATGATGAATATATAGGCTCAATTTATCATGAAATCCGTGAAATTGGGCAATTAACACAGGAAATGAATTTAAAAAAATTAATACAATTTACATTGGCGGAGGAACGCCTTCGATTTTAACAGCAGAAGAAATTGACAAACTTTTTAAAAACAATAAAGGAAAAATTATAATTTAGATTATTTAAAAGGAATTTACATTTGAAAGCTGGAAGAATTGACACGATGGATGAGGAAAAAAATTATCAGTTATTAAAAAGTTATGGAGTAAATAAAATCAGCATAAATCCCCAGTCTTTTTAATGAAAAAGACACTAAAAACTCGTAAATCGCTACCATAACAGGGAACAGTTTGACAACGTTTACAAAATTGCTAAAAATCTTGGATTGGAAATAAATATGGATTTGATTTTGGGGACTGCCACGTGAAAAATACAGAAGATATTCTGTATACGATGGATGAAATTTCAAAGTATGACATGGAAAAATCTGACAATTCATAATCTGGCAATAAAAAAATGCAAGCCGTCTTAATAAGGAGAATTATGCCCATAAAGATGTGCTGGATTATGGGAAAATTTATGAAAAAAATTGGAAATGTTACTAAAAAAATAAAGGGCTTTTTCCATATTATATGTATCGCCAGAAAAACAGACTTTTCAATGGGGAGAAAAATCTTGGGTATTCATTAAATGGATGTGAGTCGGTTTACAATATTGAAATGATTGAAGAAAATAAGACAATTATTGGAATTGGGGCTGGGGCGATTACGAAACTTATCTGGTTTGATGAAGAGAAAAAGCGGGATAATATAAAAAAAGGCTTATAAATCCTAAAGATCCGCTAGTTTGGATAAATGAGACTGCCAGAAAAGGCTGGAACGGAAAAAAATTTGAAATTAAAAGAGTGTTTAAAAAGATTTTTTTAGAATTATAACAGTAAACTTATGTTTTTTTGGAACTGTAAATCTGATGTAATAAGCGGCAAAATATAAAATATATGAAAAAAACTATATTAATTATGTAAAATATATGATAAAATAAAGTGTATAGTAAAATAAAAGATATGTAAAATAAGGAGGTATTTTGATGAATTATCAAAATTTAGTGAATGGAGAGTGGAAAGACTCTAAAAATACAATAACTATTTATTCACCAATAAATGGGGAAGAACTTGGAACTGTTCCAGCTATGTCAAGAGAAGATGTTGATTATGCTATGGAATCTGCCAGAAAGGCCTTGCCTGCTTGGAGAGCATTGTCAGCCGTAGAAAGAGCCGCATATTTGAATAAGGCTGCTGATATTCTTGAAAGAGACAAGGATAAAATTGGGGAAAACTTGGCAAAGGAAGTAGCCAAAGGAATTAAAGCCGCTATTTCAGAAGTTGTGAGAACTGCTGATTTAATTAGATACGCCGCTGAAGAAGGGCTTAGAATCACTGGAGAATTTGTAAATGGTGGAGGATTTGAAGCTGGAAGCAAGAGAAAATATGGAGCTGTAAAAAGAGAGCCAGTTGGTGTTGTTCTTGCAATTGCGCCATTTAACTATCCTGTAAACTTATCAGCATCTAAAATAGTGCCAGCTTTAATCGGAGGAAATGTAGTAATTTTCAAACCGCCTACACAAGGTTCAATAAGTGGATTATTATTGACAAAAGTGTTTGCAGAAGCTGGAATTCCAGCGGGAGTGCTTAACTCTGTAACTGGAAAAGGTTCTGAAATTGGAGATTACTTGATTGAACACAAAGAAGTAAACTTCATAAACTTTACAGGAAGTACACCAATTGGGGAAAAAATTGGAAAACTCGCTGGAATGCGTCCAATTATGCTTGAATTAGGTGGAAAAGATGCTGGAATCGTATTAGAAGATGCTGATTTGGAAAATGCCGCTAAAAATATCGTAGCAGGAGCATTTAGCTATTCTGGACAAAGATGTACTGCTATTAAAAGAGTGCTTGTAATGGATTCAGTTGCAGATAAATTAGCAGAATTGATAAAAGAAAAAGTTGAAAAATTAACTGTTGGAGATCCTTTTGACAATGCTGACATTACAACAGTAATTGATACTCCATCAGCAGACTTTATCGAAGGATTAATAAAAGATGCACAAGAAAAAGGTGCAAAAGCATTAACAACAGTAAAAAGAGAAAAAAATCTAATCTGGCCAGTAGTTTTTGACAACGTAACAACTGATATGAGAATCGCTTGGGAAGAACCATTTGGACCAGTATTGCCAATTATCAGAGTAAAATCTGTAGATGAAGCAGTAGAAATTGCAAATAAATCAGAATACGGACTTCAATCAGCAGTATTTACAAAAAATTTCCCATTAGCATTTGAAATCGCTGAAAAATTGGAAGTAGGAACAGTACATATAAATAACAAGACTCAAAGAGGGCCTGACAGTTTCCCATTCTTAGGAATTAAAGGTTCAGGAGCAGGAGTTCAAGGGATAAAATACAGTATAGAAAGCATGACAAGAGTTAAATCTATCGTATTTGATATATAAAAATTAAGGGATGTTTTTCTTTCGGGAAAGCATCTTTTTACATTTAATTTTTTTAAAATTACAAATGGAAATTATTTTTAGAGGAGGATTTTCCTATGAAAAAAAGGTAACAATGCTTCTAACATTAGCTTTTAGCAGTATTATCATCTAGCTGCTCTTATTTTCAAGATTCCTAAAGGTGATGGAAGAGAAAAAGCAGGAAATTTGTGTACTTATACGGCAAAGGGAGAATTTATAGGCTGTGAACCTATAAGATAGTAAAAAAATTTGTAAAAAAATATAGGAGGAAATGTTATGAAAAAGGCATTATTATTTTTTTATTTGCTGCATCTGTAATATTTGCAGCAGGACCAAAAGTTCCTTATACTCACGAGGATTTTTATTCTACAGATAAAGTTCAGAAAAGCTGTTCATTTTGTATCTGTTGATGACATTAAGAAAAGTTTAGAAGGAAAGGGCCTATTAATGTAAGTTTTGATATTGATGATACATTGGTGCATTCAAGCGGTTACTTTAATTATGGGCAATATCATTTCCAAATTCCAGGAGATAAAAGAGGAGCTGCAAGTTATTTGTATAATCAAAAATTTTGGGATTATGTTGCTGAAAACGGAGATGAACATTCAATTCCAAAACAATCTGCAAAAAGATTTAATTAAAATGCATTTGGAAAGAGGGGATCACATATTTTTTTCATTACAGGAAGAACAAAAACATTCAAAAGATAAAAAAACTATACTTCAACAAAATTATCAAAAAAACATTGCAAAAGATACTTTGATTTGCCAGAAGAAGTTTATGTAGAATACACAGCTGATACTCCGACAGGTGGGTACAAATATGACAAATCATTTTACATGAAAAAAACATAATGTTTCAATCCACTATGGTGACAGCGACGATGATATTTTAGCTGCAAGAGAATTAGGAATTCGTGGAATAAGAGTTCAAAGAGCTTACAATTCTACAAATCCTCAAAAAAATGAATGGTGGATATGGAGAAGAAGTTTTAATAAATTCAAACTTTGGTAGAAAAAAAATAAAAAAAGTAAAGATTTCCGTTTTTCTCATTTTTTTCTTTAACAAATATATGTTATTCTTTAGTTAAGAAGGAAATAAAATTAAGAAAAAAATTAGGAAAGAGGTATTTAAAATGAAAAAAATGTCTATTTTAATTGGAATTTTTTTACAGTCTTTTTGTTAAATTGCTTTTGTTTTAAGTGCATATTCTAAAAGAAAAAAAATCTATAACTTAAATGAAACTTCGTGGGAATTGGTACAAATTAATCGAAATGGAAAAAAATGTTGAAATTCCGAAGGGTGGTAAAGTTACAATTAATTTTTTTCAGGCGACAAAATTAATGGATTTTCTGGGATAAATAATTATTTTGGAAATTATAAAATTAAAAAAATAACTCGACTTTATCAGCTGGTGTGGCTACAACTTTGATGGCAGGTCCAGAAGAATTAATGAGCATTGAACAAAATTTCTTTGATATTTTACAATCTTCTCCAAAAAAATCAGCTATAATGCCAGCACTTTTAACTTTGAGCAAGAATAAAAAAAGGAAATCTGGACTTTTAAAGTCTTGACATTGAATAAACAGTTGCAAGATACAAAGTTTGGAAACTTTTGAACATGGATGGAAAAGATGTCAGTAAATTAATTTCAGAAAGCGAAGAGGGCATTACCATTTCATTTAGTGAAAACAGAATAAATGGAAATTCAGGAATAAACAATTATTTTGGAAATTGTGAAATAACTGATAATAATATTAAAATTGGTCCTCTTGGTTCAACAAGAATGGCAGGCCCTGAAAATCTTATGAAAGTTGAAAGGGAATTTTTTTGGAACTTTTAGGAAATTCTAAAAAAAGTTAAAGTTTCGTCTGATCAAAAAAACTTTGATTTTGACAACAGATAAAGGAAAAAAACTTTGACATTTGAAAAAGTTAATAAATAAAAAAATTTTTGAATTATAGTTAGGCAAATTTATTTTAATAAGGGAGTTTTGACTCCCTTTTTATAGTTTAGTAAGTTAATTAATTTAATTTTTAAATTTATTTTTAGTGTACTTTTTTTGTAAAAAAATTGAAAAAAAAGTATATATCTATGATACAATTTTTGTATAAAACATTGAAGAAAAAGTTATAAATGTGAATGCTGGAGTAATTCACTAAAATGATAAAATTAATGTGATAAAAATATTATAAAAAAACTAATCTTGAAAGGAATAAAAAAATATATGAAAAAAATAAATTTTTGACTGCGATATGTATGTTATCAACTTTTTGTAGGAACAAATCTTCATGCAAAAACATCGAAGGGGAAAAAAACTGTAAAATCTAAAACTTCTCATAAGCCTTTAAACGTAAAAAAAGCTCATAGTAGTGGAAATAGCGGAATCTATGGAGTTTCTGCAAAAAATAAAAGTGATCTTGTTGAGACAAAAATGGCAGAATTAAGACAAAAGACATAGAAAGGCGATGACTTCGGGATCAACTCAAGAGAAAAAAAGAGCGGCTGTAGAAAAAAAACTTTTAACTTCCTATAGCAAGTGGCGTGGGACAAGATATGTCTTAGGAGGAGATTCTAGAAAGGGTATAGATTGTTCAGCATTGACACGTAGAGTCTATCGTGAAGTTTTCAATAAGGAGCTTCCGAGAGTTTCAACACAGCAAGTAAAGCAAGGGACAAGAGTCTCAGCCAAAAACTTGAGATCGGGAGATATTGTTTTCTTTAAGCCTGGAAATAGAACAAATCATACAGCAGTTTATGTTGGTAATACACTATTTATTAATGCCTCTTCTTCAAAAGGAGTTGTAATGTCATCATTAAAGAGTCCATACTGGAGAAAATATTTCAGATATGGAGTAAGAGTTCATAATGTTTAACAAAAAGATAGCAAGAAGTCTCCGACTTCTATAAGTGGGAGATGAATTGCCTTTTTTGTAAAAAAAATTGAAAAAAGGATATGTCTATGATACAATTTTTGTATAAAAATATCGAAGAGAAATAATTAAAAAAATAATATTCAAAAATCAAAAGGAGGTGTAATTTTATGAAATATAATTTAGCATTCAAATATAGAATTTATCCAAATAAAGAGCAGGAGTCATTGATAAACAAAACTTTTGGATGTGTTCGCTTTGTTTACAATATGATTTTTGTATATTGCGAATAAAAATTTATGAAGAAACTGGAAAAAAATAAAAATAATTACACCTGCCAGTTTGAAAAAGTGAAAATAAATTTTTTAAAAGAAGTAGACAGTCTGGCACTTTCAAATGCTCAATTGAATGTAAAACGATCGTTTACGAATTTTTTTCAGAAGAGAGCGAAAATTTCCAAGGTTCAAATCTAAAAAGAATAGTGTTAAAAGTTACACGACAAATTGTGTGAATAATTCAATACGAATTGAGGAAAACAAATATTTGGTTTTGCCAAAATTGAAAAAAAGTTAAAATTAAAATATCATAGAGAAATACCGAAGGATTATAAAATAAAGTCGGTAACATTGACAAACAGTAATGGAAATTACTATGTTTCTGTTTTGACGGAATTTGAAAAAGAAATTCAAAAAAATACCAAGTAATGATAAAGTAATAGGACTTGATTTTTTTCAATGTCTGAATTATTTGTCAGCTCTGAAAACCAAAGAGCTGATTATCCAAAAATACTTTTAGGATGTTGGAAGAAGAATTGAAAAAAATTACAGAAATCATTATCGAGAAAAAGTGAAAATTTTCTAAAAATTGGTATAAACAAAAAAATGAAAATATCAAAATTATATGAGTATATCAAGAATTGTCGAAGAGATTTTTTACATAAATTATCGAAAAAATTGTCTGAAATATATAATGCTGTGGTTGTCGAGGATTTGAATATGAAAGGCATGAGCCAGGCATTAAATTTTGGTAAAAGTGTAGGAGATAATGGATGGGGAATGTTTTTGAGAATGCTTGAGTACAAGTTGATGTTTTTAGGAAAACAATTTTTGAAGATAAATAAATGGTTTCCATCGTCGAAAACTTGTAGTAAATGTGGAAATGTTAAAGAAAAACTGGAATTATCAGAAAGAAGTTATAAATGTGAGTGCTGTGGGATTGAAATTGATAGAGATTACAATGCGGCACTGAATATAAAAAATATTGGAAAAGAAATGTTGAAATATTAGGAAAATAAAAAAAACAGGGCAGGGACTGTCCGAAGAGACTGGTAAATATATTTGGCTAGCAAAAGCAGATACTTCCCAGAAGCTCCCGCTTCTAAAAGCAGGGAGTAGTTCACTGTTTTGAACTTTATTGGAAATAAAAAAAGGGAAAGTGGGAATTTTTTTATGAAAATATCAAAGAAATTAACAATAATGTTATTTTGGGATATTATTAATAGGATGTATTTTTAAATGGAGCTGTTAAAAAGAAAAAAATCCTGTTATAAATGATAAACGCAGGGAAGTTGTATTTAAAAAAATTTAACTGCAATAAAAAAATATATACTGTAAATTATATTACAGATGAAACAGTTCAACTTTTTGGATATGAAAACATATAAAAAAATGGCAGTTGGATAGGGTTGTATCTTCAAATGGAGAAAAAAATATAGCGATGAAAATGTCAAAAAAATTCATATAAAGGGAAATCGCATGACGCTTACACAAAATGGAAGAAATACTTCTTGTCTTTTAGTCAAGTAATGCAGTTTTTTTATTCAAAAAAATAGCAATAAATCAATTCAGCAGTTTAAATTTATAAATTTAAAATTAATTTTATTATTAACAGGGGATTCTAATCCCTTGCCAAAAAAAATTCAAGACAAATCAATCATTTCAATTTATGTTACTTCAAAAAAATCAGTTAAAATTTAAACAATTAAAAAAATGGATAAGCATATTTAAGGCAAGGAATACAAGGATTAATGAATAAATCATAAGAATATGACATTTAAACTAAAATTGTTATAATTGTATTTTTTTAAAAAAATTATATGGTATAATATTAATAAAATAAACAGGGAGGAAGATTTGTATGAAAAAAATGCTATTAATGGCAATACTGCTAATAGGAGCAATAAGTTATGGAGCGGCAGGACTTGATTTAAAATTTAATACAGATGGAAAATTACATGAAGAAAAACTGTTAAATAGAAGCATAGTTTCGGAAGATACAGAGTTAGAAATAAGAAAAACAGGAAATGGAGAGTATGAAATCGTACGTTCTTCTGAGGATCCTGACAGTGAAGCATCTGTTGAAAAAGCAACAGTGAAAAAAAATTCTATTTGCGATGAAACTATCTGCATTGGATATGATGTGGAATTGAAAAAGGCAGTATTCATAGATCCTGAAGATATGAGAGTTATTTATCCTGAATGGTAAAATTCGTGCATTTAACAAGGAGAAGGAAAATAGGCAAAAAAAGAACAAAAAAATAATTGTATAGCAATAGATGTTGTTGTTTGTGACTCTCATTTTTCTTTAATAAATTTACGATATAATAATTAATGAAAAAAATTGAATAATAAAAAAATGGAGAAAAACTTATGAAAAAACTATTTTTTACATTGACAGTACTATTAATGGGAGTTGTCGCATGTTCAAAATCTGGAAAAGATGAAAAAAAGGAAACGAAAGAAAAGGAAATAAAGCAAGAAGTTAATAAAACAACGGCAGTTTCTTCAAGCAGCATAAAATCAGAAAGCAGTTATGAAACTCAAATATTGGAAAGAATGGAAGCAGTAAAAAAGGAAATTCAGCCAGCTTTGGATTCTGGAGTGACAGCAGACATGAATAATGCAATTCAAAAATTAGGAGATTCATGGGAAACAGAAATGAAGAAGGTTTATGAATTGTTATTATCAAAATTATCAGAAAATGAAAAGGCAAAATTGCAAAAAGAGCAGGAAGAATGGATAAAAAAAGTTAAGGAAGATGTTGAAAAAAGCACTGAAGAGTCAGAAGGTGGAACAATATCAGGAGACTTTTAGGAGGAAATGCCTGGGCAAGTGGAATAGAGAAAAGAACTTTAGAATTGGCAAAAAGATATGATTTATTAAATAATAAATAATATTTACAGATTAAAAAAATAATGAAGGAGAAACATTAGTTATGAAAAAAATAAAGTTTTTTTAAAATATTTGTAATTATGATTTTATCAGTAAATATAAGTTATGCAGGAAGTAATCCGAAAAATAGATAAAGCAACATTTCAGGAAATAGATGCTGTATATGCAAAAAGATAAAAATGGAGTTTATATCTGGGAAAAATAGAGGATGGAAAAAAATTAGAAGGAATAGATCCGATTACTTTTTCAAATTATAAATATTAGCGGGAGTGCGCGTCGATATCTAAAAAGATAAAAATGGAATTTACAATATTGATGGAAATAGTGATAATTTGGTACTGGAAAAAAATTACCGTATGATCCTCAGACGTATGAAGTGATAAATCAATTGTATTCAAAAGATAAAAAAACAATATTTATTATTCAAATAGAAAAAAATAATAGGAGCAGATTTACCTACATTCCAAATAGGAAGTGATGGTTTTTTCAAAAAGATAAAAAAATAATATTTATTTTGGAAGGTAAGAAGATATTGGGTGTTGATAGAGACACCATTAAGATAATAGAACTTCCTTATATAAAGGATAAAAAAATAATGTTTACTATGGAAATAAAAAAAATAGAAGGAGCAGATAAAAACACATTTGAATTAATATATGATTTTTGGATCTGTAGTAAATAGATATTATTCAAAAGATAAAAAAACAATGTCTATTATGAAAAATAAGAAATTAAAAAGGTATAGATGTAAAAACATTTAAGAAAAATAAGCAGATTAGTTGACAATTTTTCTTATAGAAGATAAAAATGGATTTTACATTGTTGAGAAAGATGGAAGTATAGACTCCGATAGACAGTAAGGAAGTGGATATTGAAAATCTTTCACAGTTAGCAATCAAAACTAACTTGTATCACGATAAGGACAGTATGTATTTTTGTAAAAAAATCATAAACTTGTAAAAAAATAAAAAGATGCTCCTAAGGTTGATCCATATAATTTATCGGCATATAATGACAAATATATAAATAAGTATAATGTAGTTTATTACTTAGATACAGATGAAGGTGCATTTAAAAAACTTGAAAAAGCAGAAAGCCATCAGTTTAGTGCATATGGCGATACTGAATATGCAAAAGGAAGAAGAAATGTTTATTTTAAAGGTAAAATTTTAGCTGATGCTGATTATGAAAGTTTTGGTATGAAATATAATCATGAAAAAGGATGTATATGAAATAAGAGATAAAAAAATAAAGTTTATGAAACAGTAAAAAGCAGACTAGAAAAAAATAATAAGTAAAATAAAAACTCTCATTTTTTTCTTTAATAAAAGTTATGATATATTATTAGTGAAAAAATAAACAAAGAAGAAAAAATAGAAAGCGGAGGGAACGAAAATGAAAAAAATTATTATGGCATTATTGCTATTGATGGGAGTCATTGGGTTTTCAGAAGAAGAATTTAGTTACAAAGGTTATGATTTGCCTTTCACAAGCGATGGAAAACTGCATGAGGAAATATTGCTGAAAAGAGAGATATCAGCAGATGATACTTCAATAGAAATCAAAAAATTGAAAAATGGGAAGTATCAGTTCTGGGATTACGCTTCTGATACTGGAGATGAAAATGAGCCGCCACGAATTACAAATGCAGTTAAGGAAAAAAATGTGCTTTGTGATGAATATATCTGTATTGGATACGATACAAAAATTAAAAAGATCCAGTAATTTTGAATAGAAAAAAACGAAAAAGAATAATTAGTATTGTACGAGAAAATCATGATAAAAATTGATGATCCTGAACATTTGAAAGAGTTTCCCTGAAGATAATCCTGAAATGTATAAATTATACCGTGATTATTATAAACTGTATAAATAAGTTGTGATTAAGAAATGATAAATTTAAACAGAAAGAGCAGGGTAATAATTATTAAAAAAAGTATTGTTTTTAATTATGGCGTTACATGATACCAGCATTTGCGATAAAGGTTACGACAGATGGAAAATATAATCAGGATATAATTAATATCTGAATTTTGTTGAAAAATTGTTGATTAAAAAAAGAGGTTTGTGATTTAACGTAAAATACAAAAAAATAGGAGTTGATAAAAAAATGAGAAAAATTATTAATAGCAGGATTATTACTTTTTAGGAGCTGTTGCATTTGCAGGGAAATATGAAAATGAATTGACAAAAAGAATGAAAACTTTAGAAGAAAAAGCACAGGCTGGATGGGATAGTGGAGTAAGAGCTGATATGATAAATGCTTCACTAGATTTGGATACTGAATGGGAAAAAGAAATGAATAAAGTCTATGATTTGATTCTAAAAAAAACTGCCTGCAAAGGAAAAAAAGTAAAATTTAAAGCTGAACAGCAAAAATGGATAAAGGATAGAGAAACTAAAGTTCAGAAGGCGTACGATAAATATGAGGCAGAAGAAGGACCAAGAATGGCTGGGGAACTTGCCGCTAGTGATAGATTATCAATAACAAAAAGACAGAGCATTGCAATTGGCAAAAAGATACGATAAATTAAATAAATAAGAAATCCTAATAAATTTAGGGCTTGAGTAAAAATAATTATAGTTTTTTTGAGTTCTATTTTTAATAAGTTTTACTATAAAAAGGAAATAGTGTAAAATTTCATCTATTTCCTTATTTTTTTATCAGATCTTTTAATTCTGTTGCATGCAGTCTTACTTTTTTTATTGTTTTTTCAAATAAAAAAACGCCATTCATCAAATATTTCTAAAAAAAGAAATTTTTTAAAAACATAGATTTCTTGGCGTAATTTTTAAATGAATTTATTAGTCTCTAATAGTTGCTAACAATTCTCCTAATACTTCAACTGCTTGTTCAGCATCAGGCCCTTCAGCGTGAACTGTAACTTCTGAACCGTTTTTTTAATTCCAATTGATAATAATTTCAATAAAGATTTTTCCGTTTACTTTTTTTCCCTTCATTTTCAACTTCTACTTTACTTTCAAATTCTTTTTGCTTTTAGCAACAAATACTCCACCTGGTCTTGTATGTAATCCTGTAGGATTTGTCATAGTAACTGTTTTACTTGCCATTATTAGTCCTCCTTAAATATCATTACTTTAATTTTACAACAGTTTTTTTGCATTTGTCAATAAGTATGAAAAAAACATTTTTTTGATTAAAAGGAAAGATACATAATAATCTAATTTTATAGAACATTTTTTTAAAGAGATTTTTTTCTGGAACATTAACTAATAACGAATGAAAATTAGTATAAGTCACATTTCCAGGCTTACTATTCTTTATTTTTCTTGACAAATTTTTCTTTCACAGTAATCAACTGTAACTTTATCGCCTTTTTTTGCTTTTAGAATATTCACAAGCGAGATTTGCGGCATAAATTAAAAGCATCTTCAGGAAGTTCTTGATTATTTCGTAAAAATAAGAACATGGCTTCCAGGAATATCCTTTATATGCATCCATATATCGTTTGGCTGTCCCTTTAGAAAAGGATATTTCCTCATTCTCTTTATTATTTCTTCCAACAAAGATTTGAAAACCTTTATAGTCAAAATGACAATAATTCACGTTTTTTTGTTTTTATTCAATTTAATTTTATTTTTTTATTTTTATTTCCATTATCTGATAAATTCAGTTCATTTTCAATTTCTTCAATCCCAATAAAATCATTTTTCCTTTTCAATGAACATTTTTATTTCTTCAAAATATTTTATTTCATCCTGAATGTCAGAAAATCTTATATTTAAGGCTGAAATAGTACGTTTTCCTTTATTATACTTATTATAATAAAAAAATTTAAATTATCATTTGGAGATAAAAGCGGATCAAGATTTATCGTAATTTCCTGATTATTATAAAAATCAAAAACTGTAACTTTTTTTCATTCCATATTTTATCTGATGCATATTTGCCGCCAAAAATATCTCCGATATTTTTTTATAATTTTCAAAATTTTCATTTTTTTCAAGTCAACTTTTATATTTTTTTCTATTTTTTTGAATTTTTTTATTTGCGAATCAACATATTTTTAACAAACTTTTTCTTTTTTTCACTAATGACATTGGAAGTAATTGTTGTTTTAAAATAAGCATTTAAGCCTTCATTCAAAGTTTCAAAAATATTTTTCTGTTATTTTTTTATTTTTCTAAATTAGTATTTTTCCTTTCTGACTAAATTCTGAAAAACTCATTATAAGTCAGAACTTTCTGAATTTTTTTCCACGATTTAATATTTCATACATTACAGGTTTGTAACTAGACAGATATTTAAAAACATCATAATCTTGTGAACATTGTAATGCAAAAGCACGCCCAGCACCTTCAATCTTTTCCAAAAAAGTTTCTGTTTCAAATGGAAAATTTTCCTTTTCCAAATAAATTGGCGAAATCTTTTTTTCCTCAAAGGGCAATGTGTATTTTGCTCCAGTCATAATAACACGGTTTCCAACATCAATCGAAGTAAAAAAAAGTGCAGACAGAATTTTATCTTTACAAGTCAGGAAAATATTACTTGCCTTTCCCATAATTTCAATAATTAACGTATACTTTTCCACATCTCCAAATTGATTTAACTTTTCAAAGTCAAAATATACAATCCTGTCAAAGCCTTCCTGTCTAATATTAATTAAAATAGAATTTTGCAGGTGCTTTTTTAATGAAAGCAGAAATTTTGACTGGAAGTCAGTATTTGGATCTTTTTCATCTTTTAAATAAAAAAATTGTTGAATTATCCTTTACTTGAAAAAAAGCAGGTTATTTTTTTCCAAAAAGAGTGAAAATGACACTCTGTCATATTGAAAAAAATTTTTGTCAATTTATATCGTAATATTTTTTTCCTTTATTTCCTTTACAAGAAATGAAATTCCAATTCCATCTAAATAGAGCATATTTCCCTCCTTTTTTTATTTTTTTATATTTTTTTCAGTTATTTTTTTAAAGTGCATTTTTTTCTAACCATGATATTTTTCAGCATCCTCAACATTTAGTACCTTTTCATCTCCATCAACAATCATATTTATTAAATATTTATCAATATTTAAAATTTTTGATTAGCGATTTTTATTACAACGCCTTTTTTTCGTTCAAATATTTTTCTAATGGCTGTGCTTCCCTTGATTGAAGATACTTGAACTAAATCGCCCTTTTCAAAATTCAAGATTGATTCAGGCTGGATGTCCTTTTTGACTTTATTAAGATTTCTCATAATTGTTTCAAAAACTTCAACAAATGTATCTAATTTTTCCTTTGGAATATCATCTGTTATTTTTTCTAAAATAGTCGAATGGAAATTACCATGATAATTTAAGGCAACCTCTCCCTTTTGAGTCAGTTTAACAAAAACTTTACGTCTGTCGGTATTCGACCGAGAACGTTCTAGAAATTGCTTTTCAGTTAATTTGTTTACAGCGACAGAAGCTGTTCCCATTGTAATGCCCAATTTATCAGAAAGTTCATTCATTGTAATTTCATTTTCTCCAATTGCTTCAATGATATGCAGTTCCGATGTTGTCAAGCACTTTATTACCTGATTTAAGTTAATTTCTTCAATTTTTATAGTATGTTTTATAAAAGTTGTCTAATAGATTTTTCAATTTTTCTCATACATTTTGATTTTTCCCCTTTCTTAATTTTTTTGTTTTTTTCTTTATTTTTAAAGATTCAATTTTTTCCTTGTAATTTCCACTAAAAATATATGAACCTGCAACTAAAATATTTGCTCCAGCTTCCTTCACAAGTTTTGCAGTTTCATTGTTTATTCCGCCATCCACTTCAATGTCAATATTTTTATCAATTTCTCGCAAGTCCTTTATTTTCTGAACCATTTCAGGAATAAATTTTTGACCGCCAAAGCCAGGATTTACAGTCATAATTAGCACCATGTCAATATTTTTTAATTCATATTTTAAAATATCTAGCGGAGTAGAAGGATTTAGTGCAACTCCTACTTTTTTCCCAAAAGATTTTATCAGCTGAATTGTTCTGTTCAAGTGTTTTACAGCTTCAGCATGAACTGTGATAATATCAGAAAACTGTGCAAAATCCTTTATCAGATAATCAGGCTCATTTACCATTAAATGAACATCAAATACAAGATTGCTATGCTTTCTTAAAGATGAAATAACAGGAGCTCCATAACTGATATTTGGCACAAAGTTCCCATCCATAACATCCAAATGCAGATATTCTGCTCCAAATTTTTCTACTTCTGCGATTTCTTCCCTTAATTTACTAAAATCCGCAGCAAGCAGAGAAGGCGATATTATAACCTTTTTATCCATAAAAATCAACTCTTTTCTTTAGTAATATTTGTTCAAATGAAAAATTATTTAAGTATACTTTAAAAAAATTTTTATATTTTCTAGCGAATACAGGTAAAAATCGTATCGTTCCCTTGAAATATTTCCATTTTCCACATTTTCCTTTATTGCACAATTTGGCTCATTTACGTGAATACAGTCACGGAATTTACAGTTAGGAATAAATTCCAGAAATTCTGGAAATAATTTTTTTCCAATTCTTTTTTTATTTTTCCAGCTTTGGAAAGTCCAGCGTTGAAAAATCCAGGCGTATCTATTAGATAAGAGTGGGGAGCTGTCATAAAAAATCGGCTCTCTATCGTTGTGTGCCGTCCTTTTCCAGTTTTTCCGCTGACATCATTTGTAGTTAATACTTCTTCTCCAATTAAAGTGTTAATAAGCGTTGATTTTCCAGCTCCAGATGGTCCTGAAACTACGACGGATTTTTTTCATTTATGTATTGCTTTTAATTCTGAAAGTCCAGTTTTTTTGTTTCGGTAGAAATTGGAAAAAAATGGAAATTGCCTCTTTAAAAAAATTTTTTTGAATTTATTAAAAAAATCTTCCAGTTCTTCTTGTGAAGCCAAGTCAATTTTAGATAAGATTAGCACAACTGGAATATTTTGAGAATTTGCATTCAAAAGCATTTTCTGAAAATTTGTAAAATCAAAGTCTGGACTTTTTATTGCAAATAAAATACCAATAAAATCAATATTTGCAATAAGCGGGACGATATAAAAAGTTTTTTTCCTTTTCTCAATTTTTTTCAATAACTTTTTCTTTTTTTCATCAAATTCTACCATATCACCGATTATACAATTCATTTTGTTATTTTTTTCACTTTTTAGCGTTCCACGTAATTTACATTCATAAATATTTTCTTCACTTAAATTTTTGGAATTTTCATCTAGAACATAGTAAAATCCCTTTATTTTTTTCTAATAACTTTTCCTTTTATAAAAAAATATTTGGGAGAAATTTTAAAATCTGCAGTTTATAGAATAACTATATAGTAACAAGGGGCCTTGACCCCTTGATAATAAAATTACATAGTTATTGAACCAAGTTTAATGAAAGCCTTAAAATAACTCCCGTCTCCTTTCTTTATTTTTTTCTATATTTAATTTATAATTTAGATAAAAAATCTAATTTTTTTATATTTCTAGTCATCATCGTCTCCACCGCCAGTATTTGGTTCGCTGGAAGTTCCACCATTATTTGAATTATTAGGCGGAGAAGCAGGTGTGTTACCATTATTTTGCTGCTTGTCATTTTGTTGAGGAGTTTTTTGAGAATTATTGTCTATTTGATTTATTGTATCATCAATAGTTTTTTCAATTTCTTTCTCATTTATATTATCTCGAGAACGATTAATAATTTCTTCATTTGATTTAGCACGTTTTTTTGCACTCGCTCCATTATTTATTACAACAGATACTTTCTGTCCACGCTGTATTTTCGTTCCAGCTGCAGGATTTGTAGAAATAATTGTATTTACCGGCAATGTTGGATCATTTGTTTGAGATATTGAGCTAATTTCAAGTCCAATTTGCTTTAACACTTCTCTTGCATCATTTAAATCAAGTCCTGTTATATTTGGCATAACTGATGGATCTATCATTTGCTGTGAAGAAACAAGTATTGATATTTTTCTGGTTAATTTCAGTTTTGTACCTGGTTTTGGATAAACTCCCAAAATAGTGTTGTATTTTTTTGGTTAGATGGATAATAATCAATTGTTTTCAATTTGAATATTTAACCCTTTTAGCCGAGATCTTGCCTCAAGCAGTTCCAATCCAATAATATTAGGGACTTTTACATCTTCCCCATTATTAACCCAGATTCTTACAACTCTGTTTACTTTTACTTCCTTTCCAGATCGTGGATCCTGATTATACACCGTATCTAGTGGCACCTTTTCTGTTTTGGAATTAATAACCTTGACTTTTTAATCCAGCTTCCTTCAAATATTTTATCGCTTCTTTCTTGTCAAGCCCCGTAACATCAGGAATAACAGTAAGTCTAGTGTTAAAAAAATGACGTTCAAAAACATCTTTTCCAAATATTGCTAGTGTAACTAGACAAATCACTACAATAACAGTTTTTAAAAAGTTTTAGCATAACTAAATTTATATTGTGTGGCCATTTTTTTCACCTCGTTATTTTTTTATTTATAATTCTTTATTTTATATAATACCATAAATATTGAAAAAAATGATATATTATTTTTTTCTAAAAAAATCTTAAAATAAAAAAATAAAATTTCTCATTTACTTTTTAACTTTTATCGTGTTATACTTAATTTAGAAAATAAAAAAATTTGGAAAATAAATAATCAAGTGAAATTATGGAGGGAAAAATGAAAAAGTAGCAATTGCGCTATTTTTCTCTGTTAAGTGTATTTTTCATTTGGAGCGAATGAAAATCTTGTGAGAAAAATTAGTGTTACGGGAAATGCAGAAAAGGAAATTATGCCAGATTTAGCAAAAATTAATTTTCAAAGTTGAAGTGAAGGGGAAAAACTTAAATCAGGCAACAAATGAGGTAAATAAAAAAAGTTGAGAAATTTAAGAATGATTTGAAAAGCTAGAAGAATATCACTGGAAAATCTGGAAACAACTGCATTTTATAATAGAAAAGGGACGGAATATGAAGATGATGAGGATATTTTGGATGTAAAGACAGTTCCAGGCAAGAATGTGAAAAAAGCTGAGAAAAAGCCAACTTCCTATGATGTGAAAATGGAGATGCTTGTGAAAAATACAGATTTTAACAAGATTTCAGCATTAATTGACTTGGAAGATGGAGATAATTTACAAAGTATTCAGAAAAATTTTGATGAAAATACATTTGCATTTAATATAAATGAAAATGGAACAACAGTTGACCAGGCTTTTAAATAAAGTGTTTAACAAACTTAATACTTCCAGAAGAAAAGCTAGTTTCAGCCGGGAATCCCTGAAAAGTGATATTATTTTTGAGTGATTATGAAATAAAGAAAACTATACAGAAAAATAAAGGCACAAAAAAAGATGTTTACTATGTTACAGATGAATTTGTGCTTACAACAAAAAATATAAAGGAACTTAATACAATAATTTCAATTGCCGATGACAACGGAATAAACATAAACGGCTCAATTAATTTTGACTTGTCAGATAAAGACAGAATTGAGTCAGAAATGTATAAAGATGCTTATAATCAGACAAAACAGAAAGCAGAAAGCATCTTACGTTCGAGCAAGATGAAACTGGGAGAACCTATTATTGTGAGTGAAGATGTGGAATTTCAGCAAAAAGATGATTGACAGGATTGATCAGGACTGGAGTGTGGCTTACGATGGACCAACAGCTAGAACTTGAAGATTCAAAGTGCTAGATTTATAGCTCAGGAAATGGCAGTGCCTGCACCTATGGCAATGAGAGCTGGTAAATCTAGAGTTGATTATACTCCAAAACCGTTAAAATTGACACAGAATATATCGGTTATGTATGAGATGAAATAATTTAAAGTAAAAATAAAAATGTACAGTTTTTATGTGAATAATTATAAAGCCAGTAAATATAATATTTTTAATTTTTTTGTAAAAATTGAAATTGAGAAAGGAATTTTTAAAATGAAAAGAATAATAGCATTACTTATGATAGTTTTTTTCAGTATTATCATTTTCAGATAGTGAAATTACTGGAAAAAGAATACAGGTTAGAGGTGTTTCAAAAAGAAATTGCACCAAATTCAGCAAAAAAATTGCTCTTACGATTCGGACAGAAAATGAAAAGTTTAGATAAGGCGAGTGCTGAAAAATTCGCAAAATTTTGGAAAGATACAAAAGATTGCTTGCTCAGACTGGGACAAAAGTACAGCAAGATTAATTCAACAGGATATTCCACTTATGAAATCTTATAATTGGGATACTGTAATTGAAAAATAAGGGGAAAAAGAATATCAGACTAAACTTTCCGTAGAAGTTGATAGAATCTCGCTTGATACATTGAAAAACTTTATGAATGTACTTGCAAATGAAAAAATTTATTCTTTAAATAGAAGTAAGAACGGTACATACATTTTTACCATTGAATCACAAAATGCAACAAATAAGCAGGCATATCAAAATGCAATGGCAAAATTTAACGATATTCAGCAAAAATTAGGAAGAGCTGGAATTCCTGCAAATACAGTAAAAATTTCAGGTTATGACAACAAGGAAATCAGCCTTGAAAAACGGACAAGCAAGAGAAAAGATATTCAAGTAGTTTCACATGACATTGAAGTTGAAACAAGAGATCTGAAAAACCTTGGGAATATAATAAGTGTGGCAAATGCTCTTGGTATTGGAACAAACGGAAGCATTGAATATGATATTGACAATAAACAGCAATTGGAAAATGAACTTTATGAAAATGCCTACAAGGAAGCCTTGAAGAAAGCACAAGTTATTTTGGGAAAAACAGACTTAAACTTAAAAAACCCAGTTACAATAACTGATAAATCAAATGGAGTAATTCATCCCTTACAGGGATTATAACTATAGTTATAACATGAGTGCCGATTATGATGAAGAAGATTTAAAAAAGTCAGACAGAGAACTTTTAGATGAGTCATCAAGAAGAAACATTGTAATTTCTCCAAAAACTAAATATTTCAAAAAAACTGTTTATATTGAATTTGAAATGAACTAAAAATTTAACTCTCTTTAAGAACTGCTTTATTTTTATAATATTGCAGTTTTTTTATTTACCAAAAAAATTCTTGATAAATTTGGAAATAATATAACTTTTTTTGATATAAAAGAAGTTAATATTTATTAATTTTTAAAAATTAAAAGTTATAGTTTTTTTCTAAAAATAGTGTTGACTTTGTGCAAAAATAAGTTATAATAAATAACGTTATAAAAAAATATTTTATTATAATTTATATTATGGGAGGAATCTTTTATGAGCAAGTATCATAATGACGCCGTTAAGTTGCTGGAACTTATCGGTGGAAAAGAAAATGTTGTGGCAGTTACTCACTGTGCGACTAGAATGAGATTTTCCCTTGCAGATGAAGGAAAAGCAAGTCCAAAAGAAATTGGGCAGCTTGATTCTGTTAAGGGAACGTTTACAAATGCGGGACAATTTCAAGTAATTGTTGGAAACGATGTTGGTGACTTTTATAAAGAATTTATAAATGTTTCTGGTATTCAAGCAGCTTCAAAAGAAGATGTAAAAAAAGCCGCTATGCAAAAACAGCCATTATTGCAAAGAATGGTTGCGCACTTGGCAGAAATTTTTGTGCCATTAATTCCAGCATTGGTAGCTGGAGGGCTTATGCTTGGGATCGGAAACTTTTTACAAGCTAATTTACCATTTTTAGGTGGAAAATCATTTAAAGATGTTTCAGAATTGGCAAGAGTTATTTTATTCTTTACAGACTGGATTGGTGGAGCTGTATTCGGAATGCTGCCAGTATTAGTTTGCTGGTCTACTGTTAGAAAGTTCAAAGGGAACGAAGCCCTTGGTATTGTGCTAGGATTGATGTTAGTAGCAGGAACTATGTTAAATGCTTATGTTTACGGTGATATTTCTTCAAGTAAGGAATTGGCAGGTGCAGGAGTTCACTTAAAAGATGTTTTTAATTAATGGTTCAGCTAAATATGCTCATTTATTTGGTGGTAAAGATCCATTTAATATTGAAGCAGGTAAACATGTATTAAATTTAGGATTTACACAATTAATGCTAGTTGGATATCAAGCACAAGTATTGCCGGCAATGTTTGCAGGAATTGCATTGTGCTACATTGAAGGTTTCTTTAACAAGAGAACACCAGAAGTATTAAAATTAGTATGGGTTCCATTTATTACATTGATAGTTACAGGATTCTTAACAATTTTATTCATTGGACCATTTGCAAGAACATTGGGAGAATGGCTAGTTGCAATATTTGCATTCTTATTTAAGACACCAGGATTAAAAATATGTTGGAGCGCTTTTATTTGGTTCAACTTATGCGCCGTTAGTAATAACAGGACTACATCACACATTTATAGCAGTTGATTTACAATTGGCGGCAGCTTCAGGCGGAACATTTATCTGGCCATTGATTGCTTTGTCAAATATGGCTCAATCAGGTGCAGTTTTTGCAACATACTTTATTTATAAACAAGATAAAAAACAAGAATCAGTTTCATTATCTTCAACTGTATCAACTTGTTTTTGGAATTACAGAACCAGCATTATTTGGAGCAAACTTGAAAATATATGTATCCATTCTATGCGGCAATAACAGCTTCAGCATTAGCGGCAGTTATTTCTACAGGATTTAATGTATTGGCAAATGGAATTGGAGTTGGAGGAATCGCATTAGCATTCTTATCAATTAAATTTGAAGGTGCTCATCAATTAGGATTCTGGCTGGCTTCTATAGTTGCTTTTGGATTGGCATTTGTATTAACATTTGTATTCTCAAAGAATCCAAAAATTAAATAAAGGAAGTTTGACAAAATAAAAAAATATGGTTTAAGTTTTTGCAGTATATCATTGATATAGAACTTAAAAAAATAATAAATTTGGCGGGAGTTTTGGCTCCTGCCTTTTTTGAAAATTTTATTGTACAATAATTTATTAAAAGAAGGAGAATTTAATTATGAGAAAAAAATTAATGATTGCATTATTTTCTGTATTAGCGATAGGGATAACTGGAAATAGTTTCAACACGTGAAAGTAAGAGAAAAGTAAATATAAAGAAAGTTGATAATAGGAAGGTTAGTGAAAAAGGCTGTGAAATTAGAAAATTATAACGGAATAAAAAAAAATCAGTATTTTTGTAAAAGGTTTTGAGAGTGGGCCTACTGTGAGTAAAATTATTATGAAAATGGATGATTATCGAATTACGGGGCTTGATAAGAATGACTGGAAAGTTAAGACTAATGGAGTTGAGAGAAAGGTAACTAATGTGTATGTTTCGGATGATAAAAGGGGAAAAAAAGCCTTTGATACTGGAATTGTTACGCTTGAATTGGAAAATGTATTTAATCAGAAGACTTTGAAATATGAAGGATCTCCATTTTCTTATAACATGAAGAAATTTTTTAATGAATGGGCGAAAGAATATGTTGTAGAAATTGATGGAAAAGTTACTGTTGATGGGAAAAATTATGCAGTTAATAAAAAGGAGGATGTGATTAATAATCGAGTTTCGACTGATACGGAATTATTTAATTACAGAAGTTCGTTTAGTGGAAATTACAAAAATCCGATTACGAAAAAAGTGGAAAATTTGAAAATTGGAAATGGCGGCTTATGAGCCAGAAACTTTGAAAAAAGGAGAGAAAAAACCATTAATTATTTGGCTTCATGGACAAGGTGAAGGTGGAACAGATCCTGATATTGATATTTTGGGTACAGAAACTTCGGCACTTGCGAAAGAAGAAATTCAAAAATATTTTACTACGAAAGGAACTGATACAAAAGGAGCTTTTGTATTGGCTGTTCAATCGCCTACTTATTGGATGGACGAAGGTGATGGGACAAATGGTAATGGAAGTGGAATTTCACGATATACGCAAATTTTGATGGATACAATTAAAGAATATGTGAAACATAATCCATCTGTTGATACAGAAAGAATTTATCTTGCTGGAGATTCAAATGGTGGATATATGACAGTAAACATGATAATCACTTATCCAGACTATTTTGCAGCAGCTGTACCAATTTGTGAGGCATATGCTTACCATGAATATGCTAGAAATGCAGATGGAACTTACAAAGCAAAAGATATTGAAGTTTCTGCAGGTGGAGAAAATAGTGCAGTTTCAAAATTTGAGGAAACTAAAAAATTATGGGTAACAAAAGAAAAAATTCAAAAAATGAAAAAAACACCAGTCTGGTTTATTGCAGCGGCAGATGATGGGATTGTTACACCGCAGAAATTCTCGCTTCCAACATATAGAGATTTGTTGAAGGCTGGAGCTGACAATGCTTGGTATTCATATTATGAAAATGTGACTGGAACAGATGAACCCAATTCTAGATTTCCAGGACATTTTTCATGGATATATTTTTTGAATAATCAAGTAGAAGGTGTACAAAATCGAGATAAAATAAAAAATTCTAAAGATGAGACAACTTTTGGGTTTGAACCGAGTAATGCTGGAAAAAGGTGGAAGTGAAAAGGCTCAGTTGAAAGGGAAAAACGTTTGAAAATGTGTTTGAGTGGATGAATTTTTCAGAAGAAAGTTAAAAAGAAAATAATTTGAATTGTATAAAATAAAAAAATTGTATGAAATAAAAAAATAGGGAGTGTTTAAAAGTTTGTATAGTTATGTGGATAAATATGCCAATTTCAAAGGACTATTACTATGATTATACAAAAAAATTTACACTCTCAAATTTTTTTATTTCAAAGATAATAAAAATGTGTACAGAATTTTTGTGTAAATGGATAGATGAAGCTAGTAAATTCAGTACTTTTGCTATTTTATTTACGCAAAAATTTTTTTACACTTTCTAGAATGATAAAGAAATCCCTCGATATTTCTTTCTAAAAAAACTAATTTTTTTAAGAATATATTCCTTAACTTTTTTTCAATCAATTCTTCTTTAGAATTTTTCGATATTCCCTTCTAAAAGTTCATTTAATAAATATTTTTTTCACTTTCTGAATTTCTTTATTATAAATTCCAAGTTCCATTAAGTCGTAACCGTTGATATTTAAAGAATTTATCGTAGGAACTTTCATGTTTTCCACAATATGATAAAAAGTTTTCCACAAATTATCATTTCTGTCATTTTTCGTGACCTTTTTCCACCATCATCAGAAATTGCTAAATCAATTAATCTTTTAGTATTTAATTCACCGTAGTTGCTAATCAATGTTTTTATTGTTTTTTTCACTTTGGCTATTATGTAATTTCATATGATTTTTTTACAATTGTGTAGACATCATCTCTTATGTTGTTTGATTGACCAAGTCTAGACATAATTCGTTTTTGCAATGGAAGCTCCAATAATTTCATGCTTGTAAAAATGAAAAATATCCAGTTTTTTTCATCAACAGTTTTTTTGCTTCAGGTTTTCCAATATCGTGAAGAAGTGCACTCCAACGTGTTGTTAATTCAGGACTCACGCCATCAAGTACATTCATGCTATGTTCCCAAAGTGTAAATTTGTGATACGGATTATTCTGATCAAAATCATAAATCACTTTTTAACTCAGGTAAAACATAATCGAGAACCTTTAATTCTTTCATTTTTTTCAAAAACTTTTTAACAGCATATTTTTCCAACAATTAATTTATTTAATTCATTTGTAATTCGTTCTTGAGAAATTTTTTTCTAACACATGAATATTTTTCTTTTATCGCAATTTCTGTATTTTTTTCTCAAAATCAAATCCCAACTGACTCATAAATCTAAAAAGCTCTCATCAGTCGAAGTCCATCTTCTTGCAACCGTTTTTTTCGGTTTTCCCAACAAATCGAATAATCTTATTTTTAATATCTTCTTGTCCGTTAAAAATATCAATAAGTCCATCCTTTTCATTAAATGCCATCGCATTAAATGTAAAATCCCTTCGCAATAAATCATCTTCAATATCGTTCACAAACTCAACAGAATCTGGTCTTCTCCCATCGCTCCCAATATCTGTTCTAAATTTTTGCAATCTCAAAATTTTTCATCTTCATAATGAATTATCAAAATTCCAAAAAGCTTTTTCCAACTTCCTTTGTCGGATAATCAGAAAATATTTTTTTATATCATTATATTCCATATTTGTTGCAATGTCGATATCTTTTTGAGTTTTACCTAAAAAGAATATCTCGTAAACAGCCTCCAACAAAATACCCTTTATTCCCATTCGAATTTAATTTTTTTCTAAAAATTTTTGTTGCTTTCTCATCAAAAGTATAATTTTTCTAATTTCATTTTTTTCACCTCAATTTTTTTAAAAACTTTTTTTATATTATACTATTTTTTTGTGAAAAAAATCATAGAATTTTCCAATGATAAAATTGTTTATTTGCAAATAAAAAGATGAAATTGAAGAATTTTTTTATTACAATGACAGAGAAAATTGAAAATTAAATATCAATTTATCGAAAAAAATCTAATAAAATATGATAATAGATAATTTGTTTGATAATAAGACTGTTAAGAAATTTATTAGTTTTTGAGATATTTGAAAATGTGTTTGAGTGGATGAATTTTTCAGAAGAAAAGCAGAAAAAAATAAATTTTTTTAAAGATTTAAATTGGTAAGAATATGCGATAAAAAAATTGAATTTTGTGGGATTTTTTTCACATGTAAAAAAATAAGAAATGCGAGTGAAAAAAATGCTTGCAAATTTATGTGGAATTGTAGTATTATATACAAGTAGAGAAGATCTTCGGCGGGAAAGTTGAAAATCAAATAGACTAGAAAAAAGAGAGGTAGAAAAGATGGCAAAAGAAACATTGAATCCATTTGAAATTGCGCAAAAGCAAATTAAATCAGCTTGTGATAAATTAAATGCAGATCCAGCTGTTTATGAAATTTTGAAAAATCCTATGAGAGTGTTGGAAGTGTCGTTCCCAGTAAAATTAGACAATGGAACAGTTAAGACATTTATAGGATATAGATCACAGCATAACAATGCGGTAGGACCCTTTAAAGGTGGACTTAGATTCCATCCAGGCGTAACAAGAGATGAAGTAAAAGCTCTATCAACTTGGATGACATTTAAATGTTCAGTTGCAGGAATCCCTTACGGTGGTGGAAAAGGTGGAATGGCAATTGATCCTAAAGAATATTCTAAAGATGAATTAGAAAGAATTTCTAAAGGATTTGCGAAAGCAATTTCTCCAATTATCGGAGAAAAAGTTGACATCCCAGCTCCAGATGTTAATACAAATGGACAAATCATGTCTTGGATGGTTGATGCTTATGAAGAAGTTGCAGGAAAATCAACAAAAGGTGTATTTACAGGAAAACCTTTAGAATTTGGAGGATCTCTTGCAAGAACAGAAGCAACTGGTTACGGAGTTAATTTGACAGCTAAAAAAGCTTTAGCAAAATTAAACATTGATGTAAAAGGTGCAACTTATGCTGTACAAGGATTTGGAAATGTTGGATTCTATACAGCTTTATTATGCACACAAAGATGGTGCAAAAATTGTAGCCTTCTCAAATTCACATGTTGCAATTTATAATGAAAATGGAATTGACATGGAAGCTGTAATCAAAGATTTTGAAGCAAATGGACGTATTACAGAAAACAAAGGATATGGAAAAGATATTACAAATGCTGAATTATTAGAATTGGAAGTTGATGTTTTTAGCGCCTTGTGCATTAGAAAATCAAATTACTTCTGAAAAATGCTGACAGAGTTAAAGCAAAAAGTAGTTGCAGAAGGAGCAAACGGACCAACAACTCCTGAAGCTGATGAAATTTTTATTCAAAAAAAGGAATCGTAGTTGTTCCTGATATCTTAGCAAATTCAGGTGGAGTTGTAGTTTCATACTTTGAATGGGTACAAAACTTGCAAAGTTACTATTGGCCATTTGATGAAGTTCAACAAAAAAAGAAGCTGCATTGTTGTCAGGAGCATTTGAAGATGTATGGGCTTTAGCAGATGAATATAAAGTAGATTTAAGAAATGCCGCTTATATGAAGAGTATTGAAAAGAATTTCAAAAAGCAATGAAATTAAGAGGATGGTATTAATTTTTTTAAGTTTTTTTGATAGTTTGATAGTAAGTTAAATATGAAAATAAAGAACCTGTTTCTATTTTTTTGTTAATTATAGAGCAGGTTCTTTTTTATTGAATTAATATACTTGAAAAATAATTTAAATTATGTTCTTGAACTATCTAAATTAATAATTATTTCACTTAGAATTTGTTTATTCAAATTATTTATATTAAGTCACTGGATTAAGTTAGATAATTCTAAAAATACTTTTTTTATTATTTATTTAGAATATTTTTTTCAAATTCCTTATCAAGCAATGCAGGTGTAAATTCAGTTATCACAGTTTCAATTAGATTATTTTTTTATAATAAGGGTCTTCCTTTAATATTTCTTCAAGTTCTTCCCTTGTTACGTTATATGCCAAGATAAGTCCTCCTGTTGGCGGATTTTTGACGTCCTCCTGCGATAAATTTTCCAGCATCAATATTTTTTTGAATAAATGCAAAGTGATCTTGTCTAAATTTTTCCCACTTCATCTAATGGCTTTGTATAAGTTGTAGCTACAATAAAAAAATTTGTTTCATAATCTTAATTTTCCTTTCTAAAATTGTCTTTTTATATTTTTACAATATATTTTAGAATAATCAATAAAAATATTTCGTTTGTTAGTAAAACTATAATGAATTTATTTATCATAATTAGTTTTATAAACAAATATTTAAATAATCAAAAATAATCTAAAAATTGAATTTTATCTGTGATTATGATATACTTAATTGAATTTTTGAAAAATGTAAAAAAAGGAGGAAAATTATGTTTTTAGAAAGAACAGAAAGATTGGCGTTAGTTGATTTTGAGAATAAACATATTAATTATATTGACTTGATAAATAATATAAAATATTTTTTTCTGAATATATAGTTGATTTAGGAAGTGAAAAAAATTTGGGCTGATTGTTATGGAAAATCGTCCAGAATGGATTTATAGCTTTTTCCGTATGGGATAAAAGATCTGCTGGAATTGCTATTGATGCCAACAGTAATCCAAATGAGATTTTATACGTGCTGGAAGATTCGCATCCAAATGTGGTTTTTTGTTCAGATGAAACAGAAAAAAATGTTTTGGAAGCAGTTGACAAATATAGCTTAAAAGGTAGCATAAAATTAGTAAATGTGGATAAAATTACTATTGAACAGGAAAAAATGGATGTTATAAAAAATATGCAATTTGAGCTGGATAATCCGACTGGAGATGAAACAGCCGCTATGCTTTATACTTCAGGAACAACAGGGAATCCAAAAAGGAGTAATGCTGTCGTTTAATAATTTAAATACTGAAATGGAAGGGCTTTATGAAAAAGGGAATATTTGATTATAGAGATCAGATTTTAGCAATATTGCCATTTCATCACGTTTTGCCTTTAACTGCGAGCGTGCTTTTGATGATGAAATATCAGACATCAGTTGTATTTGCGAAAAAAATCGCTAGTAAGGAAATATTTGAAGCGCTTGAAAAAAATAGGGTAACTGCCATAATTGGAGTGCCTAGAGTATTTAAACTGTTCTATGATGGGATAAAAGCAGCAAATTGATGCAAAATTTATTACAAGATTTATTTATAAAATGATGAGCAATGTAAAATCATTGAAAATAAAAAGAAAAGTTTTTGCGAAAGTTCATAAAAAGTTTGGAGGTCACCTTGATTTTATCGTCGTTGGTGGAGCGAAAATGGATCCTGAAATTTCAAAATTTTACGAAACATTGGGATTTTATGCTTTGGAAGGTTATGGACTTACTGAAACTTCTCCAGTTATTGCTGTAAATTCAAAAAAAGAGAGAAAAATTGGAACTGTTGGGAAAAAAAGTTATATAATGTGGATATAAAAATTGTAGATGAAGAATTATGGGTTAAGGGACCAATTGTTATGAAGGGATATTACAATAAGCCTGAAAAGACAGCAGAAGTGATTACTGAAGATGGATGGTTCAAAACAGGAGATTTAGCGACAATTGATGAAGAAGGATTTGTTACAATTCGTGGAAGAAAAAATACGATGATTGTCTTGTCAAATGGTAAGAATATTGATCCAGAAACGCTTGAAAATAGAGTAATTGCAAAAAGTAATGGCTTAATTAAGGAAATTGGAATTTTTAATCATCAGAATAAACTGGCTGCAATAATTGTTCCAGAATTGCTGGAATTTAGAAAACGTGGAATTACAAATACAAAGGCTTATATTAGAAATATTGTAGAAGATTATAATTTGAAGGCACATAATTATGAGAAGGTTCTTGATTATAAGTTATTTGAGGAAGAGTTGCCAAAAACTCGGGTTGGAAAAATACGTAGATTCATGTTGCCTGATTTATATGAAAAAAATGAAATTGTAAAAAAAGAAAAAACACCTGAGCCAACAGATGAAGCATATAAAATATTAAAGGAATATGTCAAGAAAAACAAAGGAATTGAGCCGCAGCCAGAAGAAAATCTGGAACTTGAAATTGGAATGGATTCCCTTGATATTGTAGAATTTTTTGCATTTATTGAAAATAGTTTTGGAATTCAGCTGGATGAAGAAAAATTTGCTGAAATGCCGAATTTAAAATTATTATCTGAATATATTAACCAAAAAGCTACAAAAATTTGAAGATAATGATGTAGACTGGAAGCAAATTATCAGTGAAACGAAAGCCTATACAAGACAATAAAAAAAGCGTTGGGTGACAAGATTCTTAAAAAGCATTACAGCCAGTCGTTGACTTGTATTTTAGAGTGAGAAAAAAATTGACAAGAAAAAAATTAACAAATGATCCACAAATTTTTTTGTATCAAATCACCAAAGTTTTTGTAGATCCATTAATTTTAGGTTCATTATTTCCTGGAAAAAAATTGTTTTTAATACATTATTTTTTTAGCAATTGACTGGTATTTTTAAAAAAAGGTGTAATGAAACTGCTTGTTTCAAATGGAAATGTTGTATTAATTGATATTAATAAAGAAATGTCAGAAAAAAAGTGTGGAAGAAATTGTAGGATATTTAAAAAAAGCGGAAAAAGTATTGTAATTTTTTTCCAGAAGGTGCAAGAACAAAAAGATGGGAAAAAGTTGCTCAATTTAAAAAAAGTATTTGCTATTATAGCAAAGGAATTAAATATTGATATTCAATGTATTGGTATAAAAGGAGCATTTGAGGCATATTCGAGATATATGAAATTTCCAAAGCCTAAAAAGATTGAGGTAGCAGTGCTGGAAAAAAATTTAAGCCAGAAGGAACTTATGATGAAATAGCTCAAAAAGGCAGAAAAAAAATTATAAGGGAATATGTTGAAAAAAATAAAGGAAAAAGCTAAATATTTATAGTGACTTTTTTTAAATTTATGTTATTATTATTTTACATAGTAAGAATGATCCTTTCTAATTTTGTAAGAGATTTTTAGTATATCATTTTTACTATGTTTTTTTAATATATTTTTTTGTTGCATTTGATTATACAATACACTTGTGAACTACTCCCGCTTTTAGAAGCGGGAGCTTTCTTGGGAAGTATCTGCTTTTGTTAGCCAAATATATTTACCAGTCTCTTCGGGTAGTTCCTACCCTGTTTTTCTTTTATTTTCTTAATATTCCAACATTGATTTTTCCAATGTTTTTTTATATTCAATGCCGCATTGTAATCTCTATCAATTTCAATCCCACAGCACTCACATTTATAACTTCTTTCTGATAATTTCAGTTCCTCTTTAACGTTTCCACATTTACTGCAAGTTTTTCGATGACGGAAACCACTTATCTATTTTTTAAAAATTGCTTTCCTAAAAACATCAGTTTATACTCAAGCATCCTCAAAAACATTCCCCACCCATTATCTCCTACACTTTTACCAAAATTTAATGCCTGACTCATCCCTTTCATATTCAAATTTTCAACAACCACAGCATTATAATCTTCAGACAATTTTTTTCGATAATTTATGTAGAAAATCTCTTCGACAATTCTTGATATACTCATGTAATTTTGATATTTTTCATTTTTTTGTTTATACCAATTTTTAGAAAATTTAACTTTTTCTCGATAATGATTTCTGTAATTTTTTTCAATTCTTCTTCCAACATCCTAAAGTATTTTTGGATAATCGACCCTTTGGTTTTCAGAACTGACAAATAACTCAGACATTGAAAAAAATCAAGTCCAATTACTTTATTATTACTTGGCACTTTTTTTGAATTTCTTTTTCAAATTCTGTCAAAAACAGAAACATAGTAATTTCCATTACTGTTTGTCAATGTTACCGACTTTATTCTATAATTCTTTGGTATTTCTCTATGATATTTCAATTTGACTTTTTTTCAATTTTTGGCAAAATCAAATATTTATTTTTCCTCAATTCGTATCGAATTATTCACACAATTTGTTGTATAACTTTTAACATTATTCTTTTTAGATTTGAACCTTGGAAATTTCGCTCTTTTTGAAAGAAATTTGTAAACGATTGTCTTACATTTAATTGAGCATTTGAAAGTGCCAGACTATCTACTTCTTTCAAAAATTGGTTTTCACTTTTTTTAAACTGGCAGGTGTAATTATTTTTATTTTTTTCCAGTTTTTTTCATAAATTTTTATTCGTCGTATACAAAATCGTATTGTAAACAAAACGAACACATCCAAAAAGTCTTATTTATCAATAATTCCTGCTCTTTATTTGGATAAATTCTGTATTTGAATGCTAAATTATATTTCATAAAATTACACCTCCTTTTGATTTTTGAATATTATTTTTTTAATTATTTCTCTTCGATATTTTTATACAAAAATTATATCATGGATGTATCCTTTTTTTCAATAAAAAAAAGCAATTCATCTCCCACTTGTAGAAGTCGGAGACTTCTTGCTATCTTTTGTTAAAAAAATGTAAAAAAATTGAAAAAAAGTGTTGACAATATAATTTAGATATGATATACTAATTGAGTAGTTGTGAGTAAGTAAAAAAAATACTGAAAAATAAGGTTACCAATGCCTTGGTGGCGAAATCGGTAGACGCACAGGACTTAAAATCCTGTGGGAATTTATCCCGTGCCGGTTCAAGTCCGGCCCGAGGCACCACGAATCATATTATGCGGGAGTAGCTCAGTTGGTAGAGCGTCAGCCTTCCAAGCTGAATGTCGCGAGTTCGACCCTCGTCTCCCGCTCCAAAATATGAGCCATTAGCTCAGTCGGTAGAGCACTTGACTTTTAATCAAGGTGTCACTGGTTCGATCCCAGTATGGCTCACCATCTAAATAACCATATGTGCCTGTAGCTCAGTTGGATAGAGCAACGGCCTTCTAAGCCGTGGGCCAGGAGTTCGAATCTCTTCAGGCACGCCATATGGATCCATAGCTCAGTTGGTTAGAGCACTCGGCTCATAACCGAGCGGTCGCTGGTTCAAGTCCAGCTGGATCCACCATTTGAGTTTTATGCGGCCTTCGTCTAGTGGTTAGGACTCCAGGTTTTCATCCTGGCAACAGGGGTTCGATCCCCCTAGGCCGTACCATTTATTCTTTTTAGGACCATAATTTGAAATTGTGGTATGAAAAGTTTATAACATTAATATTTTAATAGAGTTGTGGGTGGATGTCCGAACGGCTAAGGGACCGGTCTTGAAAACCGGCGAAATCGCAAGATGTCTGGGTTCGAATCCCAGTTCACCCGCCATTATGCCCAGATAGCTCAGTCGGTAGAGCAAGGGACTGAAAATCCCTGTGTCCGTGGTTCGA
>BNJU01005380.1_pt1 | contig 63083 bp, 84 predicted proteins | sample 8539281 | NCBI WGS metagenome assembly BNJU01 (sample SAMD00202456, study PRJDB9452) | human saliva metagenome | isolation source: human saliva | place: Japan
TGGTTACGTATTGCTCTAAGTATGAATACATAATCTATTGAATCCGCATTTTCCGTACTCATGAGTACATACCAATATAAAAGTCACAGGAGGTACGTATGGAACGCAGTGGAGCTAAAATAGGCAGAATGGTTCGATTTGAATCGTGATTACATCAGTATCCGGCGGTATCGGCGTAGTATTTCGGCTTATTAGGCGTATCTGCTTAGGCTTGCCCGGCTTCGGCTGGGCTTGGTTCACACGCAGCACTTCCTATCGTGTGGAGCGCTGACGGTTGCTTCAGTGCAGAGACCGAAATCTGAGTCATCCATTGTATGGGATTGCTGTGGATGGTGTAAACGATGCGCAGCCAAAATCCGATGTGGGTATCGCCATGGGCGGTGTTGGTGATAGCGATATCGCGGTAGAGGCAGCGAGATATCGTCCCTCGCAACGACAATATTAAAGAAATTCCTCACCTCGTGCCTGTCTCAAACGCATGATGACTACTATTAAAATTAATCTTTCTTTCTCTTTGCTTTTTGAATTTCGTAGCTATCATCTTGGCTATGATTGGTACATTATCCCCAGTTTGTGTAGAGCCCTTGTTCATAACGCTGAGTAGTCTTCTCGTAGTAGCGAACTCTGCACTACTCTTTACGATGGGCTTTACAAATCTAATCACGTAGTAGGAGGATGATCATTCCGGTACTCGTAAAAGCAGCACGCAAACGCGTGTGTTGAAAGCATGGTGAAGATTTTACAAACTCAGTTATATATGTCCTAGATTTGATAAAACATGAACTAATAATAAGTAGTGGTTTTTAATATAATAGCGCTATCTATTCCGAACAAAACCTCAATTAGCGTTGTGGGACAGATAGCGCTTTGTATCGACCTAATTATCTCATAGGAATAGCTGAGAACACAGTATCTCTTAATCCAATATATGTTACAGGAGCAGCTCTTTTGCTTGATTTCACGGCGGTTAAGACCATTTTGCAGATCGTTGCAGCTGATAGCGAGGCTAGCGATAGACTTTTCGTCTTCACTTTGAGACCTGGATTCACGCATTTTGGCTTGGATGCGTTCATTATCTTGAAGAGACGTCGTATAACCCAGCAACTACCAAGGTCAAGTTCATTGCAAGCTTAAGCATCATGTTTGCAGTTAGCACATGCATTACGTCACTAAAGTTGTTGGCATAACTTGGTCTACTAGCCAGCCACGATGAGCACAGGCAACTGCCCATAGTTGAATACAAATTTGCCTTCGGCGGACGTCTTAATGATATTCACCATGTGGTGAAAGTATCTGTAATCGGCATTTGCCGTATTCTTCTTGAACAAGAGTTGCTAATTCGTTGAGTCATATCTTGGTTTGCGATAACCGCGAAATATAGTTAATCTGTGTGCCTACCAGATGGAGCACGACGACCCGCGTCGAGCACTTGATCGATGAGCTTTCTGATAATTGATCAGCTTTAAATTTTCGCGCACCATGACGAGTTTTATACATTCTAAGGTGTTCATGTGGTCCTCTTAGGACAAATGGGATTTGATAGAGGTTTCTTTTGACATACTCACGTAGTGAAAGGACCGTAGTAGGGACGTATACTTTCTTCCGTTAATTCTATAGAAGCGCTCATCTTAACGAATAAGAAAATAAATATTGAGTGTGACAAATTCTAAAAATATCTGTTCAAAAGTGGGCTTTTGACGTTGACTGTTTACCATGTAAAATTGTGTACAATTAATTAGTAGATGATTGTGTGCATATGGAGGTAGAATGTGGCAGAGGTGAATTGTGCTCGAAGGGAAGTGCAAACATAAAAGAAGATGTTCTCGATTCAGAATATTTGGAGATTGGAAAATCAATTCTTGAGCTTTCCACTCTCATGTAGTGGCAAAGGAAATTGTTAATGCATATCGTAATCACTTAGATCCTTTAAATTTGACATATACTCCAATACATCGATGATGACATTGTGGCAATGTGGTGATTTATCCGTTAAGGAATTGGGACAAGCATTGCGCCTTGATTCCGGTACGCATGCAACTGCTTTTTAAAAGAAATTAGAAGCGAAAGCATTCTTGAAACGCAAACGCAGTCGTCGAAGATGAACGCGTGAGTTATGGTAACCCTTACTGATACGGGCAAAAGCATTACGTGATGTAGCGGTTCATATACCACGCCGCTTGGCTGAATCGTCAGGTCCTATATTTGGACGTAGAAGAGACACGTCAGTGCGTATGTTGCTTAATAAATTAAGCTGAAGCAATCCACGATAACGCAAATGCAAAAACAGCGAGAGAACATGAAGGGCTAATGACTGATACAACCTCATATGCATATATTCTGGTAACTCGAAATCTAAAGAATTTTATTAAAAATGTGATACTACTATACATATAAGCGTATCAGTATTCAAGTCATGTGGAGTAGTATGTGATTCATGTGATTTGCCCTCATTAAAGCACAGGAGACTGCATGCTGAATAAAGAAATTTATTAGGTGCATTTGTATTATGTACATTATTAGTAGGTGAGTGTTGCAAACGCAGAAAACTGGAATGGGTTAGCTAACTGCAGAGGTTCCGAAATCGTGCAAATGGTGGCGCAGAAACGTGTTTCTTTGATAAAAGCATCTCTGAGCTTTAAAGGTGTCGATGGCAGCCGTAACAACGTGTTGGTGTCAATGTGATTACTGGCGCATAATAACCAACACTACGGGAAGCTACGATGTTCAAAATATCTTGTTAATCCAAGCTTACATACTGTATATCGTTACGCTCCAGATGGTCAAGTTTACCAAATTCAACCCCGGAACAAATGAGTTCAATATGTTCATGGCTGCTTGGAAAGCAAAGTGCATACGGCACACAGCTTTCGAATTCGCGTGTAATCTGATGGCCCGTGCTGTAATAATTATTACGATAACTGTGTGCTGGTGAAAGCTCGCTGGGGCTTTCACCAGTAAAGGCTTATGGAGGTTTTATGCGCTCCAAATCTGAGTGCTCAAGCCTATACGTGGAGCGTATGTTCCTGATATTGCAGCCCAGCAGCTATATTGATCCAGAGTTTGAAGTGTTGTTTTGATAATTTTCGCCTTTTGATGAAGTCATCACGAAGAAGGCCATGTCAACGTGCCGGCAAAAGGATCGCTTTCTTATGCCATTCTCCTTCCATTAGGCATGGCGCCTCAGCTGTTGATGAATATGCGTAATGCTACCGGCAGTATTAAACTGGCCTTTATTCCTGGATGAAGTGGTAGAGCTCATCACCGGGCGGTGCCCTATCTTGGCATCGGACGTGTGGCAGCCCATCCTTCAAGGTGGACCAATACAGTGACTATCGAGGAGAGGCTATTGTTGATCCCTCTCGCAGCACTAGCTACTGAGTGAGTCTCGTCTAGAAAAGGGCGAAAAAAGCGGAAATCTTTGGGGAGTCTATGCGCAATTTTACCAAGAAGGGCCAGAAGATATTCGTCATATCAACAAATGGCTTGCCAATATGTTCGGCGATTACTATACGCGTAAAAGGTCTTAGCGTGGCTCATCGTGAAATGATTACCCTCTGTTTCCTGCAGCTCAAGGTGGCTGGTGAAGCTCAACTCAAGGCTCATGGTAGAAGGCAACTGAACGGAACAGTAAACAATATTTGATGCATCGCATCCCCAATGCTGCCATATCGTATATCCTCGTACCTCAAAATGCCCTTCGTTGCATTCAAGAAGGCTACACCGCATGGGAGCTAAACAATAAAGGAGTTCTATGTTTGATTTTAAACCGGTTCAGACATAGCAAGTATTCCTGCTATTATGATCGTTTTTCTATCTTTGGATGTGCAGAGGCAAGGTGGCAACTGGTTTGGTGATCCAACGTCGCGTGCGGGACGCCTCACATTGTCACCAATGGCACCCTTGATCTAATTGTTCATCTGTATTATTCTTTGCTGGCTTTGGATTTAGGCAAAACCTATGTCAATTAATCCATCTTCTCTAAAGATCCACGACGTGATATAAGCTTGCTTGCTTTGCAGGTCCTGGCAGGTCTTATAGCAGGCTTTATATTCACCTTTTTATATATGCTCCTTGGAAAATTAGGCCTCATGGAGTCCCAAAGGTGTCTCATGGTTATGCAATATATTATTTTTATATAGTACTACTATCAATCTTCTGTTTGATTCCGTTCCCCACCACGTGCCTGGATTTAATATCATTCGCGTGGTTGCCTCTACAGAGTGGCAGATGAGATATTACACCAGGGATGCTTTACTCATTCTTTATCATCATCATTAACACACCCATTACTTTCTATGGTTATTCGTCCATTACAACAAACGATATTTAAAATCTACTTTGCCATTATTGGCTCTATACTATAATTATATTTTGTAGAAAGTCTCTACCATAAAGGAATATCTTTATGGTAGATTTTTGCTTCGATTTAGTTTATCTGTATATTTAGCTTATCTATATATTTAGCCTATCCGTATATTTTTGTGTATTTGTACATTCTACGTTTTTATAGTAGCAGATTAACTTTTGATTGTTCGTTGAGTTTCATATTGAAAAACTATCGATATAGTTCCTCGATTGTGTTATAATAAGTACAGAAATCGTAAAATTTTCGATATAGCAATATTATAGTGTTTTATTAGATACTATTGATATAGTAAATCGATATATTAAATTGATACTGTATATAGATATTCGGAATGAAGAGGAATTACATATGAATTTTGAAGAAAAATCAAGTGCCAGAGGCGATTCGGACAAGCTTACAAAGGTGTGTGTACTGCCGTAGTATTACGCGTAAAACGATTAAAGTAGCCATTTTAAATGGTGCTACATACTTCCACAAGTGAAAGAAGTAACTCGTGCTGGCACGGGCGCTTTGCAGTGGTAAAGGCTGTGGGCCTCGTCATCAAAGCTCTTTAGCTGAAATGAAAGAACAAGGCAAAATTGAAATTGAAAACATTCAAACTATGAAATGTAAATTACGAAATTTCAAAATTACAAAAGTCAAAAGCTAAGAACTCGTAAGCAATAATATAAATTTAAAAGTTGAATCTATAGGTTGTAAATAGTAAACTCAAAGATTAGATTTAAATACATAAAGATTGTTGCTTAATCCCGCTATCGGACATATCTGCAGGGGTTGGGTAACAATCTTTTTGTATTGTGGGAGCGGTCTTTATTTTGATATACTGCATAATACTAGAGATTTTGGAGGTATATATGTTTCGACGCTCGTGGCAACTACGATGATCGGCGCCTAGCGCTTACAACAGGGTTGTGGTTTACATAATCCATTTACTTCAAAGGCAGAGCCTGCGACCTATGAGTCCGTAGTACCAAGCGAGCTTTCACCAGAGCAAAGGTGGACAAGTTTATGGCGAATATGTCCGATGTGGACAAGGTGGGTTAACTGTTGATGATTGGCATTCACGGCACGACGTTGAACGATGATGCTCAGTTTATGCTCAACGAGTACCGCGTGGGCGGCATCATTTTAGTTTGATCGGAACATGGAGTCCAAGGATCAAGTTAAAACGCTCGCTGCGAGACATGTAAAGGCTGGCAAGTGCGGGTTTAACGCCATTGTTCCTCGGCATTGACCAAGAGGGTGGTGCCGTAGCACGCATGGAGGATCAGCTCATTAGTTCACTCCTGCTGAGGAGCTGAGGTAATGTACCTGCTGAACAGGCTGGCATCCTGGCAAAACAGTCTGGTGCGGAACTAAAGACTGAGCTTTGAACATTAACTTTGCTCTGTGGCGGACTTGGGATTAACCTATGGCGTTCTATAGTACAAACCCTGATGAGGTTGTGCGCTAGCAGGTGCGCTGTCGGTAAGGCTACGATGAAGCGGCATGGTATTCCTATAAAACACTTCCCCGGCATTGGCAAGACTGACGTAGACTTGCACGCGGATACAAGCATTGTTCCTGTATCTAAAAGAAATGCTGCTTTCAGAGGATCACAAAAGGTACTGCGAGACCTCATTAAACAGTCTAAACCGAATACCTATACAGTGTGATGTGTCTCATGCGATGTACCCACAAATCGATCCAGACCATCCCGCTGGTTTATCGAAAGCAATCATTACAGATTGGTTGCGCGATATGGGCTACAATGGCGTTGCGGTAACGGACGATATGGCATGGGTGCCTGCAAAACACTAGTACCTTGGTGACATGGCGGCAATCCATCCTCGCAGGTAGTGACATCTGCTTGTGTGCCACGAATACGAACACACGTGCAAAGCGAGCTTACAATGGCCTTATGAAAGCCGTGAAAGACGGTCGCATCTCAAAAAGAACGACTCGATGAATCGGGCGGAAATGGATTTTGCTGATGAAAAGTTGTAAAATTTAGAATATTTAATTGTATTGGCAGGAATTAACAAACATATCACGATATAGAAAGTGGAAATACTATTCATTGAAATCGTATCTGAGTTGACACTCAATGGAGACAAACTTAGAATCATTACAATAGAAAAATATATAGTGTATACATAACGAGCTATCAAGGATTTTAATAAACCGATAGAGAATTAATAGGGTAAAGTGATTCTCTATCGGTTTGTTTTTCGTTAGGAGTGAGGCATATGGCTCGAGAATAATGTTGAACGGTACGTCTTTATTTGGGCAAGCGCGATTCAGGAGATTGTAAACGAAATTAAGAATCGCCATTTTAAAAGGTTCTCACGTGCTCACACCTGACTTTAGTTCGAGTTTAAAGGTAGCTACAAAGGTAACAGACCCATCTTGATGCGGCAGGCATTGCTTACGATGTGTATGATAATATCAGCCAACCAAACCATTGAAAACGTAACGTCTGGCGTGGCTGCTTGTGGAGGCGGCGAGGCGCTGAAGTTATCGTTGCTGTAGGCGGTGGCAGCGCTATCGATACAAGTAAGGCGGCTATCGATGTGACGAACCCCGAGTTTGAAGATGTACGCAGCCTGGAAGCCGACGCGCCTACTAAACATCCATGCTTACCGATTATCGCTGTGTCTACCACATCTGGTACGGCTGCAGAGGTTACGATTAACTACGTTATTACAGACGTTGAAAAGAATCGCAAATTCGTTTGTGTTGATCCGCATGATATTCCAATCAGCGACGGGACCCTGACATGTCGCATCAATGCCAACAGGACTTGTGCGTCTACCGGTATGGATGCGCTCGTTCATGCTGTAGGGTACATCACAAAAAGGCGTGGAGCTAACGGATATGTTTACTTGAAAGTTATCGAAAATCATCGGACGTTCCTGCGCAGCGCCGTGGCTGGTGATTATGCGGGCCGTGAAGCATGTCCTTAGGTCAATACATCGCGGGCATGGGCTTCTCAACGTAGGTCTCGGTATTGTTCACTCTTGGCGGCGCATCCATTGAGTGCTGTGTACGATATTCCATGGTAAGGCTTGTGCTATGCTTTTAACAGCGGTATTGAAATTCAATGGCCCTGCTACAGGTGAAAAATATCGTGAAATCGCTCGTGTTATGGGCGTTCCTGATGTAGATAGCATGGATCAAGAAACCTATCGTCAAGCAGCAATCGATGTCATCCAAAAGTTAGCTGATGATGTAGGCATTCCTAAATCCCTTAGCGAAGCGGGCGTGAAACGGGAAGATATTCCATTCCTCGCTGAATCTGCTTTCAATGACGCATGTACACCTGGCAACCCACGAGATGCATCTAAGGAAGAAATCATCGCTATCTATGAATCCATATTCTAATTAGCGTCTTTTACATATTTCAAATGCCTCGAAGTGTAAAGAAAATACATTTACTATTTTGTTTAACAAAAACTAGCCATCTCATGTTAGAGGTGGCTAGTTTTGTGTTTAAAGCGCTATCTATTGTTTTGTGATTCGGACCTTGACCTCGTGTTCAGTGAGAGCTATTTTTATACATAATCCTTTCTTGAAAATGGTGGTTTACATAAGTATACTAAGGATATGAATAGATAGTTTGACTGAGAGCCGAGCGATTTTGGTAGATGGCACTCAATGACTAGGTGCTTAGTTCAACTCGTTAAATCGCTGAGATGGTTACATGATGTTTAGATAGGTGTTAGATAGTAATGTTAAGGAGAATCTTATGAAATTATGGAAATTTAATAAGCGTAGTTCCACCTGGCAGATATGTCTATGAATCGTGTGCTTTTAACGGAGCTCATTGCAAAGGGGGCCCTTGTTGGGTGATTGCAGGCTTTTTTGGGGAGCATCATATCGCTATTTGATACTTGAATCAGAGCATATCAGGTGGCATTTGATGGATGGTATTACTATGGAATGGGCCATAGGTTGGCTTGTGACCATGGTCATTTTGCGTTTATCGTAGATCGATTGCTCGCGTAGGGCCCCCATTGTCCGGTGGTTCATGGGATTCCTCAAATCGAAGGGGAAATGTTGGACTCTTTGATATGAAGCCCTATCGGACACTAGTATCTAAAATGATTGGTGGTGTACTGACCGGTTTTGCAGGATTTTCCGTAGGTCGTGAAGGGCCAGCCAGTAGAGATTGGCGGCTCTGCTGGAAAGATCGTATCCACTGGATGAATTCAGGGCTACGAGAACAGCGTATTTTGACATCCCGCAGGTGCTGGAGCAGGCTTAACAGCCGCTTTAGTGCGCCCGTATCGGGGCAATGTTCGTCTTTGAAGAGGTGCATAAAAGCTTTTATCCGTATCTTGTTGTGCCCACCTTGTAGTGACCTTGATTTCTAACTATATTACGGTTAGTATCTTTGGATCTACACCAGCGCTAGGCTTTACGGTGACCTCAGGGTTCCTCTTGAATATTTTCCCGATACTGCTCATGGTTGGTGGGTATCAGAGGCTATGTGGGCGTGTTATTCTGCCGTATGATTTTTCGCGTTTCAAGAGGTTTTTGACTGGCTTAAATGTTCTCGATTCTTGAAATTAGTCCTTACCTTTGTGGCGGTGGCGGCCATTGGCTTTGATTCGCAGCTTCTCTTGGCGGGGAGGGCAATGACCCTCGTGGGGTCAGCTGGCTTTTCAATCTCACGGTGTATTGCTCTCTGGGTGGCATTGTGCTAGGCAGATTTTACTCACCACCTTCTGCTATGGTAGTGGTGCTCAAGGGCATATTTTTGCCTATGCTTGTTATAGGGGCTTCTGCAGGTGCTTTTTGTGAAAGCTTACTTTCCACATTAGGGCTCATTTCTCCTGATTTTGTACCGCAATTTGTTATCTGTGCTATGGGTGGCATGTTAGCGGCCGCTATGCGGACCCCACTTTTGGCGATTTTGCTGGTTCTTGAAATGACGAATAGTTTCCTAATATTTACGCTATCGGGATTGTTACGCTCGTAGCCTACCTTGTGGCGGAGCTTTTAAAAGAACCACCTATTTACGATTCCTTGTTGCAAGCCATGAGTGGTCAAAGCAATCTAGAGTCTGTGCAAACCTTCTTTCAAACGAAGGTGCCTGTGGTGGCAAACTATACAGATGTACAACTACAAGACTTAGCATTACCAGATGGTACATCTATCGTAAGCATTCGGCGTAACGGTACCTACACGTAGCCACTAGGAGACTGGAAACTCGAACCGGGGATGAATTACAAGTCTCTTTATGAACGGGGCCGATTGAAGGCGGCGAAAGAATTTTTCCAATCAAATTAGCTATTATATGTAAAGTTAATCGTTGATTCGTGGTATATATTAGAGTAGATGAAAAATTTAGAACGCTACCGAGTCAGATATATTAGAATTGTATCGATTGCAATTGCTTACCTTTGAAAGCTGAAGTGAGATGATTGGCAGTCGAATGGTTCCCTGCATTGATGGAGTCGGAAGAGGAGTTTAAGCTACTTTCACCCAATGGCATACCTATAAACTGGTAGATGATGCGGGAAGAATCATCGGAGGTATTCGCTATCAATATGACGATGGAGTGGTAGAGGTTTGTCGCTTTGATGGTGCATCCAGACTATCGGCAACAAGTGCTGGTTTCGGAATTATTAGCTTTCGTAGATGAACAATGCAGCCAAGATCGGCGTATTATATACATGTACGAAAAAGCTGGATTAATATAGTTATATACAAAAATGGGGTATAAAAGCCGTTAGAGAAATACAGGATGACACGGGATTATCCTTTGTATATATGGAGAAGCAATAATTCAAACGGCATGGGAGGTCTTAATGTGCTTTGATAATATAGTGGTATTCTATATATTCTTTTACCATAGTTGGCTTTTTGCAGCTATGATTGGCACCATCATCGGTGCCGGTGGGGACTTGTCTTTGTACCTCTCTTTATGTACTGGTTCCCCAGAGTGGTCTCCGTCCATGGTCGTAGGGACATCGCTTTTTTCAGTTATGTGCAATGCTATTTCTGGATCGATAGCGTATCTTAAGCAGAAAAAGGTGTATGTTGGCGCTGCGCTCGTCTTTAGCATTGCTACCTTCCCAGGGGCCATTTTAGGGGCTCAAATGTCTGGGTGGTTCTCTGGTAACGGCTTTATGTTTGCCTTTGGGTGTTTTATGTTATGTGCATCTGTATTGATTGGTTTTAAAAATTTTAGAAAAGGGGAACGAAAGGAAGAGTCTCTGACTCTTGAGCAGTTGAGCTATAGTAAGCCCATCGGTATTAGTATTAGCTTCTTTGTAGGCTTTATTTCTAGTATCTTTGGTATGGTGGAGGACTTATTCATGTGCCGGCTTTGATTTATCTCATGGGATTTCCTACACATATGGCAACGGCTACAAGTCAATCTATTCTCGCCGTATCAACAACGGTGGGGGTTATTACACATTTGATTGAAAGTCATATTGTATTTAGCATTGCTATCCCTACTAGTATTGGCGCTATCTTTGGCGCTCAAGCGGGGGCCTCATTGCAGAAAAAACGTCTCAAAGCAAAAAGCTATCCTCGCCCTCATGAGCGTAGTTGATCTTGCATTGGCGGTACGCTCATCATTCTTAAATCTGGTATCTTGGGATGATATAATTTAATACAAGCCCTCTAATGGTGATTCGTAAGCATGTTACCATTAGAGGGCTTTCTGGATTTTCAGCATTTTATAAAAGGGTATAACTAAAAGTCATAGAGAACTATAAATGAGAATGAAAATTTAAAAATATATAAATCATACTATTTTTATGCATAATGTTAGTAATGTAGTTTACTATAGAATTATAGGTAGTACGAATCGTTATTTAGAGAGGTTTTAGCATATAATTACTGACTATATCTATACATGCTTAATAAATAAGGATTCTTTGATTGTATATGAGAAAAATGAGTACATGATAATGCTAATGAGATGTACTTTCAACTGAGGGAATAAAAAGGGTAATGCATATCGATTTTTATTAGAAGAGATATAAATTATGTACAATTATAGTGAGGAGAATGAGAACGGCGTGATACTAAAAAGTAATAGATTCCTTTAAGAAAGGATAGGAGGAAACAGAAGTGAGTACACTATTAGAGATTATGAACGTTTCTGCTAAGCGAGGCAAATGAGATTTGTAAAGGTCGCGTATACACCGATCATTTACGTCGTTATGCATATGGCGTTGATGCGTCTTCTATAGCTATTTACCAAAGGTAGTTGTTAAAGCTGAAGATGAACGGAAGTAAGACGACTGTATTCGTTTGTGTCAACAAGTGGGACACCATTTACATTCGCGTGCGGCCGGCTCCTCCTTGTCTGGTCAATGCTCCAGTGAAGATGTGCTCATCGTATGTAATGATGGCTTCAAGAAAATGGAAGTTATTGATGATGGAAAGCCTTGAAATGTGAATGCAGAAGTTATCGGTTCCGATGCGAATGATTTATTGAAACCGTACAATCGTAAAATTGGTCCAGATCCTGCAACGCTTGTCACCGCATTAGTAGGTGGTATCTGAATAATAACTCCTCTGGTATGCTGTGGTACGGCGCAAAAACTCTTATAAAAACAATTCGGTCCATTCGCGTTGTATTATTAGATGGCTCCATCCTTGATACGTCTGACCAAAAAGAGTATTAATCAATTCCTTAAAGAAAACCTCAAATGGTAGAGGATATCTTACAATTGCGTAAGGATATTTTGCCGATGAAGAATTGACACACTGATTCACCATAAGTACAAAAATCAAAAACACCACAGGTTACGGCTTGAACTCCCTTGTTGATTTTGAAGATATTATTGATATCATCAACCACTTGTTCATCGGTTCTGAAGGTACATTAGGTTTCGTGTCTGAAATCGTATATAACACTGTTGAGGACGTACCGTAGAAGGCTGCGGTCTCATGTTCTTTAAAACATTGAACGATGCATCTCTTGCTGTTGTAGCCTTTGGCTAATATGGGTCGTGACAAGGTTGTTGCGGAAATGATGGACCATCAATCCCTTAAGGCCGTTCAAGCGCTAGACAATGTGCCTGACTTCGTTCGTGAAGTTCTGAAGGTACAAGTGCTAGTTTTGTTCCAAACTGAAAGCTACTCCAAAGAAACTGTCGATGAAAACTTAGCTTTTATTAAAGATAAATTGAAAGATATTCCAACAGCTATTCCAAGTCTTTACTCCCAAGATCCTAAAGAATACGATTCTTGGTGGCTATCCGTAAAGGCATTTTTGCCAATCGTTGGTGGTCAACGTAGAAAAGGCACCACTGTTATTACAGAAGACGTATGTTTCAAATCGAAGACTTCACTAAGGGTATCGAAATGCTTACGGAATTATTCCATAAATACGATTTCGTAGACGGTGGCGTGATCTTTGGCCATGCGTTATCTGGTAATGTCTCACTTTTAACATTACACCTGACTCAGCGATCCTAAAGATACTAAGAACTCGGTGACTTGGTAAAAGAAATGTCTGAACGCGTCTCTGGCTTCGGTGGTTCTTTTAAAAAGCTGAACATGGTACAGGCCGTAGGTGGCACCTGTTTATTGAAATGGAATGGGGCCGTAAAGCGTACGAAATCAACCGTCGCATCAAAGCTATCTTTGACCCTGAACGCATTTTGAATCCTGATGTTATCATTACTGATGACCCAGATGTGGATAAGAAAAACCTTAAAGCTCAATGCGTTATCGATGATGCTTTTCACAATCTGTATGGAATGTGGTTTCTGTGAAAAACATTGTCCAAGCCGCACTTTAACATTGACTCTCGTCAACGTATCGCATTGTTGCGCGAAACAAAAACGCCTTGAAAACGAAGGTACTTACATTGGCTGCAGAACTTAAAAAGGCTATGAATACTTTGGTGTAGATACTCGTGCTGCGTGCTCCATGTGTAAAGGTCTTTGCCCGCTCAGCATCGATACGGCTCAAATTGCATTATCCATGCGTCGCATCGATCCTCCAGCACCAGAATTGGCTAAGAAGATTTACGATCATTTCCCTACTACACTTCAAATGGCTCGTGCCGGCGTAAGTCTCGAGAGCTAGACAGGCTCTATTGTTACACAAAAAGCGATTTCCAAGATTACAGAAGGCTTACATGGTGTAACTGGTATTACTCCGTACATTCCTAAGACTACGCCTAAGGCTAATCGTTACAGATTAAGAAGTCGCATTAAACCGACTAATTTTGAAAAGGTTGTATATTTTAGTACCTGTGCGAATCGCGCCTTCAAACCTAATCAAGGTTACGACGATGAACGTAGCTTGCAACAAGTAGTGGAAAGCCTTGCAACAAGGGCCCATATCGATATTATCTACCCTGAAACATATTGAAAACCTCGCTGTGGCTTGAGCTTTGAAAAACCACGATGACGTTCATGAGCGTGCTGTAAAAAGACTTACACGATGCGTTGATGAAAGCATCTCAAAATGGTAAATACCCAATCGTGATTGACCATAGTGCATGCTTTAACCATGCTTTCAAACATATGCCAGACTTAGAAATCAACGATATTTCTGAATTTTTGTGCAAATACGTTGTGCCTCATCTCGACATTGAAAAATGTGATGAACGGGTCATCGTACATAAACAATGTAAGATCAAACCTTTGAATAAACTCTCAATATATTGAAGATTTGCCTGTCTATGCACAGATCCATGTATTCAATATTAAACTTTTGCATGCGATGGCTTTTGCTGGTCAAAAAGGGTTCTTCACACCAGAACTCAACAAATGTGCTACTAAAGACCTTGCAGCCGAAATCGCTGAATACGGTGCAACACTAGGCGTAAGCTCCAGCTCTACCTGTGAAATCGGCCTTGCGAAAAACGGCGGCATCCCATTCATTGGCGTTGCATTCCTATTGACCGTTGCTCTAAAGGCTAAGAAATAAGTCTTGTATATCTATTGCTATTTACGTTAACGTTGCTAGTAGTTTACACTAAGGGTACTAGTAGGTTGGTTAAAGTAACTGGTAGTTTATACTAATGTTATTTTTAATATTGCTCGCAAATTATGTTAAAACTACTAATAGTTTTTAGGAGTTTTATGAGATTTATTGTTAATTCTTTATTTTTCTAAGAAATGTGGTATACTAAACGTAGGTAGTAGAGTGTATGAAATACCTGCAATATAACGAAAAAGGACGAGTGGCAGCTCGTCCTTTTCTTGCTTTACTGTTTTTATTGTTAAGCCAGTAGCTGTAGGTAGTTACTAACCAGGCAACAATAATAGGGGCAAGCAAGGTGCCCCAGAGTGCATAAAACAGCTCCCTGTAATATATCACCTCCTTTCGGGAGGTATTTTATATTATATCATCATGCTATGGAGTCTTGTATATAATTAATGATTGGAGAATTTCTAATGAAGAAGGTTGTGCTTTTCTTTCTTTTAATAATAGCCCTTACGGGATGTGGATTGAATCAAAATACGAATAGTAATAAAACAGAATCAAATGCAACTAGTTCTGCTACTGGTTCTTCTACATCTGCTGTGGGAAACAGCCAAGCGACTACCAAGCAAGATGACCATCTAATTACAGCAAAAGCAAGCCTTATCCGCTGGTGAGTATGCGAAAGCCATAGAGAAGCTACAGCGTCCATTAGTGATAATGCTAATAATGCAGAAGCCTATTCTGTACGTGGCTTTGCAATAGCATTAAATGGTGATGTGGCTAAAGGGTTGACAGATACTAAAAAGGCTTATGATTTAGACCCTAATAATGTGGCTAATTACTATAATATGGCTATGGTTTATAAGCTACAAGGTCAGTTAAACGATTCTAAACAATGGTTTGAAAAGGTATTGGAAAAGGACCCTAGCAACACCTGGTCTGTGTATGGTATTGCTACCATTTATGCAGACCAAGGGATGATACTAAGGCCCTTGATTGGCTAGAAAAGGCTATAAAAATTGATCCTTCTGTAAAAGCTATTGCAGCCGAACAAGACCATTTTGAACGCTTTCACAATAATAGGCGATTTAAAACATTGGTAGGATTATAGACATGGATGTGAAACAGATAATCGCCTTATTATAAAGGTGATAGGATTTATATATTGGCTTATTTTTCTATACCTTGGCGGTCTAATGGTCGTAGACTGGTCAGGGTTTATGTCCCAACATAATATAGAAACACCCCTATTCCTTACATATTTGGTGTTTATAGGTTGTTTTGTAACGCCGTATATTATGCTTGTACTGGAAGAAGCTAAATCCTAATGTGAAAGCTCCATTTTTTGTGAGGCATCTCTCCGTATATATGGCAAAATTAGAGGATTGTCATAGCGTATGGTTTGATGTGTTATATGTACTAAAAACTATTACTCTATTTCGTAACGATTCTGTGGATGCTCTGCATCATGTACCTCACTTTACCAGCTATTTTATGGACAGTAGCTCTATTTTTGCTGAGCAATTGATGATGTAAATTACATTGTTTTCTCTACTAATGCTTCTTGTAAAAGTTGAGAAAAATTAATTCCTTTAGCCAATGCCCTGTCGTTAAGCTTTTCGCGCAGGAATGGTTAAAGGTTTTCTTTACGGACTTACTATTTTTTAGCTAAATCAATATCTGTTTGAACTAATGTAGGATATGTTGTGTCGGTACATGGTAAGCTGCGAATAGATGTGGGGGTAGGTAGAGTTTGTCCATCTTCTAAAGCGCCTAATATATAGAGTTCCATAGCCTCTTGTGCATTGGTTATTAATTCTGTTAGCGTTGAGCCGGTGCTACTAGTGTATTCGAGATCTGGAAATTCGGCCCAGAAACCATCGGCATCATCATGGATTATGGCAGGGTATATAAATTTTCTATAGGTCCTCCTTATTTTAGTCCCTGTACGTTTCAAAAATGGCATTTAATAAACCGATAGGTACATCTTTTTCCATGTACGGCTAATAACTTCAACTTGATCATCCTTTTTTAAACGATGATGACTACCTCGTTGCCGTACATCCTTCCAGCCATTTTGCAGTAATAATTTAAGTAAATCCTTATCCTTCATATTCTCTCCTTTCATGATAACACGTGTATACGTACAAAACAATTATTAGGAGTTATACATTCTTATTTATAGTCTAGCAGTATATAGGAAAAATAGGGGTGATCATTGGTCACCCTGATTCTATTAGTCACTTGACAAAAATTGATAAATGACCTTCATATATTAATCCTATTCATAAAAAGTCATATTAGTATATAATTAATATATATAAATTAGGTTGTGTATTGATGAAAGGAGGATCTCATCATGAAACCATTTGGTAAAAAGGGTAGCAATGGCTGTATTGTGTGCGGCGACATTGACATCCTCATTTTTTTTGAGCGGTTGTAGTATGTCAGAATTATGGCAGGGTACTGAACAGAGCCGCAAGGAAATTGCGCAGCGGTCTGAGCAGGATCAGGTGCAGTTATTTAATCAATATGTGAAAGCTGTAAGTCGATACAATCGCATGGCTGTCATGTTTGATTATGCGAATACGCCAACTTTAATGAGTTAAAAGCAGGGCAGCATTTAACTGTATTTAGTGCACCGAACTTTAAGCAGCCACAAAAAGAATTAGAAGAGGCTAAGCAAGCTGGTGTTCCGTGCGATGAAATGAAGGAGCCTTTAGATAAGCTGCTTTTCAAAATTGAACGAAATTACACCAGTAGCCGAAGAGCTCGATGCATACTATAAATCTAAAGGGTATACCACAGATAACTATGCTAAGGAGCAACAATTAGGCCCTAAATATGTTACAATTGTATGAACAATTTGTTCCATTTATGCTGATTTTGATAATGTATGCATAAAATCAATACGGACCGCTTGCAAACAACGGTTACAACAATTGCGTGATGAGCAAGAAAAATGCCACAGCACAAGAGGTTCATTTGCGACTTATCAGGTCCTAGAAAAGATCGATAGTGAAAAACAACTAGATGTAAATGCTATCAATCAAGAGTTGCAATCTATTGGTGATGTATCAAATGGTATTACTAGTCCTAAGTATGATTCTGTTAAGACCTCTGTAAACTCTACAATTGGTGCAATCCGTACATTTATATGAGTTCAAAACAAGATAACGATTATAATCGTATGATTGAGGCCTATAACCATTACATTTCTAATCTGAATACGACCAATATGAATGAGTTAGATTAAAATAAGTTAGATTAATCGTCTATATAGAAAGCTGCATCAAATGAGAGTGTCATTTGATACAGCTTTTAGTTGATATATAGGATATACCTTACTTTTTAGGCTAATGCGCGTTGTAATTTGGCTTGATAGGAGAATACTACTAGAGCTATCCAAACAACTGAAGAGCGATCATCTGTGGTGCCAAAGCTCACCAAAAGTAAAAGATGGCTAGCAACAAGGCAATGGTAGGGGACATATTGCAAGAATCCTAGTAGGTTGAGCGGCAATAGCTGCGCACCATAGGAGAACAGCACCATGGGACAGATGTAGTTAGACCGCAGGCTATGAGCAACATGGTCGTATACCAGTCTGCGCCGAAATAGGACCACACTGTATTATCGACCATGGTCGTATATAGTAAGTGCTAGCAGTGTTAATAGCCAGGCCTCAAAGGCGATGCTCGTAAAGGGAGATGAGTAGTTTCTTTTTACGGCCCCATAGAGACCGAAGGAAACGGCGAGGATCATCGATACTAATGGCAAGGATCCCACTTGATAGGTGAGTAAGGCGATGCTGATGGTAGCGATAAGGACACTCAGCTTTTTCGGTATAGATAGAACCTCTTTAAACAGGGATGACACCCTAATACTCACATTGAAGAGTGGGTTGATGTAATAGCCAGGCTCGTGTTCATAACTTGATTATTGGCGATGGCCCAAATGTAGGTGAACCAGTCTATGCTGATGATGACTGCCGCAACTAAAAAGTAGGAATAGTTGTGAACGTTGTTCTTTTAGTAATTGAAAGTCCTTTTTGAATTGTTTAAAATGTAGGCCAAACTACAACAATCGCATGCAAATACCTGACCAGATAATGCGTTGTGCTAGTATATTATACGGTGAAACATGGTTTAATAATGCCCAATATAGAGGGAGTAAGCTCCCAAATTATATAACAACTAAGGGCTGTGATTAACCCTTTTTACTTGTATGGTCCATAATGCCTCCTCGTGATAGTACTTATTATATCATTAATCCTTAAATTTTAACTCATGCATTTTAGTTATTGCATATGATTTTTCAGTTATAACTTTAGTTTTGGTACTTATGATTAAATGTTATGTTCATTGACTTTTGTGCATATTGTTACACTATATTGGACTTAGAACAACGAATATAGAGAATAGGTGTCGTAAGACTTAATAGAGAAATCGGTATAGCCAGATGGGTCCCGCCACTGTAAGGATGAGCCTGCTTTCATATATGTCACTGAGTAATCTGGGAAGGCGAAAGCGAGTGATGATCCCTGAGCCAGAGAACTGCCTATTTGATAATCCACCGTTATGTACCTACGAGCGATAGGAAGGGGATTGGGGTATGCTGGCTACGGTATTTTTAGTGTACCTTTCAATAAGAAACCTTACGTGTCACTTTAGGTGGCACGTTTTTATTGCCCCTAGAGTGGATGTTGAGATAGGAATCAGGGTTTTATAGATATTAAACAGATGGACACATTTTGAGGTTGATGTGGTCCAATAAGATAAAAGCTCGAGTGATTCATATATCTAACAATTCCGCAGGTACGGTGCGCTGTTTCTCGGTATGGTTTCGAGTTGAAAAGGAGGCACATATATGTCTGACAAAAAGACTTCAAAGGATGCTGAACGATTTATTAGCACCTGTATCCTTTGATGAGTTTAAGAAACCCTACGTATGAACAATGGCAGGCCGAGGTTGAAAAAGCGTTAAAAGGTGGCGACTTCCATAAGAAGATGTCTCACTAAAAACCTATGAGGGAATTACGTTACAAACCAATTTATACGCCTGCATTGCATGGAGAAAAATTCCAAAGGTGTATACCCCTGGGGCAGGTGAGTTCCTACGTGGCACAAAGGCAAGTGGTTATATTAAAGACTCTTGGGGAGTATCCCCAATATGTAGACGAATCTTTTCCTAAGGATGCTAACCATGTAAAGTTTATACGAAATTGTAAAAGGTGGCACCATTCACAATATTCGTCTTGATGAAGCAACACGCCATGATCAAGATGTGCAAGTAGGCGCAGCTGTTGGTATCGGCGGTACATCTCTGTCTACTATGGATGATTGTAGCCAATTGATTGAGCGTTTTTAATTTGAAGGAAAAACCCTTTATACATTGAAACAGGTGCTTCTGCAGCTATCTTGCTCGGTATGTTAGCGGCTACGGTGAAAGGCTCTAAAAACAGACCTCTGACTTGAAAGGTCTCGTTGGTGCAGACCCTATTGGTGTTTGGGCTAAAGATGGTACATTGCATATGTCTTTAGATACAGCCTTTGATGAAATGGCACATACTGTTGTATGGGCTAAAGAGCAAGCTCCAGAGCTTAAAACTGTACTCGTATCTGGTGATGTATACGCTAATGGTGGCGCGAACGATGTGCAAGAGGTTGCGTATGCATTGGCGACAGCGGTTTACTACGTACGTCAATTGGCACAACGTAACATCGATATTCACACTATTGCTAACAGCATGATGTTTATTCTCCTGGGTGCAAACTTTCATGGAAATTGCTAAACTACGTGCATTACGTGTGCTTTGGGCGCGCATCATGGAAGCGTTCGGTGCCGAAGAAGCTGACCGTGCTGTTCATGTACACGGCAGAACATCGGCTTTCACAAAAACTGTATACGACCCATATGTAAACTTGTTGCGCAACACAACACAAGCACTTTCTCTGGCGTTGTAGGCGGTTTGAATAGCCTTGAAGTGTCCCCATTCGACCAACCAATTCGCAAAGCTGACGATTTCTCCGCCGTATTGCCCGTAATATTCAAGTGATGTTACAAACTGAGTTCGAGTTACGTCAACCAGTGGACCCTGTAGGTGGTTCTTGGTATGTGGAAACATTGGCAGCTGAATTATGCGAAAAATTTTGGGGCCGAGTTCCAAACTATTGAGTCTAAAGGTGGTATCATAGCAGCCTTGAAAGAAGGCTATCCACTAAGCTCAAGTTAAAGCAGTTCTTGATGAACGCTTCAAAAACCTTGCATTCCGCAAAGATGTGGCTGTAGGTAACAACATGTATGCGAATATGACTGAAGAATTGCTTTGATCCAAAACCAGAAAAATCAAAGAAACATTGCGTCAAAAACGGGTTGCTCAAATCGAAGAGTACTTGGCGAGTGCGGAGCCAGATGCTGTTAGTGAAAGCACAGGGCTACCCTAGAAGCAGGGAGTACGACAGAGCCAGGCGCTTTGATTGGCCTTATTGAACTCGGTGCATTACAAAAATTAACAATACGTCAAATCCGCAAGGCTTTAGATGCTGGCGATATTGCATCCGAAACGATTGAATCCATTGCAGCCCATCGCTGGACTGAACAGTTTGAAGCACTTCGCATGCGCACTGAGAATTATAAACAACGTACGAAAGATAATGTGAAGGTATTCTGGCCAATAAAGGGGCCAATCCTCAACATAAAACCCTCGTGCGGACTTCTCCACAGGCTTCTTCGAAGTAGGGGCTTTTGAAGTTATCAAAAATGATGGTCATGAAACAACGGCTGATGCGCGAAAGCTGCTCGTGAAAGTGGTGCTGATGTTGTTGTTATCTGTTCTACAGATGATACCTATCCAGAATTGGTACCACCACTTGCTAAGGAATTGAAAGAAACTATGCCACATGTAACGGTTATTTTAGCAGGGGCACCTCCTAAGGACTTAGAACCTGTATACCGTGAAGCTGGCGTGGACGACTTCATTTCTGTTCGTGCAAATTGTTACGAAATCTTGAATACGTTACAAGATAAGAAAGGGATGTGAGCTCATGTTTAAAAATCCAGACTTCTCCTCTCTTGGCTTGGGATCTCAGACAGCAACATCTCGCGATGCATGGCTTGCTGAACTTCAAAAAGAAACAGGAAAAAGCTTTGAAGATTTATATAATACAACAATGGAGCAAATCCAACTAAAACCTCTCTATACAGAGATGGATTATGAAGGAATGACACACCTTGACTATATGGCTGGTGTACCTCCATTCTTGCGTGGACCTTATTCCACAATGTATGTTACTCGTCCTTGGACAGTACGTCAGTACGCTGGTTTCTCCACAGCGGAAGAATCCAATGCGTTCTATCGTCGTAACTTGGCAGCGGGCCAAAAAGGTTTGTCTATCGCCTTTGACCTTGCTACTCACCGTGGTTATGATTCCGATCATCCTCGTGTAGTAGGTGACGTTGGTAAAGCGGGTGTTGCGGTAGACTCCATCCTCGACATGGAAATTCTATTCTCCGGTATCCCACTTGATCAAATGTCTGTATCCATGACCATGAACGGCGCCGTATTGCCAGTAATGGCGTTCTACATCTTGGCTGGTGAAGAACAAGGTGTAGATAAAAAAGGTTATGGCTGGTACAATCCAAAATGATATCTTGAAAGAGTTCATGGTGCGTAATACTTATATTTATCCTCCAGCTACGTCCATGCGCATTATCGGCGATATCTTTGCGTATACATCCCAGTACATGCCTAAGTTCAATAGTATTTCCATTTCCGGCTACCATATGCAAGAAGCGGGCGCTACTGCGGATATCGAATTAGGTTACACATTGGCCGATGGTCTAGAATATATCCGTACCGGTGTTAATGCGGGCCTTCACGTTGACCAGTTCGCACCACGCTTGTCCTTCTTCTGGGCAATCGGTAAAAACTACTTCATGGAAGTGGCAAAAATGCGCGCAGCTCGTATGTTGTGGGCTAAGATTATCAATAGTTTCGGCTCTGAAAATCCTAAATCCATGGCACTTCGTACACATAGCCAAACATCTGGTTGGTCTCTTACAGAACAAGATCCGTTCAACAACGTGGCTCGTACATGTATGGAAGCGATGGGAGCGGCTTTAGGCCATACGCAATCTCTACATACGAATGCGCTTGACGAAGCCATTGCGTTGCCTACGGACTTCTCCGCACGTATTGCGCGTAATACTCAGCTTTACATCCAAGATGAAACTAAGGTATGTAAGGTTATCGACCCATGGGGCGGTTCCTACTATGTAGAAGCGTTGACAGATGAATTGATTCGTCGCGCTTGGGAGTCATATTCAAGAAATCGAATCTCTTGGCGGTATGGCGAAAGCTATTGATACAGGGCTTCCTAAGATGCGTATCGAAGAAGCTGCTGCACGTCGCCAAGCTCGTATCGACTCTGGTCGTGAAGCGATTATTGGTATCAACAAATATCGTCTAGATAAAGAAGACCCATTGGATATCCTCGATGTAGATAACACGGCTGTACGGGAAGCGCAAATTCGTCGTCTCGAACAATTGCGTGCTAACCGGGATGAAGAAAAGGTTCAATCCTGTCTTGAAGCGACTGCTAAAGGCTACAGAATCGGGCGAAGGCAACTTGCTTGCTCTTGCGCTTGAAGCGCTCGTGCCCGTGCATCCTTGGGTGAAATTTCCTTTGCTGTTGAAAAAGGTATGCGGTCGTCATAAAGCGGTTATTCGCTCTATTTCCGGTGTATACTCCAGTGAATTTGAAGATGACGATGTAATCAAAGAAGTACGTCAAATGGCGGATAACTTTGAAGAACTCGAAGGTCGTCGTCCTCGTATCGCGATTGCGAAGATGGGCCAGACGGTCAGCGACCGTGGTGCCAAAGTTATCGCTACATCCTTCGCGGACATGGGCTTTTGACGTGGATATCGGACCTTGTTCCAAACTCCAGAAGAAACAGCACAAGATGCGGTGGATAATGACGTTCATATTGTCGGATTTAGTTCTCTTGCGGCGGGCATAAGACATTATTGCCTCAACTTGTAGAGGAACTCAACAAGCGGGGCCGTGGAGATATTTTTTAGCTGCCATCGGCGGCGTAATCCCTGCTCAGGACTATGAATTCCTACGCGAACATGGCGCAGTGGCTATCTTTGGCCCTGGTACAGTTTTTGCCAGTAGCAGCGAAAAATTACTAGAGACATTGACTAGTCACGTTCAAGACGAGTCTCATGACTCGATAACAAACGGTCTACTCCGGATGAATTGCGCAATACACAGGACGCAACTTTCACCACTGGTGAAGGCAAGGCCCCTGAATTAGTGTAAAAACGCAAGCACAGAGGGTAGTAATTTATCGTCCCGACTGGGCTGCCAGAAGAAGCGAAGAAAGATGACACTTATGCGTGTCACGTAATGAAAGGCGTCAAAGAAATGCATGACGGCCTCTTATCTAGTTCAGCTCATCTGGCTCCAGCGGTACGTCCCGTACAGCGGCGAAAGAAATTAACTGTCGCTGATTATGTACGCGGTATCGAGCAGGGGGACCGCGTTATACTTTCACGGGCTATCACATTAGTAGAAAGTAATAATAAGGACCATTTCAAACTAGCTCAACAGGTGTTGCAAGCCGTATTGCCTCGCACGGGCAAGGCATTGCGCATCGGTATTACTGGTGTGCCTGGGGCTGGTAAAAGTACGTTTATTGAAGCCTTCGGTAACATGCTCGCTGAAGCGGGTTACAGGTTGCCGTACTGGCTGTAGACCCTACGAGCCAAGTCACAAAAGGCAGTATCTTGGGTGATAAAACGCGGATGGAAACGTTGACGAAACACCCAGAGGCTTATATTCGTCCATCGCCAGCTGGTGGTACACTAGGCGGTGTGGCTCGTAAAAGTAGAGAAACCATGCTGCTTTTGTGAGGCTGCTGGTACGATATTATTCTCGTTGAAACCGTTGAAAGTGGGCAAAGCGAAGTTACCGTGCGTTCCATGGCAGACTTTTTTATGCTCATCGTTTTAACGGGGCAGGCGATGAATTGCAAGGCATCAAAAAGGCGTTATGGAACTTGCTGATGCTATTGTGGTCAACAAAGGCTGATGGAGATAATCTCAAACGAGCACTCATTGCTCGTAGTGATTACGATCGGATGTTACATTATATCCGTCCAGCTACGGAAAAATGGAAGACCAAGCCTATAGCATGTTCAGCTGTTACAAAGGATGGCCTCGATGAATTGTGGGATGTTATCCAAGAGTTTACTGAACAAGGCAAAGAAAATGGGGTCTTCTTAAAACGCCGTCAAGAACAATCCTCCGTTGGGTACGCGATATGATTGACGAACACTTTGCACAACCTATTCTTTTAACAATGTAGTCATTCAAGGTCGTATGGGCGAAGTCGAAAATGCTGTCTTAGACGGTGAAATGAGCGAATCACAAGCCGTTGAAGAATTAATTGGCGTGTTCGATAAGTCTTTGCAATAAGTAGATCGGTAAATACATATTGTATTGTTAAATATGTATTGTATTGCTAAATACATATTAGATAAGCTGGCATAACTTTATCTTAATACGAACTCTGTTAGCAATCGTATGTATTTCGACATAATTAAAGATGTATTTGTAAAAAGGCATAGTATCAATGTTCACTGTTGGATTTGGACCAATAGTAGTTGCATACTATGCCTTTTTCTATGTCATAATAACTAATTGCGACTAATTATTTGCTATTAATTGTCTAATAAAAGATGATTAATATATAGTTCATCTTTTTAAAATGCAAAAATCAGTGTATAATTAAGTTATATTATTTATTAATCGTTTAATGTTACGAGAGGGGCATTCAAATGAACAAAAATTATTATTACCTGTAGGTGTAGTCGTTCTAATTATTGGTATTGCGATTCTATTATTAAATCCAGGATCCATCGGCAGCTAATTTGGAAATTGCGAGAAATGCTACAAATGCTCAAAGCGGCAGCAAAAAGGCGATTTCTGAGAATAACCAATCTTACACATTGTGGTATTCTATTGGCATGTTCTGTAGCGGTTTAGGCATTGCACTGTCAGTAGGTGGCTTCATTGTAGGCTTTATTAAAAAGATTAATCTATTTAGGAACGCATAAAAGGTTGTACTAGAATGTATATCATTTCTAGTGCAGCCTTTTTGTATTTTAATTTTATCCTGTGGACTTTAGCTCGCCCTATGTCTATCTAGCGAATTAGTCTATATTTATCTTGCAAAGTCGTCCTATATCTATTTATGTTGTGGTTTTACGCTCTATATCTGTTTTTCGGTGGAATAAAACGTGGTATAATTAACCCGGATAGAGCCTAAAGGTATGTGGCTTTTGGAGGTTAGTATGAGTAGTATAGCGCATTTATTTGTAGCTGGTGGATCTGTTGCGTATCCGCTGGTGATTTTTACTGTTTACCTTGATGATTGGCATTGAACGTATCTTTCTATATCGCAAGTTTACAAAAGGATTTGCACCGTTTTAATAAGGTCTTAGAAAAACCAATCTTGGATTATGTTACCAAGTGTTTTTGGAACAGGATACAGAGGAACTTGGTTCTTTATTTGCCCGTGCTATCCGCAGTGCAAAGAATTATAATGGCTTGGAAAACCGCCTTCAAGATGTAGTGTCGTACGCTGATGAACGTTTAAAACGCGGCCTTAGTTGGCTCAGCATGATTGTAACAATGGCTCCGTTATTGGGGTTGCTAGGGACGGTCCTCGGTATGATTCGTGCGTTTGCTGTGGTAGGTGGCGATATTGAGCCCTCAAACCATTATTACAGGTGGTGTTTCGAGGCCTTAGTGGCAACGCTACAGGTTTGACCGTGGCCATTATTGCGCTTAGCTTTTCACAGTTACTGTGCAGCAAAGGTCAACGATTCTGTGGCGACATTAGAACATGAGTGCGGCAACATCCTTGATGCGTATAATGAGGAACATGATATATGAGACGACGCACATTAGGGGTTAAAAAAGAGCCTACCATCATGATTATTCCCATGATTGATATCGTATTTTTCTTACTCGTATTCTTCATGGTAGGCACGCTGTATGAATACAGAGCAACAAATTCCGCTAAATTTACCATCTGCATCGACGTCTACGGCGAAGTCTATCGAACCTATCACCATTACATTGACTACAACGCACACGCTATATATTGATAATCAGGAAATTTCTTCGGATCGTTTGGCGCAAGAGGTCAAATCTATCGTTACACAAGCGCCTCAACAAGCTTTTGTTATCCGCGCCTCAAAAGATGTGTATTATAACGAGGTTATTGAACTTTTGGATATGCTCAAGGTGAACGGTGCTAAATACATTAGCGTCGCTACGGAACGGAAGTGATTCCATGTTTGAATCACATTATCTGAAACCTTTTATTGTGTCTTTTAGGCATTACAATCATGCTTATCTCTGGCATGGGGCTTTCCTTACGTGGTATCGTTGGAACAGGTGTGGCTTATGATGCAGCAGAGGTTAGCTTTCATCTGCCTGATGATAGTGAAAGTGATGCGGAAACTACCGCTATTGAGCCTACATCTAAGGATAAGCCATCGGTTGAACCTCCGACTCCAAAGGGCCTGCAGCCTAAGGCGGATCTCCTTGTAACGGAAAAATACAGGTGATGAAAGCATTCACAATTTAAATACCAATAAGACTACATCTAATGCTCGTCGCGAATGGGCCGTTCCAAAGGCCATAGAATCGGAAACAACTAATAATGAACAAGCTGTAGTTACGGGTGGAAATGATTCTAAAGATGGTAAAATTTTCAAAGCCTGACAAATGCTCCATGGGTAAGGATATAACATCTGATCCGAATGCCAATGGAAACGGCTTTGCCGAAGCTAGTGATTTATCCTTTCTCTCTGATCTCGCTTGGAGTTTATTGAATCCGGGACAACAAGCGCTTTTACAAAAGCCAGATATCAACCCCCAAGAATATTTAAGAACTGTACAAGAACAGGGGAAGGGTCAATCGTAACAGGTAGGGTTGTAGTGCGCGTTAACTTTGATGTTGATGGACATGTCATCGTGGGAGAACATACACCGCTCATCGCAGAAGATGTGCCGCAACCTGTAAAAGAGGAAGCAATGCGCATCGTTAAAAGCAGTGGTTCTATTATCAATCGAAGAGGGGAACCCGTATATCTAGCAGTCCCTGTTGTTTTAGGACAATAAAGAGGCATATCTTACATACATTAGTATGGGATATGCCTCTTTATTATAGTTGTAAAAAGATTGTATTAATTGATACTATGTATTACTATGAAATATTTGTTCTATCTGAGTCATGCTGAGTCATATTCAGGATTAATTATATGTATTGTATTAATTTTGATTGGTAAGTATTGTTTTCGTGGAGTTGAAGACGGCTAGATATACGATGGCGCCGCCGATGAATAATGTGACCTGCATAGGGTGCTGAATTGATCAGCTCGCCACAATGCAAAAGCGTAGAAGAACATTGTAATTAACATGATGAGAAATGCAATGATAACGCGTACATTTGTGTTTACTGCTAAGGATGTAGTAATACGCGATTTATTCGTCATTACGTAAATTAAAGATACTACGATGTCTGCTGTAAAGATGGAGAAGATGAAGTTATAATCAAACTCGCCCAAAAGGACTACCGCCAAGCCGATAAAGCTGAGCCCAAAGAATAGACGTAATAGAATACCTATAGTATTAGATTCGTTGCGCTGTCCGCGGCGTTCTTTACGATTTAAAGTTGCCATGAAAGCCTCCCCCATAGTAGAAATGTTTGTTACTATTAGTATAAAGCTCATGTATAGATTGAGCAATTATTCGCAGTACATTTAGTCTGTATGTTTATTATATATCACAATGCATAGCTATGATATATTATAAATTAATTTATTACTATATAACTATATGAGAAATCAAAGTGAGAGATTATGATTCAAGTTATTTCTTACCTATATTGTTAATAGTATTATTGTATTTGTATTTTTTCCTATTTTTAGAATCTGTAGTTCAATATGTGTATCCGTTTTTCATGGGACTGGCTTATAAAACCGCTACATTTAGTGGATAAGCTCGATGTATATATTATTATATCCCTTTGCGTTGCCTATTATTGTGGCCATCGGATTATTTTTGCCACCTTTTAGTTGGATTGTCCATGTATTGCAAGGTGAAAGAAAACCAAATGCAGAAGAATCTGAATATATTGAACCGCTGTTTGAGGAATTATGTGCATTTAGCGGTGTAGCACGTAACTCACTGATATTGCGCATGCGTACAGATGAGGAAATTAATGCCTTGCATCTGGATTAAATCACATTACGATTTATACAGGAGCCTTGTATTCGTTAGATAAACGGCATTTATTAGGTGTTCTTGCCCATGAATTAGGCCATTTACGACATCGTGATACTATCTATTTAACCATTACCTATGCTATGGATCGACTAGGGCAATTAATTTTAAATCTTGTAATATATCTAAATTTTTGCTTTAAATATACTGGCTATTATACCAATTGTTAATATCGTAGTACGTATTATTCAATTAATTCTTATCGTTATGATTGCAATCGTGAAATATGTACTTCTATTACCGAAGTGGATTACCTATTATTTTTGATAGCCGTCGTCAGAGTATGCTGCTGATGCCTATGCCGTTTCGATTGGTTTGGGGCGGGAGCTGCGTGATGGGCTAGTTTCATTAGGCCTTGCTACTGAACAAATTGGTATTCTAGAGAATGGTGAATTATATGATTGTGAAAGTACAGGATTTTTCAGTCGCTTGTTTATTACTCATCCAAAAATGATTAAGCGAATACAACGTATCAATGAAGGGATAGAGGTATATAATCTCAAGCAAAGTCTTAAAGAAAAATCGTTAAAGTGATAATTAATTTAATAAATACGAACAATAAGTAAAAATTAATATAATTATCATTCGGAAAAATTTAGGCGCTTTTCGTTGAATGGAGCTTTCACATATGGTACAATAATCCTATAAATCTAGCTTTTATCATGCAAAGGAGACATCATGATACCACGTTATACACGAGAAGAAATGGGCCATATTTGGAGCGAACGCAACGAATTCGACACAATGTTATTGGTGGAGACCCTCGCATCTGAGGCACAAGCTGAGTTGGGCGTTATTCCTAAAGAAGCGGCGAAAACAATCCGGGAAAAGGGAAATTTCGACGTTGAGCGCATTCATGAAATCGAAAAGGAAACGAACCATGATATCATTTCCTTCGTAACAGCAGTGGGCGAATACGTAGGTCCTGAAGCGGCTAAATACATCCATCTTGGCCTTACCTCTACAGATGTGAAAGATACGGCGCTTGGGTACATGATGAAACAAGCCTGCGATATCTTAATTGGTGACTTAAAGCGTTTGCACGAAGTATTGCGTCGTCGTGCAGCTGAGTTCAAATATACTCCTATGATTGGCCGTACCCACGGCATCCACGGCGAACCAACTACATTCGGTTTGAAATTGGCGTTGTGGATGGCAGAGGTAGAACGTGATATTGAACGCATGGAGCATGCGCGTAAAAGCGTTGCCGTTGGTAGAATTGTCTGGCGCTGTTGGTACATACTCCAATATCGATCCATTTCGTAGAGCAATATGTATGTGAAAAATTAGGCCTTGAACCTGTTAAAATTGCTACTAAGTGGTGCAACGTGACCGCCATGCTGAGTTGTTGTCTCACCATCGCTGTTGTAGGCGGTACATTAGACAAAATCGCATTGGAAATCCGTCACTTACAACGTACAGAGGTACGCGAAGCAGAAGAATATTTCAGCCCTAAACAAAAGGGTTCCTCTGCGATGCCTCATAAACGCAACCCTATCACATGTGAAAGAATTTGCGGTATGGCTCGCTTGCTTCGTGGCTATGCACAATCTGCTTTACGAAGATCAAGCATTGTGGCATGAACGCGATATTTCTCACAGCTCCGTGGGAACGTGTGATCTTGCCGGATGCGACAATCGCATTAAATTATATGTTGCACCTAACAATTCGCACCATTGATAAATTGTTGGTATACCCTGAAACCATGCTTAAAAATCTTAACCTCACAGGGGGACTCGTATTTAGCCAAACAATTTTGACACACCTTGTAGATAAAGGTGCGGTACGTGACGAAGCATACCGTTGGGTTCAAAAACATGCTATGGAACGCTGGCTTGAAGCAAAGACTTTGCAACAGGTTTAAAAAGCTGATGAAAATATTAAGAAATACATGACTGATGAGGAAATTGATGCATGCTTCGATCCATATAAATTGCTAAGACATGTAGATACAATCATGGCTCGCTTTGGCCTATAATTGTAGGGTACTTCCCACATAACATATGAAAGACTAGGGTAGGTATAGACCAACAAGCCTATGGTACATGCGTAGGTGTTGGCTATATCTACCTTTTTGTTTTTGAAGCAATATGCCATTTTAGATGAAGTATATTATTTTAACAGATAATTATAAATTAGTTTTCTAGCAGGCTTTTATATATTCGTCTTACATTAGGGAAACCATCTATTTGTTTTAGGAGGTTATATGAAACGTATTATACGGAAGTACGGGACCGCCTATTTTTCACTGTATTAATGACTTTGGTCAAGGTTCGCTGGCAGCCCCTCATACCGTTTTTTATCGCTAACTTTGGCCTTAATTATTATCAATCGGCTTCCATCATTTTTCCTGTAATACCGTGGTGGCTTCGTGCACAGCCCGTATTGGGCTATGTGGCAGATCGGTGGCGCGTGCCGTGGTTCATTCCTGTAGGCTTTTCGGTTACACTGGTATCCATTAGTGCTATAGCAATTGCTACGAGTTACGAAATGATTCTTGCTTTGTCGCTCTTGGCCGGGGTAGGGGCCGCATTATTCCATCCTGAGGCAGCTCTACTGGTAAATCGTACGCAATCTCATGAGCTTGGTAATGCTATGGGGCGCTTTGCAGTCGGTGGTAGCGCTGGCTTTGCACTTGGACCTCTCCTCGCTGGGGGTGTATATGTCTTTGGGGGACAATTCCTTTGGGTATTTACGATTATCGCGCTACTCGGCGTATTGCTATATCTCTATGCCTTTATGGGAGAGGGTGAAGCTGATACCGATGATACTGCTGATACTGGTAACCGTGAAAGTCGTTCTAAGGTTCTTAGTACTGCTACAAATGATTGGGTGAGCTTTGGTAAGTTATTTTTTGTGATTGCTTCTCGATCTATACTCTTCTCTGTATTGGCTATCTTTATTCCTATTTTGTATATTACCGTTATTAATGGTGAAGCTAGTGCATCTAGTTTGGCCCTTACTGCGTACTTTGCGATGGGGGCCGTTCTTACCTATATGGGTGGGGCTTTATCTGATAGACTTGGATTTCTTAAAACTGTACGCTTAGGTAATCTGATTTTCTTACCTTCTGTTTTAGCATTTATATTTGTGTCTAATATTTGGGGCTTCTTTGGCGCCATGATACCAATGGCCTTTGGTGTGTTCTCACAATACGGGCCAATTACGGTGTTAGGTCAAAAATATCTTGCTAAAAATGCGGGCTTTGCATCTGGTATTACGCTAGGCCTTGGCATTACCTTAGGAGGCCTTGTAGCACCTTATGTAGGACATCTAGCAGATATTTATGACGTACAAACGGCATTGATGACATTAATACCTGTAGGGTTGATAGGGCTCTTAATGAGCTTCTGGTTAAAAGAACCAAAATAACATCGCTGCAATAAATCATATTAAAGATGTGATGGCAACCCGTCCTTAAAAACATTGCAAAAAATAGCCCGTGCCTTTGGGAAGAAACTAAAGATTGAATTTGTATAAATACTTTCACAGAGTCCGAACATTGTTGTATAATAAAAATGAATTGTTTCGACTGTTACATGGAGGATATAGATATGGCAACTAGTATGGTTATCGGCACTCAATGGGGTGACGAGGGAAAGGTAAAATTGTTGACTGGATTGCAGAACGTGCGGATGTTGTGGTGCGCAGTCAAGGTGGTAATAACGCGGGTCATACTGTTGTAGTTGATGATAAAGCGTTTGCGCTTCGCCTTTTACCAAGTGGTATCTTATACGATAACAAACAAAATATCGTGGGTACTGGTGTTAGTTATCGACCCTAAAGTTCTGCTACAAGAAATTGAAGGCCTTGAAAAGCAAGAGCAGATCTGCTAAAATCCCTTCAAGTTTCCGACCGTGCACATGTAATCATGCCATACCATATCGCTCTAGATACTGCGGAAGAAGCATCTAAAGGGATGCTAAAAATCGGTACTACTAAAAATGGTATTGGTCCTTGCTACGCTGATAAAATCAATCGTATCGGCATCCGTATCTGCGATTTGTATGATATGGAAACATTTAAACAAAAATTAGCGTACAATGTAGAGTTCAAAAATAAAATGCTTACTAAGGTATACGATGCTGAACCTGTTAGCTATGATGAAATCTTAGCGGATTACATCAAATACGCTGAAGCCTTGAAACCTTATGTAACAGATACTAATGCGGCTGTTCTTAAAGCTGTAAAAGAGGATAAAAAGGTATTGTTCGAAGGTGCTCAAGCTACTATGCTCGACCTTGATCATGGTACATATCCATTTGTAACATCCTCTCATCCAATTGCAGGTGGTGCTTCCACAGGCGCTGGTGTGGGTCCCTAACTACTTGAAAAACATCTTCGGTGTAGTAAAGCTTACGCTACGCGCGTTGGTGCAGGTCCGTTCCCTACAGAGCTTCTTAACGAAACTGGCGATAACCTTCGTGAACTTGGTCATGAGTTCGGCACTGTAACGGGTCGTCCTCGTCGTTGTGGTTGGTTAGACCTCATGGTTGTAAAATACGCAGCAGGTCTTAACAGCCTTGATTATTTGGCTATAACTCGCTTGGATATTCTTGATACTTTCAAAGAATTGAAAATCTGTGTAGGTTACAAATTAAATGGTAAAGACGTAGAAGGCTTCCCAGCTAATTTGAAAGATCTTGAAGCCTGTGAAGCAGTGTACGAAACATTGCCAGGCTGGGAAACTGATATCTCTGGTATTCGTGAATACGACAAATTGCCTGAAAATGCTCGTAAATATGTAGAACGCATTGCTGAAGTAACAGGTGTACCTTTGGGTATCGTATCCGTTGGCCCTAACCGTAGCCAAACTATCGACTTAGTAAATGTATTCTAAGCTATACTAATTTGATATAATAGGAAATTTGTATTTGGTAGCATTGATATAATATTATACATTTTAATATTTTTGCTATGCAATCGATTTATAGAATTATACAGATATGACCCCTCGTAGAGGGTCTTTTGTAATGAATAGATGTAGAATATAAACGTGGATACTCTATATCTAATCCTTTAGGTTGCTACAGTAGTGCGGTATATCGAAGTATGCTATATAGTTATTAAAGTGTGAGTATATCGAGAAATATATAATGGATAATAGAGCGCAATTGTTATATATACAAAAAATGTATATTCAGATAAATCTATAAAATGAAAATTTGTTTTAAAAATATTCATTTTATACAAAAGAGATACGTGCTTAAATTAGTTTATAATAAGACGAAAATTTTACTTATCTATAATTTTTTTGTATTCATAATAAATTATTAAGATACAAATATAAAAAGAAAAATAGATTTACATTAAGAAATAGTATATAATAATACCAAGAAGTAGATTGATATTTTTTTGATAAGGATCTGAGGAGTTAAAAGATATGGTTGAAGTTTCTTACGAACGTTTAGCGACGATTTTTAAGGCATTAAGTGATGAAACGAGATTACACATCATCGATATGTTGTCTTGCAATGAATTATGTGCAGCCGATATTTTAGCGAGCTTCAATTTGTCTCAATCTACGTTGAGTTACCACATGAAAATCTTAATTGATGCAGGTGTAGTTAACTCTCAACGTAATGGTTTATGGACGCGTTACTCCATTAATGAAGCTACATTTGCGGATATTTTAGATATTCTCCCTCAATTATACAAAACTAAAGATGAGTGCATTTGCGCGCAGATTAAATACTGCCGCATTTCTGAGCACGAAAAAGAAGCGTAACAATGAGACGTTGGATTATGCATGTTGATATGGATGCATTCTTCGCGTCCATAGAACAACTGGATCATCCAGAGTATAAAGGCCACCCCGTAATCGTGGGTGGTCTTTCTTCACGTGGTGTTGTAGCTACCTGTTCCTATGAGGCTCGAAAATTTGGTGTTCACTCTGCGATGCCAATCTCGAGGGCTAAGAAACTCTGTCCTGATGGCATCTATGTATATCCTCGGATGGATCGATATAAAGAAGTGTCGAACCAAATTTTTTCCATCATGAAAGAATTCACCCCTTATATTGAGCCTCTATCTATTGATGAAGCCTTTCTTGAAGTGAGCGGCATGTCTACCATGTATAGTGGTCCTAAAGCGCTAGGACAAGCCATTAAAGATCGTGTATTCGAGCAAAACAGGACTTATTATCTCTGCAGGCTTAGCACCCAATAAATTTCTTGCTAAATTAGCCTCTGATTTAGATAAGCCAGATGGTCTTGTGGTCATCCCATACGGTCGTGAAAAAGAGGTGCTAGCTCCTTTGCCTATTAAACGTATTTGGGGTGTTGGCCCTCGGACAGAGAAAATTTTAAAAGCTGGTGGCTTTCATCTGATACGTCATATTCAGTCTTTGCCTGATGAAAGCACTTTAATTCCTCTTGTTGGAAATCAGGCAAAGCGCATATGGGAACTCGCGAATGGTATCGATGATAGACCTGTTGAAACAGACCGAAAGACACAATCGATTGGCGCTGAGGAAACCTATGAAGAAGATCTCACAGAAGGCCGTGCTATTGAATTAGAATTTAGGTACTTTGCAAACCGTTTATCGAAACGGCTTCGGAGACGTAGCCTTTATGGACATACTGTATCTATCAAGGTTCGGTATGATGATTTCACTACCGTATCACGGCAGAAGCGGCTAGATACGCCGTCAGATCATGAGCATGTATTTTTGAAACTGCGCTGCTCTTGTGGAATAAGCTCATGCAAGATAAAATGAGTAAGAATCCGAAAGGTACAAAGAAAGACGTAGAAGCACTAGGGGCAACTATGAAAGTGAAATCTACTGATTTTAGATATAGTAGTTCTAAAGATAATCGTTCTAACCATATTGGTTCTAAATATAGTAGTTCTAGTGAGATTACTTTTATGGATCCGCCTGGTCCTATCCGTTTATTAGGCCTTACTGTGAGTGGTCTCGATGAGGAGGTTCCTATGCAGGACAGTCTCTTTGAATCCCCACAGGATAAAACAGAGGATAAGCTATCTAGTGTGTTAGACTCCTTAGAGTCTAAATTTGGTGAAACCGCTGTCATGAGTGGGGCGTTATGGCAACGCTTTCACGGAGACAATGGAATACGCAGAAAACGGTCAGAGTTGAAAGCGGCAGTGGATGCACAGCCTGATCAAGAGGATGGGGAGTCTATTAATGTTGATGTAGTCTCAACTAAAGAGGCTAATCGGTCTACAATTGCAGATACACACCCATCTATTGAAGGACCTAAAAAGACCGTCAAAAAGGACTTATAAAGATTATATTGAATACTTTCGCTAATATAATTGTTCGTGTTACAATATGGGTGTAGTGTTAATAAATTACCGCAAAGAGGTATAGATATGAGTTTATTTCGTGTGGCCATTCATTATGGCGTAAACAGCAATGGTTTCTTGTCCTATGATACAGAAACAAAAAACAGTGTCCGTAGATTTACCTGAACAAGAGTGGGTTGATAAGGTAATCGCTTACTTGAATAATGAACATGCTATTGAGCATGCTACAGGTCTTGATACGTATGAACGATTGACCGTAAAACCATTAGAATCTTTGGATAATCTTAAGTTAGCTTTAACACGTATGTGGGAAGCGATCGACGTACAAGTTGATTGGAGTCGTCCGGCATAAATTGAATGAAAACACCTTGTGATCTACAAGTTAGTAGAAACAAGGTGTTTTTGTTGCAGTATTTTTGTAGGTATATCTTAACAGAATTTAAATATATAACATTGAAAATTCTCATTTTAAAATTATAAATGATATCGTGTATACAAAATTTATAAAGGTTTAGGGTTGTTATGTTAAAAATTTGTGCTATTCTAATTACATATTAATGGATAATAATTATCCATTAATAATTTTATCATAATTGAGATATATGATTTAAAAAAATTATGTAAAGTAAATTACTTTAATTTTGATCTCTAAGTAGGAGTTTGTAACATGAATAATGAAAAGAAACTAACAACCGCCTTTGGCGCTCCCGTACCAGATAATCGCAACTCTGCTACAGCAGGTAAACGTGGTCCTGTATTGATGCAAGATGTTTGGCTCATGGAGAAATTAGCGCATTTTGAGCGCGAAGTGATTCCTGAACGCCGCATGCATGCTAAAGGATCCGGTGCATTTGGTACTTTCACAGTAACTAACGATATTACAAAATATACGAAAGCAAAAATTTTCTCTGAAGTAGGCAAGCAAACGCCGTTATTCGTACGTTTCTCCACCGTTGCCGGTGAGCGTGGTGCGGCCGATGCAGAACGCGACATTCGTGGCTTTGCCGTAAAATTTTATACGGAAGAAGGAAACTGGGACCTCGTAGGTAACAATACACCTGTATTCTTTATCCGCGATCCATTGCAATTCCCTGATTTGAACCGCGCTGTAAAACGGAATCCGAAAACAAATCTTCGCGATGCGACAGCAAACTGGGATTTCTGGACTAGCTTGCCAGAGGCGATCCACCAAGTAACAATCGTCATGAGTGACCGTGGTATTCCTAAATCCTACCGCACAATGCATGGTTTTGGCAGTCATACATACAGTCTTATTAACGAAAACGATGAGCGCGTATGGGTTAAATTCCATTGGGTTTGCCAACAACCGATTGAAAATCTTTCTGACGCTGAGGCGGCTAATGTGGTAGCTAGTGACCGTGAAAGTCATCAACGTGACCTCTTTGAGGCTATTGAAAGAGGCGATTTCCCTAAATGGAAATTATGCATCCAAGTGATGACCGAAGAACAAGCTAACAATATGCCATGCAATCCATTCGATTTAACAAAAGTATGGTATCATGACGAATTCCCATTAATCGAAGTTGGTGTGATGGAACTTAACCGCAAACCCAGAAAATTATTTCCAAGATGTAGAACAAGCTGCATTTGCACCAACAACTATCGTTCCTGGTATCTCTTTCTCTCCTGACAGAATGCTACAAGGTCGTTTGTTCTCCCTATGCGGATGCGCAACGCTATCGTCTAGGGGGCAAATTATTATCAAATCCCTGTTAATGCCGCTAAATGTCCCTGTAAATATCTATCATCGCGATGGTCAAGGACGTATAGATGGAAACCATGGGTCTACAATTGGCTACGCACCAAATAGCTTTGGTGAATGGGCTGAACAACCGGAATTCAAAAATCCTCCTCTCGACGTATCTGGCCCAGCCTCAATATGACTTCTATGAAGACGACTCTGACTTCTTTTACACAACCAGGTAAACTGTTCCGCCTCATGAGCCCTGAACAACAACAAGTCTTATTTGATAACACCGCAGCAGCTATGAATGGCGTACCTGATTTTATCAAAGAACGTCATGCAAAACATTGCTACCAATGCGATCCCGCTTATGGTGAAGGCGTTGCTAAAGCCTTGGGCATGAACATCGATTTCAGCGATGTAAAATAAGATTAATGATACTATTTAAACAATATTAAAAATAGTTTATCTACACAACACTAATGCGATAAAAGAACTTCCTTAAACTAACACGAAGCCCCTCCTTGCTATGTAGCTCATAGTAAGGAGGGCTTTCTGTTGTGGAGAGTGTATTTAAATATTACTAATCAAATTTTTACTTGTTAGATCTTGATACATAAGCTTAGCAATTTCATATTGTGGATCACCCAGTTGTAGCTGGTGTGTCAGTGGTTTAAATACAGTTTCAGCTATTTCACTTTTTCTTGATATCGATACCTTTTTACATCTTCAGAACGACTTATAGAAATGGTATGCGTTGTTGGGTTTATGAAGTACGCATTTACATCGATGCTGAAAGCTTTATTTTTCGTCTTTTCTCATGATTGTACGTAGAATCATAGCTGAAATAGCAGTAGTATCATTTTTTTCACCTAATAGCTGCTTAGATGTATAGTCCACATAATCTGCATAGACATAAATATCGCCAGGTTTGGCCTTGTCATAATCTTGTGTGTAGGCCTCTACTAAACGCAAATCGAGTTGTCTCCCAAATGGTTGAGAGAACATTTCGCTTTGTAATGCTCGTGTTTCATTAACAGGTGGATACATAGGTATTGCTTTTAAACCTTTTAGCATATCCGCGCGAGTTTCATTTTTCGTTTAGCACGACGTTCCGCACTGACCTCGTCTAAGCGTTCACGCTCCTTTAACATGGCCTTTTCTTGTTCTTCTTTAGTTTTGTAGGTCTTTACGGATACAACACGGTTACCGGTCATAGTGACTGTCGAATAGACGGGCTTATCTTTAGTAGGCTTTCCCTTAGAAGCAGCAAGAGTAGATTGGACCATAGCCGGTGTTGCACTTTCGATAGATTTTTAGCTCTGGAAGATTGGAGTAATCCATATCAACCATAGCAGTATCTGTGTTTTTCGGTAGATTGCACAGAGGGCAGCTGCATATGCAGATGATATAGCTAATACAGCTAATAGTGAACTGACAATAATTGATCGTTTATAGTTTCATTACATATACCTCTCTTTAATGAAATCTCTAATACCATCGATAGCTGTATTATAGCATAGTTTTTACATAGATAAATTTAAAACCGTATTTATTAACTTCTAAAAGAGCCTAAGCAACTATCTGAATCGATTTATGGTATGGTGCATAGGATCTTTTTTGCTTAGAAATATACAAATTTTAAAAAGGATTTTTAGTATAACTATGTAGAATTATATGATGTGTTGAATTTACACGAAATGTTACATGTGAATAGGAGGCAGTTATGAAATCTAGTAGTTTGGCATGGTATGTGGCGGTGGCTTGTATTGGAGGAAGCCTTTGTATGGGGCCTGTGGTACAAGCGGATTCTCCGACTAAGGTAAAAACAAATAGCCCTGTTTCTGCTGCTGTTGTAACGCAGGCTCAACCAGCTCAGCCTGTTACTGTTACAGCAGTTAAGAATGATGGAGTTAGTGCTACAACAAATAATACAGTAACTAATAATGTAGTAGCTAATGATGTAGCGGCACAGGAAGCCCTCAATCAAAAGCAACAGTACCAAGCCGAAACTGAAACGATGGGCTTGCTATGGATGCGTACCTCTGCAGAGTACAGAGCGTTGGCGTATCAAGGGTATAATGTGGCAATGAATGCCGTTAAGATGGCCGTTACTGATCCATCTCATCAAAGAAAACCTTTAGCTATCGTTCTTGATGCGGACGAAACCGTAGTGGATAATACCAAGTTGATGGGTGAAAGCATTGTAAATGGTAATGGCCGTTTTGATGCTCCTTGGTGGCGTCAAGCCGTGTATCAAGGCAAATCGCAAGCCATGCCTGGCGCTGTTGAATTCCTAAATGAAGTACATAAACAAGGGGTAGAAATTTTCTACGTATCAAACCGTTACGCCCCAGTAAACCTTGATGTAACGATACAGAACTTTAAAGAATTAGGCTTCCCATCTGTTGATAAAGACCATGTACTACTATTCGAAAAAGACTCTGACAAACAACCTCGCTTTGATATGATTGCTAAAAAATATTATGTCATTGTATATATGGGCGATAACGCCGGTGATTTCCCAATCGGCACAAAAAGGTAAGACACTAGCTGAAAGAAATGGCATCATCGATGCTCATAAAGAAGACTTTGGTACTACCTTTGTGGTATTCCCAAACCCTGCTTACGGATCTTGGGTAAGTGCATTAGCTAAAGGCTACCAAAACCTCAGCCCAGAAGAACAAAAACAAGTAAATAACCAATACCTACAACAATAAGGACGCCTTGCGTATACTTTTATTAAAAACGATATAATAAAAGTGCTACATGCGTCTATAACTCAGTAGGATAGAGCAGCAGTTTCTAAACTGCGTGTCACTGGTTCGATTCCAGTTAGGCGCACCAATAAAAATAATTAATGGGCATATGCTTTTTAGTATTATGTCTTTTTAGGAGCCAAGACTTAAATCTTGGCTCTTTTTAGGTTTTGAGACCCAAAACACTGTCTCATAGAGCAGAATCGATTTGAAAACCTATTTTATCAGAAATTATTCTTATGCTAATTAAACATAAGTTTTTATGATAAGTATCTCTTTATAATGATATAATTAAGATAATTATTGTATGTAAACGGCAGTGTATAGTGGAGTGTATATGAGCTTTTACAATTGGATTCAAGAAAAAGCTCTTCGATAACTACGAGGAGTGGCATATGAAGAGCCCCTGATTATAATCGAAACGGTTTTAACATAGTTGGTATAGATAATACTTAAAGGCCATGCATGATGGATTTTTCATGTACATGGAGTTATACCCATCTCATGCGATCAATGGTTGTACTGCGATGAAAGCCCGTGTAGGGAAAAACGCAGGATGCAGTGGATATATTCTTAGACATAGATGGTAAGACCTATCGTATGGCAGATGTGGAGTTATCCTGATGCGGTGAAGATGATGCGAGCTTTTTGTGAAAAAAACGCAGAGTACCTGATCGTAGTTTGTGTGTAGAAGTAGCAAATCTAGATATAGAGCAGATGAAACCAACATTTACAGAGCTAGCAACGTTATTACTAGGCGATGCTAAACAAGCTAAATCTTTTATGACCGAGGCTAAGTTGCGCTCCATGGAAGAATTAGAAGATAGTTGGTGGAACCTTTATGAGAAACTAGTATCTAAAGGATATGCTGTAGAGCTAAGCTGCAAAGTGTGAACTAGAGGATTTTATTCATAATGTACAGAAATTAATACGTAACAAGTCTTTAGATACTAGCGAAAATCTAACTATTGATACAGCAGCATTAGATGAAGACCAATGTATTACGGACTGGAGTGCGGATCTTAATGCCACATGGGAAACCTATAAGTTAGTAGGTATGGATATCGGAACCGATAGCTTTGTACTTATGGTGCTTTCAAATGAGGAATTCGAAACGGCCCAAGAACTAGCAAAAGAGCTGTTACATAGAATCGATGTAGCAGAACGATCATGATATAACAGAAATTATGATGAGTAGCGTGATTATAATGTAGGAGAGAGTCATATGAGTATTGTACGTGTACCAGAATATGAAGCAGAGTTTGAGCCGGAAGTATTTGAGATTTATGCATTGCCGCGCAGTGATGCGAATGGAGCTAGTCCTTATTTAGATAAGTACCATAGACCATTAGTGTCTACCGATGCTATTTTAGATACTCGAACCGGTGTGCTTGACCGTAGCGAAGGCATTTTGACGTGGATTATTGAGGGTCTTGACGATAGATGGGGGTATTCTTTTGAGCCTCATGGGGTCTATAAATTGTTAGTTAAGAAAGCAAAACCCTTAGAGGACTTGGGCTATATGCGCCCGTCTTGGAATAATCGCTATTATGTACTCGAGGTGTTAGAGGAACATGCTAAACATAGCGAGTTAGAGGCGTTGTCGGCGTATTTGAAAACTCCTAAATACCTTCATACCGATAGGGGCGATTTCCTCTTAAATCGAGAGTATCAATATTACACAGCGAGAATTGGTGATTATGCATTCACTCTTGATGTGGATGAGGAATCTGATGAAAGCTGTACCACAGCATTGGCTGCTTTCAATACAATCGATAATTTCAAAGCATTTGAACAACGAATTAGTATATATATTAGTGAGACCTTGTTAGAACTCGCTAATTACTGGCTCGACAATGACGATCAAGATCCGATTACATCAGACGTATTTGCTAAGCGTATTACGATGGGTGAATTGGCGTTTCGTAACGATGGCTCCATAGAGGTCTATTATGACGATGATGATATTTTCTGGGGGCACTGTATCATAGCTCATATTGATGCGGATGGGAACCCTGTTGATGCAGATATTGCAGGCTGATTAACTAATGGAGCGTCCTAATGAGAAAATCGGAATTAATGACATTATGGAATGTTGAAAGCTGGTCTGAAGAACCGTATGGCGTTTACTTTGTATCTCGCCGATTGGGCATTAATCGTTTAGAGAATGTAGGACAAGCCTTTTAAAAACTTAATATTAGTTGTACCAGTTATACTGAAGATGATGTACTTTCACTATCAATATGGGAGCAATTATATGTTCAATTAGATGAATTAGACCAACTGGCGAAGGGGCTCATACAAAAGGGAATACCGCAAGAAGAGTCTGTTGTACTAACGCTAACGGATATAATGCTGGATAAATCAGGTTGTTACGATGCATTTGCACTAGGCTATGATGTGGGAGAATCCTCAGCAGGACATCTATATGTTTTGGTTCCTTTTGATGAAAACTTTACGGCTCAACAAGATGTGATATACGAAACCTTATAGAGTTGTTTTAAAGTGGTGATACTGGTGTTGTATTCTACCTAAAAATATAAGTGATATGAGAGAGAGCCTATGGAAGATATGTATAAATTAGTCAAAGATTTCTTTTAATCATGATATGGTTTAGATGATTTATTTGATTCTGAGGCTATTATCTGGGCTGACTGGCATGAGGATGACGAAGATGTGAGTGCGTTATTTCAATGATGAGTGATAGATGAGCCCATCGATATTCAAACCGTTAGTAATGGCAAGCCCTATGGTGACGATATTATGCTACAAAAAGGCGATAAAGAACTCTTAATTCCTTACGGTGATGAGAAAGATCGGGATGTGACCATCAAATACTTCAACGACTTCGTTAAACCTGATTATGAGGTGCGCTGGTTTGCTGAAAGCCTTGGCGATGATACGCTCGGATTTACCGTGCTTTCAGGGGCAGAATGGTCCAAATTAGACGATGAATTTGGAGCGGATACGGTTCGCTACTATTTTGAGCCAATTGATCTTGAAAGTAATATGTTTAATCTCGACATGGATGAAGTTTCTGCATTATTGGCATTACGAGAAAATAATAGATGAAATAGAGAGATGAGAGAATCAATAAGAGGAAGAATATGGATTATTTAAAACTATTGTGTGAAGATTCTAGCTTGGCAGCAAATTTTGATGCTCTATTTGATTTCTTTTTACTCGATGAACCTACAAAACGTGATGAGGTAGAGGGGCGATGTACCTTTTCCGTGGACGGAGTAGCTTTTGCTCGTGATGGTGCCGGTGGCGAATATCATCAATTAGAGGATGGCTCTATCGGATATATGAGTAGCGAAGGGGAATGTGGTCGTATAGCTGAAAGTGTAGATGATTTAATCCATTTGTTGGTGTATAGCATTTGCTGGCATGATTATTGTGACGCCAGCCAATATACGGACATATTCTACTCTGAAGCCTATGCCAATGAGCGACATGATCAAATCGCTTCTTATACAGAAATGGATGTATGGGAAACCGTTGTTCAGGTGCTAGGTGCCTTTTAGAAGCAAATGTCGCTGAATTACAAAAAATTCTATGACGCTGCACATCGAGCTCCTTTTATATTTGTTATTTCCATGAAGATGATGGAACCGCACAGAATCACATAATCTGTTTTTCTAGACGTATTGTTTAAAAGGAGAATTATATGGCTATTGATGGAGTAAAAATCATAGATAGATGATGGCCATGATATTTATAATTTGATTGTTGAGTGCTATAGAGATGGTATCAGTATTGATACCATTGTTTCAGAAATTCTGGCTGAAGAGCAGAATTTTTGTACTGACGAATTCTATACAGAAATTTATTGGACTGCTGTAGCTCTATTCGCTGTGGAAGATAGGGTCATCTGCCGCAGGATATCAAAGAGAAAGATAGACATAATCGCAGAAGGGCGCATCATGAGTTTTTGGCTAGAAATTGATAGTAAGGCGCTCAAACAACGGCAAAAGGTGTTAGATACATTAGCCGTACAACTACAAAGTGAAAATCCAAAGCCTCTAAAGGTTCGTAAATCTAAAAACAAAGCGAGAACCCTCATTTTTAAGGTGGGCAGACGTATTAGCTGTTAAGTTTGAAAATGAGTATGGAGCTATTTTTGTATCTGACGTGGATCAATCACCGCGGAAAATCGAGTACCATTTGGCCTGTACAAGACTTTACAAGCGCACAAAACCTAGTATGGATAACTTTTTAAATAGTCAAATTTCCCAGTCGTAAAAGATAATACAAATTTCGGTATCGATACCGACTGTTGGTTTAATCATAAAGATCTAGGCCTATTGCTGAGACCATTTAGAAATCATTGGGGCTGTTGAACTGTATCCGTGCAAGCTGTGGAAACTAGCACCGGCAGGCACATTGGACGATATCTACACCGAGATTACAGATGAGCCTAGAAGAGGTAGAATTCGCCTGATAGATACTAATGAATTGGTGAAAGATATTGTTCACCAATAATTATTGCGCTAAAAAAAGGAGTAGATGCGATGAATGCAACAACTCAAACATATATAGAAACTGTGAAAGTCAGTGATATACCCTGGCATCGTTTGACCACAACTTACGGCCGTGCTACAGATTTTCCTGCTCATCTTGAGGTGTTGTGGGATATGAAGGACGTTGATGCCATTGATGCGGCAGGTGAAGAGCTGGCCCAAAACATTGAGCATCAATCGACTTTATGGCATGCTACGCCCTTTGCGTTGATTTTTTTCTATGCGTATTTTTTAAAAAAGCCGTTGAAGAACAAGGCCATAATGAGATCGCAAGATATTTAGTAAAAGAATTAGCTGAATTATTCATCATTATTGCTGAGTGTATTAGAGATGGTCTTATGCTAGAACATGTAGATCAATTATCGAACTTTGAGGATATGCTCAACGAAGAGTATCTTTGGTCTGAAGAATATGATGAAGATGAAGATGTCCTTAGATATGAGGAAGAAGAGGTATTTCGGATGATCTGTTCTTTAGCTTCTACCACTATTCTTTACAAGTAGCTTCTATTATGTAAGCCATTGTTAGACAAAAATAACAAATATGAGGTTACGTTGCTAGAATTGTTGACAGAGATAGAGAACTAACTATCAGTGGAGGCTTCGAATTATTCGGCATTTATGGAGATTATAGATTCCTAAGTAACTATGTAAGTTTTAGATTACTGAGTATCTAGGGAGGTTTTAGAGTATGGGACTCATTGCAAATTATAATTGTATAAGTGATGAAAGCTTAAAAGAACTCAAAGGGTTAGGCTCATCAAAGAGGATCTTTTTGAAACCGTTGAAGAGTGGAGCGATGAGGACGAGTTATTGCTCGACATCGATAAGATGTGGGATGTCCTTCACTTCGTGCTTACTGGTGTGAGTACTGATCATAGAATAGATGATAATCCACTTAGTCAAGCTGTGCTTGGTGTAACGTCTATAGAGGATTTATCAGACTATATGGCCTATACGGAACATTCTCAAATAGCTGATATCGTAGCGGCTCTAGAGCAGTTTGATATGGATCAAGCACTCGAGATCTTTCGATATGAAAAGCCTGTAAAGAGGCTGAATTATACCCAAATATTTGGGACTATGACGAAGAAGAGGAGGAAATCATAGATGAGCTCTCCATGACTTCGAGCAGATGAAGGTGTTCTATAAAAAAGTGCTAGAAGCGAAGGGCCACGCAGTAGTTTTCGATTTGTTAAAAAGGTGGTTATAATGGACAAAGCGCGTAAAAAGGAATTGCTAAAGGCTTATGCTGATGAGCAAAGGCAATCGTTTAAAGATAATCTGCCTATGGATGAAGAGCTATTTTGGAATCTCTTTGACTATGTAGATGAGAAATTAGAGACAAATGATGGTTGCGATCATAGTTTGACTTTCACAAGAGAATTTTTGGAAAAGCAGAGCGTAGATGTTGAAAGTGTACTAGCCTGGATTATTAACGAAGGTGGCGGGTGTGATTGTGAGGTTCTCTACAATGTAGAAGAGAGATTTGAAGAGTAATATCTATGTAGTGGGAAGGTTTTCGCATACAGTTTGTTTTTGACTTAGCGCAAACTTAAAGCAGTCTAATGTAAATTTATTTGTGATTTTGGTAACCAAGTAATCTTTGGTAAAAAATCATAGTATACTAGAAATGTTAAATACTACTGGCGATCTTAGCGATTTTTATCTAAGAAACGCCGGCGTTTTTTTCGTCCGAACTGTTTTCAGTGCCCGTCAACTGGGTATGTGTAACAGGTTTAATGCCACAGGATTTCAGAACCTGATTTTTTAATACCTTGCCATAGTCCTGAATAAACGGCGTCAAAAAGACGGGAGTGTTATGTGTGGTGATAATCCAGGCTGATTTCCCTTGTAAATGACCTATAAGGCCTCTTTTGCCGTATGAATAGGCAAAGCCTGCTGTAAATACGCGATCAATAAAGCCTTTGAGCATTGCGGGCATACCGCTCCACCAAATTGGGTAGATAAAGATGATATGGTCTGCCCAAGTAATCAGATTGCGATAGGTTTCCATGTCCGGCACAGTGCTTAAATCTCGACGTTTGTGCGTATCATCAAATCGCAATATAGGATCGAACTGCTCCTCATATAAATCCAAGGTGTTCACATTGTGGTCTTTTGAAAGATTCTGTTGCACTACTTTCAGAATAGCGTCATTAAAAACTTTGATGATTAGGATAGGTGTAAATGATTAAAAATATTCATGGCTAGTTCCTTTTCTATTTTAATCATCGTCAGATTGAAGCAATTTATATAGTAAAATGGTATCTATATTAAGTTAAAGTTCAGTGAAGAGTATTTATTCTGAAAGCTAAATGACAATAGAATTTGCTATAGGAGTATTGTTAATTTCTTTTATTTGCAGGTGTTACTATAAAGGTAGAGAAGTATAGACATGTGATGGATATAATCATGTCTATTTTTTATAAGAGGACGCTATGCAACACGTTCAAACCCTGCAGTAATGTACGTCCGCGTTAGTACTCACAGCCGTATTGATTGCCCCCGCAACATTGTTTACCATGTACACGAAAATTCCAGTACCCGGCATTCGCGACTATTTCAATGTAGGAGATGTCGTTATTATGACGTCAGCTCTCATTATTAGGGTCGGAAAAATATGGCGCCCTATATTGGTGCCTCGGCCCGGCGCTAGCTGATTTTATTCCTCGGCTATGCAGTCTTTGGTACCCATCACCTTCGTTGTGAAAGGCATGAAGGCCATCTTGTCGGTACTGTCTATAAGAATAAGACAACTACCTCTGCCTTGGTAGCAACTATCGTGAGCGGTATTTGTTATCGTAGTTGGCTACTTTTATCGCCGAATACTTTTGGTATCTGACCCAGGCGTAGCGATTGCAAGTATTTTAACTAATACTATTCAAGCTGTTATGAGCGTTATTATTAGCATAATACTCTATGCGATATTGCGTAAACGACTTGGATGAGTAAAATTGACAGTCTTAGAATTCAGACTATACTATAAGTACAAAAGAGCCAATTAACGTGTTCTAGGGCGTTAGGCTCATCAAAGAAATTAGAATTTGATAAACCCTAACGTGTCTAAGTATTGCCGTACTTAGTCTTAAACGTTAGGTTTATCCCTAACTCACGTTAGTTGGCTTTTTGTTAGAAGATACCCTTTATAGAAATTATTATGTTGTGAGTTGTGTATAGTGTATTGTAATGGTGAAAGTTTATGATTAGAGTTTTATGTCTATTTTTACTATTAGTTGTTTTTGAGTCCTATTAATGCATTTGCTGATGATTTAGAACTATATGACGGTACCTTCTTCATTTTTGGTAAAATACAAGAACAGGTATATATTCCTCCAGAAGTCATGAAAAGATGGGCAATGGAATCGTATAGAGTTCAGTTGATTATAAATACGGATGCTCAAGGAAATGTTATTTCTGTTGAATTAAACTTATCAGCATCTATCTAATGACACGGTATATTTTGAATTAGTTCAGACTACAAAAATATAGTATGGAATGTAGGTATATTGAAAGTTGAGAAAGCGACAACTGTAATGGTGAATTTTGAATTTGGCTCACAATAGTGTTTGGGAATGCTTAAATGTATCATCATGGAACCATCTATAAGACTTTTATAATCATAGTTATCATATGGTATAATACTTCATTATGTAGTGAAAAAGGAGATCTAAATGGCAAATTTACCTAACTGCCCTAAGTGTATGGCGATGAGTACACATCACGAAGACGGCCATATGTTTATCTGCCCCTATGTGGCAACGAATGGACAGCGCTGATGCACAAGCTGCAGCTGAAGTGGGTATCATTCGCGATGCTAATGGCAACGAGCTTGATGATGGCAGACAGTTGTTGCTGTAAAAGACCTCAAAGTAAAAGGTGCAGGCGTACTAAAAACAAGGTAGCGCGTAAAAATATTCGCCCTCATCACCGATGCAAGCGACGGTCACGATATCGATTGTAAAATTGATGGCTTCGGTGCGATGGCATTGAAATCTGAAATGGTTAAGAAAATCTATCTAAAGGAATCCCTCACTGATAAAAATTCGGTAGGATTTTTCGTCGTATAATCAACTTATAATGCATAGTAAGAGAGTTTTTAGATGAGAGAAACTATATAACTGTGTATTTTATTAGCCTTTATTAGTATCCATGATGAGTCCCTATTAGTTCTCTAGCTGCAGATTTAAAGCCTGCGGACAAGCGTAATTATGAATTGCAAACAACAGATTTCTTTATAACGTGATCATTCCACCAGAGGCTTGAAACGAGTAGATGGAACATTGATTGTTCTATAGAGATTAAGACGGACGATAAAGGGCAATATTAGGAACTGTTGAAGCAGGTCCCACACTGGGAAACTAGATCGTGAAGCGTACCCATTTTGAGGAGGCTACAAGAGGCGACTTGGAATACTAAGCATGTTGATACTCGATGAAGCGCCTGTTGTAACGATTCCGTTAGTATTGTCATGTTATCTGATCAAATCTAAAGAAAGGATAAAGGAGGACTTATGGAGGATACAAAAGACTTAGAGAGATATACTTACGAGCTTCTCGCTGAACGGGGTGTCACATTAGAGGACATTGCAGAGCTTGTTTTTATGTACAAAAACCATATATGCCGAATTTAAAACTTGAAGAGTGTAGAGATAGCGTGGCGTCTGTACTATCTAAACGGAGGTACATAATGCAATTATTACGGGCATAGAGCTGATAAGTTGACAGAGCAAAATAAATTATCTCAGCCATTGCAACGTATTGTTGCTAATGATGAAAAGCCTATATGGTATTGATGAAATTTTAGCTTTCCATCGTTAATTTGCATGGATCTATTGGCTTTACAAATTATGGATAGGACAAAATGGAAGCTAGGTATTATCAAAAACTAGATAGCGAAGAAGGGGGACGCTGTAATACATTCCTTGATGATTTAGTGAGGTGCTGAAGTGGCAGCAGCGTAGGGAAACTAGCACATAATGAACCAAATCGGGTTCGACATGCTATAGTGAGAAGAATAGAAGTCCGTCATATATCTACTCTGTCGATAAAGTATGAGGTGGGTTTCGATGACTCATTGATAACACTTTCACAACAATTTGATGACACTTTCACAACAACTTGATAACAATTTTATAGAGTTGGTAGATACTATTGATGTTATAAAGAATAAAAGAGTATAAATATATTGATTGGAAATAAGTACTTTTGTTTTAGCTATATACAGGAGGGAGCTATGCAAAGGTTCTGGTAGTAATCGATATGCAAAATGATTTTGTAGATGGTGCACTTGGTTCATCGCAAGCACAGTTAATCGTAGATAATGTGCGTAAGAAAAATTGAAAAGCTTTGATGGCCTATTATCTTTTACTCGCGATACACATGATAGGGATTACTTGGAGCGTCAAGAAGGGAAACTTTACCAGTGCCTCACTGCGTTAAAATACCGAGGGGCTGGCATATTGTGGATGGCTTGATTGAGGCTGCAGAGGGTCGATCAATTATGAGTCCTGTATCCTTTGTAGATAAAACCAAACTTTGCCTCTTGAGTTGCTTACACGGTTAGAGGGCATGGATAGGGTAAATCCTATTGAGTCTATTACGCTCATCGGCTTATGTACAGATATTTGCGTTGTGTCCAATGCGATTATGCTGAAAGCAGGCTTGCCAGAGATTCCTATTCATATTGATTCGAGTTACAGTGCTGGTGTAACAGAGGAGTCCCATCGACGGCATTAACAACGATGAAAATGTGTCAGTCATCATTGACTAACTTGTGAATCAAATTTATATAAAACTATATGTAGGATTACAGGATCAAAAGTCATATAACAATTAACTAATTAAAGGCTGTAGGGTTCATGGCTTTTATGTTAGTCTTTATATTGACGTTTTTCTATATAATGTGTACAATTAGATAAAGAATGATAATTCATATCAATTTGTTAGCTAAATATTATATCCCAACTCTGGTTACGTTAGGATAATCAGTCTCTTCTGAAGTATATATGCTATGCTAGTAGATTGATTCTATATTACCGATGTCAGGTGCATCGAATCGCTTTCACAAGAACGATGATGATGTAGCAGTTAGCATTGTTCTATGCCCCTAAATTCTAAGGAGGACTACTATCGAAACCTTTCGAACTCGCACCATTACCGTATGCGTATGATTACCTTGAATCTGTTATCGATGCTGAAACAATGAAATTGCATCATGACAAGCATCATCAAGCCTATGTCAATAATTTGAACGCTGCTATCGCGAAATACCCTGATCTTCCGTATGGCTGTGTAGACTGTATTCTCGGCGATATTGCTAATGTGCCTGAAGATATCCGTCAAGCAGTTATCAACAATGGTGGCGGTCACAAGAACCACACCATGTTCTGGGACATCATGACAAAACCAGATACTTCTAAATTGCAAGGTCCTTTGAAAGAGGCTATCGATGCTGAACTTGGTGGCTGATGCTTTTGTTGAAAGCTTCTCACTGCGGCAGCTACACGTTTTGGCTCTGGTTGGGCTTGGCTTGTAGTTAACAAAGATGGCAAGCTAGAAGTGACATCCTCTGCGAACCAAGATAATCCTTTATTGGAAGGTAAAAAAGCAATTCTATGCTTAGATGTTTGGGAACATGCATACTATTTGCACTACCAAAACCGTCGCCCAGACTATATCAAGGAATTCTTCCGAGTTATTAACTGGGACAAAGTTTCTGAAAACTACGAAAAAGCATTGAAACCACATCATGATTAAGTGGTACACTTGTTAGAAACAGAAACAGAAACAGAAACAGAAACAGAAACAGAAACAGAAACAGAAACAGTAACAGTAACAGTAATAGACAAGTAATTTAATATATAACGGATAGTTGATGTGTCTCCCTTCATGTAGAGGTGGGATGGATAATCATCTATCCGTTATTTTATCTTTTTACTGTTTTTCGAGCGTGTAAGCGTATAATTTATTTTTATTGGTAAAGAGTTACTATTGGTAAGCGTTACATGACATTTTGAAAACTTTTGAATTACTTTCAAAAAGTATTGCCACGGATACAGATTTTTCTAATCGATATCGTTTATCATAGATTCATAGGTCATTATATATAGACCTTTTACAGTAAATAGATAGCCTTATATGCGAGATTCACGTATAGGGCTCATTAATATTAGTAAGTATTTTTATAAAGGGTTTTTGACATGAGGGGCTCAAAATGGAAAAGAAATTAGATCTATCCAAATCTGTATATGATTTGGTAAAAGAATATCCTGAAGTAGCAGATATTATGAAAGAATTAGGGTTCAGCGAAATCACAAACAAGGTGATGTTGAACTCTGTTGGTAAAATCATGACCATCCCGAAAGGGGCGAAGATGAAAAGGCGTATCCGCGAGTCGATATCGTGGGCGCTTTCATGAAAGCTGGCTTTACCTTAGAAGGTGAAATGCCAAAATCTATCTGGTGATGATGCGGAAGCTGCAGTCATCCCGGCGTGGCACCTACGCGCTGGCTGCAAAGTCTAATGTTACGGACGCATCTACTAACGCAGCATCTAGCACTGTTGCAGCAAAATGCGTAGAAAGCAGTGTACCAGTATCTACTACAGCGCCAGCTAACGCTGACGAGAAATTCGGAGCTAAGGCTGAAGATACAGTTCAAGATAGCGAACGCGTAGAGCAGACTCAAAGGTTTCTTGAAACGTTTAGGTACAGGTGAAGACCTTGGTGCCGTTCGTGAAGACTTTCTTACGTCAATTCACGCCCATGTTGAGGCTAGTGAAATCATGAAAGCTGAACAAGGCCTTATGCGTGAAGGTACACCGTTAGCTGAGGTTCAACAATTATGTGACCTTCACTCCGCATTGTTCCACGGTTCTACTATCCATGAATCAAATGGAGTCTGAACACGCTAAGGTTGAGGCCGTACTAGAAGCACAAGAAAAAGTCAAAAGCTGTAGTAACGCTAGTCGAAACAGTAGGACATCCACTCAATCGATTAACAGAAGAAAAACAAGGCTCTCGATGCATTGATTGAAGCTACAAAGTTATGTGGCCGATAAAACTGCTAGGTAGATGATGTGAACGAAGTGCGCCAGTGTCTATTCACTACGCAGAAGGGCGACCTTTAGTATCCTCATTTGACAGTAGCCTATGATATCTCTGGTCCATCCATGGTTATGTGGACTGTTGATGACGATATTCGCGATGGCTTTTGGTCGTCTAGCTCAGTGCAAGTCTATTGATGATGCTTGGTACGAAGAGTTTGATGGTCTTCTCCACACGTGCTCAAGAAATGATCTATAAAGAACAAAATATTTGTTCCCCAATCTGTGCAGAAAAACTCAGCACTGGAGAGTGGTACCAAATCTACAAAGATACAGCACAGTATGAAGAAATCTTTGGGGTAAAACGCACTGTTTTGGACAGAGGCTAGACAGGCATTTGGCTACACAAATAACAAAAGCAAGTGGCGATGATAATGCCATTGTCAATAGGCTGGTAGCTAACTGTGGATCAATTTAAATGCCATGCTTAATACAATGCCACGGAAGTAACTCGCTGACCACGAAGACATTAACCGTTACTTCAACGATGGTGAGGTCTTTAAACGCCCTACCAGCTATCGGTCGCGATGTATACTCTCGCCATCCTCCAAAGATAGAGCCTATCGTACGCGGTATTATTGAATCCTTCCGCAAAGGGAACGCGATAATGTGGCGGCATGGCTTTGAAAAGGTAGGTCGTCCATTCTATGTAAACTGCTATATGGTGCGCGACAAAATAACAACTACTGGCACATTAGAATAGTGCAAGACATGCAATTTGCAAAAGACCATTTCAAACGTTCTTAGTAAATTTTATTTTAAATATCTCACTAAAGATTATCTGAAAACATTCTTAGTAAAAGGCTATTAAATATCCTGCTAAAAAGGCTTTTTCAAACGTTCCGAATAATCGAGTTATTTCAAATACTCCTGATAAATAATTGCTTTAATACTCCTGCTAATAAACAGGCTTAGATGTCGTTAATAGTAACGTATGATTAGCTAAAAGTAGGTTTAAATATGATGAGGGCAGTCACAGACGTTTTATAAAACAGCATGACTGCCTCTTTTGGATTATATAGTGATATTGAAAGTTAACTATTATTTTAGGTTTGAAATATTTGAAATATTTTTGTAGGATAGCATCCGTAGCAATTTTTGATGTTCCAAGGCTTGTGGCCAGTTGCACAAAGGCTGCGTAGCTTCCACCACCAAACCATTCACCAAAGCTTGGTGCAATACCGCATTTATTTTCAAAGAAATCGCATTTTCCTCTGGTTTAAGATAAGCGCTAAAAATCGATCCAGCCAAATAGGTGCGTCCATAGGCTAATGCAAGCAGTGTGGCAAGGCGTGGTTTATTGCACATATAATCGCAGTTTTCACTACATTGAGTAGGTCTGTTAGCCATGCTTTGCTTCGATGCGTGTAGCGGCCATGATGGGTCGCCCGCAACACGTCCGAATCTGTATGGTACACAAGGATTTAAAGACGTTGTAATGATTCCGCGCTCTTTCGTTAGGGATAAGACTCTGCGTGATGAAGGCTAGACATATTGAACGATTTTTGACAACGAGGACATGGCGATGAGCTTGTCTGTATACGGCCCGTTAGACACAGTTAATGCAGATGTACAAATGGTGAAGTCCCGTGATAGGTCCTGATGGATCATCACCAGTGATGAGTACCGACGCTTACAAATGCGTTAGCTGATCCATCTCATCTTCGATCCATACATGGCCCACCGGATTATGATCATGCGAATGAACTAACTCAACATCGTGTTTTGACGATAGCGCTCAAAAGGCCGCGTAATCAACAGCATAGCGTTATCTGCTGTGCGTGGAACGGCGATGATTGCCGCTTTGCTATCGCTGGCGCTACTGTCGAATGCGCTGCACAGGCTTAACACTGCGATGGCATCGCTATTTTGTGAGTGGCATATATCACATAATGCCCGTAATGCATACTAGTGCGCTGGTGAGCCAACTACCATCAGTATGCAACGATGGCGGCGCTTATACCAACTAATGACAGCCTTTAGATAATCGGGATCCATGGTAGTATCAGTATTGGCTTTCACATGGTACAAATAGCTTGTATGCACCATAGGCGGCATAAAATCCACATCTGCTACCCATAGAGCAATAAGTCGGTGCGGATTAAATTTTTAAATGTCACGTCCATTTTCGGGAATGAGATCTCAGCGGTCAATATAGTATTTTTCGGTAAACTCTGCTGTGTTCATGGGGAACTCGTATTATCATAATTCAGAATAGATCTGTGGTTAGCGTGAGTCGTAAATCTCTATTCATATTATATCAGTATATGTATCAAGTTGTATGTAAATACCAACATTAATATAGTTTAATCTGCATATATATTATTAAAACAATTATGTTATTACGATTGCTTTGGTAAAGGTAGTGCTAAATTTAGAACTTAACACATCACTAGCGGGAAAGGGTGGTCACTCTTTTTCCTATGCAATCCTTGCAAGTATAGGGCTATATTCGTATACAAAACCTGCTAGATTTGCTTGACTGTTGGGACTTTCACATTTTAGAATATACTATAGAATAGTGTGAGTCTGACCAGTGACCACACGTCTATCGAATGGTTACAAAAGATAAATGTTAGCGGCATGTGGCGGCATCCTATGTGAGAGGGCTCATCGGAATGCTTAGGTGCAGACGCTGTAAGTATAGTACTGGATCCTTGTTAGGAGGCATGTGCCATGAGTAACGAATTAAAACCACTACATTTTGATGCGGATTATACGATGGAGGAAGCGTTCGCCGAGGCGAAACGTTGTCTGAATTGTCCCAGAAACCATTGTGTAAATGGCGTCGTCCTATTGAGAACAGAAATTCTCGTTTTCATCTCAAGCCATCGCACGCAGTAACTTTGGCTGAGGCTAACGATATCTTGCGGAACGCTACAACTTGCCATCCATCTGCTGGGTCGCGTATGCCCACGTGAAAAATCAATGCGAAGGCAATCTGCATCATGAATAAGGCGAAAAACCGCCTATTAATATCGAGTAGATTGAACGCTTGCTGCTGATTTTGAAAGCATCAATGAACTGCGCAAACCTAAGAAAAATCAAACAAGATCTCGTTACAAAGGTTGCTGTCGTAGGTTCCGGCCTGCAGGCTTGTCCGTTGCAGGCGACGTAGCAAAAACTCAGTTATGATGTCACTGTATTTGAAGGCCAATCTGAACCAGGCGGGTACTCTTATTCGGTATTCCTGAATTCCGTTTGTCTAAAGTCGTTGTACGTCGTGAAATCGTCTCGTCTTGAAGGCTTAGGCGTTAAATTCATAGTGCAATACATTTATCGGTCAAGATAAAACTTTGGATGATCTCTTTGCTGAAGGTTTTTGACTCTATCTTTATCGGTACTGGTACGCATATTCCTCAAGAAGTACGTATGAAAACGATCGAAGTGCATGGCGTATTCAAGCAATGTACTTTGTTGACGAAATGTACAATTGGTGAAAATGGCGAGCTTTGACGAAGAAAGCAATTCCTGTGAAGAAAGGCGATCGCGTAGTTATCATCGGTGGTGGTAACGTAGCGATGGATGCGACCGTACATGCGTGCGTCTAGGGTTGTGAAAGCTGTAACTGTTGCATACCGTCGTAGCCAGAACAAAATGCCAGCTTTGTTATCTGAATACGAAGAAGCGCGTGCTGAAGGTGTTCAATTCCAATGGTTCGCTTCTCCAGTATGGTGTAGAAGGTAAAAGACAAGGCAGAAGGCTTTAAATACGAAGTGATGGCACTTAACGACGATGGTGCAGGTATCCACGGCACTGGTAAACTCCCAAGTAATGCCCTGTAGATCAAAATCATCATCGCTGCAGGTCATAAACCCAAATGCTCGTCTTGTTGGGGAAGGTAACAACCTTCGCGTAGACGAAAAAGGCTATATCATCACGTCGAAGATCCTCACGGCATGACCAAAGCCGTGAAGGCGTATTTGCAGGCGGTGACGTTGTACATAAACCAGCTACTGTAGTACTTAGCGATGCGCGAAGCTAAAAAGCCGTTGATGGCATGGTTAAATACATGGAAATCAAAAAGCACAAGAAAGCATTACTCAATAATCTTATATAAATAGATAGAAAGGACTATACAGTTGAACTGCATAGTCCTTTGTATTGTTAATAGACGTATTATTTCTCAATGTATGTTAACAATATTACGTATTTAGCAGTACATCGTATAGTCTTCTTTGCAGTATTAATAGAACTACGTGATTTTTATAAATCAAAAGCATATGCATAATGGGACTGAATGCTGTATAGAAATGGTAATATATGATACTACCTGTATTTTTGATTTATTCACTGTATTTTTAATGATAATACCTTTTTATATACTGAAATTTCCACGAAATGATGAAATCCTACGAAACGTAATCTATAGTAAAAGCCTTTAACTAAACTAATTTAGACATTAGTTTTTGTTAAGGCTTTGTGTCATTGCATTTCAACTACTACTAGCACTGACTGAGCCCTAGCCGTATAGTAAAGCAGGCATAAAGAGCGAGGGAGAAGCAGAGGAGGTTGGCATGAATCCTCGTATGTTGTCAAGACTTACAAGTTCGACAAGAAATTTACAACTTGGCGTATTGATTTTGCTTTATGCAGACAATTGGGAATGACCCAGTATCACAGTAGCAGATAAATCTGTCTAGCAATCTTATATCTAGTGATCTTGAAAGTGGTTCTACGATCCGAGTGGTCTACAATTTATCAGGTTGTATACGGACTCGGAGAAATGAGTGTACAAGATTTTTGAATGGACCTCAAAGCTATTTGAGTTTCTAGGATTCAGTAATGATGATGACTTCACGGTTTGTATATTGCGCATCTTTTTATAGATAAATCGTTAATGCATTGCATATACGATCTGGAGAACCACAGTCATAGTATTTTTCTTCTAATCTAGAACATGGATTGAGAGAGCTCTTTTTGTTCTTTTTGCTATTGAGCGAGCGGCCCACATTCCGTGCACGATAGGATGGCGGAAGTTAAATCTGGTGTGATTTTGTTGATGCCTAGCACAAAATACCTCTTGAGAGCCAAAGAGGCGGCGACAACGATTAGGGTGCGCTCATCAATATTGACCATTTTCCCCGTTTGAGCAAGAGCATTTACAGAGGTGAGAAAATACATCACGTCCCATGGTGCGTAATGCGGTGCGTGGAAGCTTTCACCAGGAAGGACGTTGAATATCTAGTTACATCATCGTTGACCTGGGCTAGACATCATGAACCTTGAGCCCAATAAGGTGTAGAGATCACCGATGGCTACACGTTTATTTTGAATACGACCTTTTAAATAGGAAATAAGCTTTCGGCCTGTTTCAAAAATAAATGAACTACAAATTTATTTCGCCCCAAAGCTTTTAATCGTTTTTCTATGTCTATAGGCGTTTCGTTATTTTCTGATTTATAACGGCGTTGATTGTTATACTCAGTATTTGCCATAAGCCCTCCCCAAATGGGTGTATAAAGAATATAAACTGGCATTGTCTATCCGTATTTTGTTCTTTGGTTATTGTAGCGTGCATGTGTAAAGAGTTCAATTATTGAGCATAATAGTTCGTAGATAAAACTTATTTGAGGCGTTAGGGTTTTAAATTACAGAATTAATCCAATCTTATATTTAAAATGATAGAGTTGGAATGAAATCCAAGTTGATAATTAAAATTGAGAAAAGTTGGAATGAGTTTCAACTCTCACAAAAGAGTATAATACTAGAATGATATGTTAAGAAATAATTTTACTTTTACCAATAGGTTGAATTTGCTATAATAATAGTATTGATATGGCGTAATGCCAATGTTAGGAGGCAAAAATCGTGATTTAATTCAAAATTTGAAAACCAAGTAAAACCATTAGGTATCGTATTACCAGAGTACCAGATGAACGTGTTTTTGGTAAGCTACTGGAAATCATTTTGCAAAGAAGGTTTCTGCACACCTGTATTAGTAGGTAATCCTGCTGAAATCTGAAGTACGAAGTCGCTGGCGTTTCATCGAAAGGCGCTGAAATCATCGATCCTGCCAACTACGATCGTTACCAAGAAATGGTTGATACCCGTAGAATTGCGCTGCAGGTATGACTCCCTGAAAAGCTGACGCAACTGAAAGGCGATCGGTGCTTCTTCGGCGCTATGCTTGTTCGTCTTGGCAGTAGATAGATGGCTGGTTGCATTCTGCCACTTAACCGCTGATCTGTATTGATGCGCTGCATTGCAAGTTGTAGGTACCAAACCAGGCTTAAAACTGTATCCTCCACAATGGTTATGTTCACAGATAAAAGACATGGCGATGATGGCATGCTCATCTTCTCCGACTGCGACGTATTGCTCTAACCCAACTAGCGAACAATTAGCTGATACTGCAGAACCCACTGTAGAAAAGCTCGCAAAGTTGTTGGCGCTGATCCTCGCGTATCCATGTTGTCCTTTCCTCCATTAAAGGTTCCGCCCACCCAGAAGTAGACAAAGTAGTAGAAGCTGTTAACATGCTGAAAGAACGTATGCGGACTTCAAAGTTGACGGCGAATTGCGATTGGACGCTTCCATCGCTCCTTCCAGCAGAAAAGAAAGCTCTGCTTTCTCATGTAGCTGGTAAAGCTAACATCTTGATTTTCCCTGATCTTCAATCTGCCAATATTGGTTTACAATGGTTCAACGCTTCGCTGGAGCTGACGCTATTGGTCCATTGATTCATGTTTGGCTAAACCTATCCATGACCTTTTCTCGCGGTTGCTCCGCTCAAGACGTTGTAGATACATGTTTGGCAGTCGCCAGCAGTGCGTATCTAATTTCCATAATAACTTCATTTGAACGATTCATCGAAGTATAAAAAGCTGATTCTTCGAACTTAGCTGTTTCATGCAGATATTGTTTGATATCTTTTGTAAATATATTGAAAGCTATGAGTGTTTGTGTTAATTTTAGAAACATGAGAGTCAGAAAATATAGTAGTTGTTTACATTTATATAGAAGGTATGATTGCTAAGAATATTTAATTAATATATTTTAATCAATGTTTGAGTACACTTGATATGTACAGTAGCTAAAGTTTAGAGTCGAGCGGAGAGGGCATGATTTCGTATTCGACACAAATCTATTATTTTTGAAAGTGATGGTGTCACCTCAACGATCGGTACACTGATTATTACTGTGTAAAGATGCAATGGGCAAAGGTTGCTTAACCGACATTAATGAAGATGTAAATAGACTTCATCGAGAGGCTCAAATTCAAACTCTGATATACGATTGTGTTTAGAGACCACACCATTGGATATTGAAGGCCATAGATTTAGATACTGACCGTGCAGATTGCAATGGTGGTCACTTAATATTCTGTGAAACCGTGCCAATCATTCATGCTCTGCCTGCCCGCCATAAACTGACAGCGGACTTCCTGCAAATTTAGACACGCTTCCAATTACCATTGGATTATTCCATTATGGGTGACGGTAAAATTGGTGCATTAAAATGTTATCTCTATGGCGAGGTAGATATTCCTATTAAAAGATGTCAAATCCGTCGCGTAGCATTGCATCTAATGGCACGACTAGCGCTTTTTAGTATACAAAGGAAGAAAACCCACTGCTCTTTCTAAAATTTTTGATTCTCCTGATATGAAAATCACATCGAGTCGCAATCCACATTACCACCTTTGCTGGAGGCTATCGTAACGCACGACAGGCTATGGTATTGATTTGCCCGCAGTAACAGTGTTTTTGACCCGTGAGTTCTAACTATATTATTATCCGCTATCTTGACTCTGGTTACTCTCTTGATAAAGATGGGTGACAGCTACGAAATGGCAGAAACTGAGCTCTGAAACAACGGTATACTTTTGATTATGATATTTCGTTATAAATATAATAGCGATTTATTAATATAAGTTAGGACTAGTAATGTCTGTTTATCAATTTTCCTCTGCCTACTAAAGTCTGGCAGGAGTTGGCAATCATTGAAAGATTTTGAAGGCAAGGTTCAACGCTCATTGTTAATACGAAAGCCCGCAACAGAGCTGGTATTATCATCAATATGAAGCCTTTGAAACTGATATAAGCAACATAAGGAGCAAGGCTTGAGAATTGTCGCCGTCGTTCCTTCCCAATCCGAATTTCGAGAAGAAGCACCTGGTTCAAATGGCGAAATTCAAATCGTTTTGGTGAAATTACGTAGTGTGACCTTTATGACGGTTATGGAGAAAGGCAGATGTGCGCGATGAAAAGTGCATTGAGATCTTTCAGATATGTTCGGAGGAACATCCATTTTCCAAGGCTTCCCAGCTTCAGGCTGATAAAGACAGGAAATGCTTTTCGATTATCTGATGGTATTGGACCCCATCATCTCTAAATGATGATGAAGTAGAGTGAATTTTGCAATGTATGTAGATCGTAGAGAGGTAATGTGAGCGACACGTTTTGAGCTCATGTTGTGCGCCAGAGGAGTGGAAGCTGTATTAAAGAATTACTAGTATGGTCGACTATTCTTGAGGTGAGTATTGTCGCACTCAATCAATTTAAATCAAATATTGAAAAACTACAGACATAGAAAACCGCTTGGTACCGATACGTGTGCCAAGCCGGTTTGTAACGATAACGCATAGATTTATATAGTATTGAGTGTGTGAGTTGTGTTCTGCATCCCCAAAGATAAGCTATATCGTCATGGATAGCCTCAAAGTAGCAGTTGATTAAATACAAGTCGGTTTTGCACTTTCACTCTAAATCACAATATAAATTAATGGCAGATAGTGATCTGTGTAGGTGCTCTGCATGGCCATGCCCGAGGATGTCGAGAGTGTACTAACAAGTAACATTTATATCGTTTTCTAAGACCGCCTGTGAGAAATGGCTGGTCAAACTCTGACTAGTGCCGGAGAGTGCCACGGATCAGTTGTCCCATTCTATGCGGCCTCTTGCGATTGTGAGGCGACACACTACCGCCAGCCCATACTAAGACAGCCTTCATCGCGTAATGACTGCAGCTTTGTTCCTCGGTTGATAGGCTTCTTTGGGCTCAGGTGTTTGTTGGATAGACAGTTGGACAGCTGAATTGATGCATCAGGGAACATGTGAACTAACTCGTCCACATGCGCGATGAGTCGACGCAAGTGTCGGCTTTATAGAGACGGAGGTTACCCAGTAATTTTTGTACTTCTTTCGTTAAATTGTCTGTCACCCTTGGTGCAGTGACTCTGCAACTTCATGTTAGAGTTCTTGAGGAATCTACATAATCGCAAAGTTGTTTTGGATTCCTGCACCATTGAATATAGGTGCCATCTGCATACCAATGGGCGGGAGATGGCGCGGCGGCTTTTGGTTTGCCATACTTGCTGGTTTTATTTTGGTCCCATAATGTGCGTGTTGTTGTTTCTGGTGTGTTCTAAGGCCACCTTCTTGGGACCGCTGCGGCTGCGACGACAATGTTGGCATGCGTTTCTCATATCTACCCATTGTTTGTAAATACTATTAATATTTGTTTAAAGGTATTGCGATTGATGGTGTTTATAAGCGAGGGCTATTGGTTGCAGTCAGTCGTCCCTCCGGGTGATCTTCGAGCTACGTTGTTTTGCATGGGAGGATGGGAGTGCTGCACAGCAGAAGACTTGAAAATAGATTGAGATGTTAGTTTTGCACTGCACCGTAGAGCACGTTGGCGACCCATGCACGTTACCGAACTGGCACCGATTACTAAAATATTCTGCAGTCTGGTTGGCAGATGTCGCTCTGCAGCGAGCTGCGTTATCGCTGGCAACGGTCTTTGCTGATTATGCCATGAGTTGTCTGAAGGTCCTGTGCCGCTTTCTGTGAGTTAGAGTCGTCGTACATCCCATGTACGCAAGCTGGCATTGACAAGAGCGTTGCATCTATGTGGAGGATGATGGACTTCGATACATCGACGTCAATGCCGGTACCATTCCACCAAGCGCTGAATAGCGCTCATCGAAGTGGGGCAGTGTTTAAGACTGTTTTAGCATCCCTGCAAAACTGCAGCAATATATCGATTATATGAAAGTCATGAAATGAGCCCATGTAGTCGCCAGCTACATTTCTTCAGTTTTGCTACTATTAAATTGTAGTGAGTCCTTGGTATATATCTAAGGTAGGTACAAAA
>BNJU01003722.1_pt1 | contig 63052 bp, 83 predicted proteins | sample 8539281 | NCBI WGS metagenome assembly BNJU01 (sample SAMD00202456, study PRJDB9452) | human saliva metagenome | isolation source: human saliva | place: Japan
AAAAAAACGCATACTGCTCATAGAGGCAATATGCGTTTTTGTCTTTTATTGTAGTAAAGAATCAAAGTTTCTTCTTCTATATAATAGTCTGCGAACTTCCATCGTTTGTCCAATAACCACATAGTAAATAGAGAAGTTCTTAACACGAATTCTGTAGTAAGGATGTTTACGAACACGATTAGTCGGAACAGGTTGAAATAAAAAGTGGGTTGAGTAATCTCTTAAAAATAGCTTTTTTCAATCTCATCGACTAATCGATTCGCTGCAGAAGGATTATTCAATTCGTCAGCAATATAGTGCACAACATCCGTTAAATCTTTTTGAAATAAAGGAAGGTAGGATAGTTGATACTCACTATTTTTCCATTGATTTTTTTCCTCTGATTTGATCAAACACTTCGGAATGTGTATAACGGGTCTCGTCAGTTTCGGCAATTCTGTCAGCAACGTCAAGTTCTCTCTCAACAGACTCCATGAGGGTAGTATACTGTTCTACACTGAGGACGACCATTGAGCCGTGACCGTTTTTTAGTTAGAAATACCGGGACATTTTTTGTTTAAGACAATCTCTTCAATTTCAGGGAACTTATTACGTAAATCGGATACGGGTCTAATATGAATCATAGTACATACTCCTTTCTTATCAATATTTTATCATAAAAAAATAGCAAAAATAGATAAAATGATAAACTTTTGAGATAGAATTGAGTTCTTTCTTGACAGAAGAAAAGTCAATCATGTAAACTAATAAAAGTTGAATGCGACCGAAGACAGTAGGGGGCACTAGCCTTAATATCCTACCGAGGGAGAACAAGTTGATCTTATTTCTCTATGTCTTTGTGGGTATAGAGTTTTTTTATGCCCTACCTAAATTTCAGGAGGTGAAAAACGAAGATGAGTGAAGCAATCATTGCTAAAAAAGCGCAACTAGTTACAGAAGTTGCTGAACAGTTCAAAAACGCATCATCAGTTGTTGTTGTTGACTATTTAGGAATTACTGTAGAAGAAGCAACAAATCTACGTGCAGAATTACGTAAAAGCAGGAGTACAATTTGCAGTTGTTAAAAAAACAGCATTTTAACTCGTGCAGCTAAAGAAGCTGGTTTAGAAGGAATGGATGACATTTCAAAGGACCATCAGCTGTAGCTTTCAGTAACGACGATGTAGTAGCTCCTGCTAAAATCTTAGCTGACTTTGCTAAAAAAGTTGAAGCTTTAGAAATTAAAGCAGGTGTTGTTGAGGGTAAAGTTTCTTCAAAAGAAGAAATCGAAGCTCTTGCAAAATTACCAAGCCGCGAAGGGTTACTTTCAATGCTATTATCAGTATTACAAGCACCAGTTCGCAACACTGCATTGGCAATCAAAGCCGTTGCAGATCAAAAAGATGGCGCAGCAGCTTAATAAAGCTAGCTAGCTAACTTAAAAAAACACAAAACAAAAATTATTAAAACAACCAAAAAATGGAGGAAATTAAAAATGGCATTAAACATTGAACAAATCATTGCTGACATTAAAGAAGCAACTGTATTAGAATTAAACGACTTAGTAAAAGCTATCGAAGAAGAATTTGGAGTAACAGCAGCAGCTCCTGTAGCTGTAGTAGCTGGTGGCGCTGGCGAAGCTGCAGAAGAAAAATCTGACTTCACTGTAGAATTAACTTCTGCTGGAGACCAAAAAATTAAAGTAATCAAAGTTGTTCGTGAAGCAACTGGATTAGGATTAAAAGAAGCTAAAGCATTAGTTGATGGCGCTCCTGGCGTATTAAAAGAAGGCGTAGCTAAAGAAGAAGCTGAAGCATTAAAAGCTCAATTAGAAGAAGTTGGCGCTTCAGTAACATTAAAATAATTTTTAATGACACTTTTCAAGGTCGGACTATCCAGTCCGGCCTTTTTTGTGTAGAATAAAAGAGATTTGATGGTGGAAAGGGAGCTTTTTGATGAGATTTCATGAATTTGGAGATAATCATAATCCTCATATCATATTGATTCATGGTGGAGGGAATTCGTGGTGGAATTATTTGAGACAAGCGCGTCTTCTGTCAGATAAATACCATGTGATTTTACCAGTTTTAGATGGACACGGAGAAGAGTTCCAAAAGGAGTATGTATCTACGGAGCAATCCGCACAGGAGATTTTGGAGTATATAAAAGGCCAATGTGATGGACATGTATTTGCTCTAGGCGGAGTCTCTCTTGGCGGACAAATTGTCATGGAGTTACTTTCGTTAGATGCTCATATAGCTGACAAAGCCATTATTGATGGAAGCCTCTGCATTCCACAACCAAAACTAGCAAAAATGAGTATCTTGTTTGTAAAAGGTTTTGGGAAGTTGATGTTCGGTAAGGCTGCATGTAAAATGCAATTAAAACTCATGAAAAAGATGTATCCTAAGATGGCTTATCCAGAAGAATTAGAAAGGTACTATTTGGAGGATATGCCAAGATTGCCGTTGAAAACATTAGTAACGATTTATAACACCTATATGGCCAGTTATCAATTGAAACCAGCGATTTCAGATAGTTCAGCAGAGGTTCTTTATATTTATGGAGAAAAGGAAATGAAGTGCGTAAAGAAATCGGCAAAGCTATTTCAACAAATGCATCCTAATTGCACGCTGTATGAAGCAAAGAGATATAATCACGGATATTTATCCACTTATCTTCCCGTGGAGTGGATGGAATTAGTAACACCATTTTTAGAAAGAAATGAGTAGCTTTAACAGGAAAGGAGGTTTAGCAATGTCACTTACGAGTCATATTGTCCGTACGTTATTTACGATTGGGGACTTAAAACGAGACTTGGGTTGGGTTCCGCCGACGGATGTGGAGGCTATTGAAAATGTATCTTACGGATCCTGCGACAAGTGGCATCTGCTGGATCTCTATCGTCCGAAAGATGCGGAAGGCAAATTGCCAGTGTTGCTTAATATTCACGGCGGTGCGTGGGTTTACGGGGATAAGAAGGTATACGCTCCGTATTGTATGTATTTAGCTACTCAAGGATTTGCGGTAGTGAATGCTAGCTACCGACTTGCGCCAAAGCACACTTTTCCAGCTCCTTTAGAAGATGTCGGGGCTATGGTAGAGTGGGTTGTAGACCATGCAAAGAGTACCACCTTGATCCAAGCAATCTCTTTTTAGTAGGAGACTCTGCAGGAGCACATTTAGCAACAGCGTACACGGCCATTCAATTAAACTCTGATTATGCAAAAGAGTTTCCAAAAATTACAGTGTCTCCAAAGTTTGTTCCAAAGGCGCTCGTGTTAAATTGCGGGGTCTTTGATATGGAAGGGGAAGTAGAACGTAGAGGAGCGCTATTAACGCCGTTCTTAACGGATATTCTTGGGGCGAAACCAACAACATCTTCGATTAAGAAAATGAGCCCGGTTCAATACATTACACCAGATTTTCCACCTGTATACTTAGCCACTAGTAATGGGGATTTCCTACGAAAGCATTCGCACCGATTGAAAGAAGTGTTGGAGCAAAAGCAAATTGATTTTGTATTTAAAGAGTACGGGAATAACAAGAAAACCCAGGGACATGTATTCCATTTGAATTTAAAGAATAAAGTGGGACAAACTTGTAATCAAGAGCAGATCAAATTCGTTCGAAAAAAATCATGGAACGGTAAAAGGCAAACAGAAAAAGAACCATCCTGTTGTGATAGTACCCCTTTTACTGGACAAACCAGTAAAGGGGGTATTTACTATGCGTTACTCATTTGAGTTCAAAATGAAATGAGTAGAATTGTATCGACAAGAAACGTGGGCAGAAACGCCTGAAAAAGTTAAGCAAAAGAGTTTTAGAAGAAAAATTGACATTTGTTCTACAGATTTTAAATGGAAAAACTCTTACAGAAGTTTCTTTTTCAGAAGGAATTAGTGATGGATTATTAAGTTCTTGGGTTCACAAGTATCTGACTTATGGATATAATGGTCTAAAGAATAAGAAGAGGACGACCATTATCTAAGGAGCCTATTATGAATAAAAAGCTGTACCTGATAACCTTTCAGAATCCGAACGAGAAGAATTAGTTCGATTACGTGAACGAAATGCATATTTAGAAGCTGAAATTGCTGTTATAAAAAAATGAGAACCTTGAGAGAAGAACAGGAAGCTGCGCTTCTCAAGGCGAAAGCAGCGATCATCAAGGAATTACGAAGTAGGATACTAACTAAAACATCTTCTTAAAAGCGATGAAAATGGCTAAAATCTACTTACTATTTTGAATTAACTAAAAGTTGATGTAGTGGCTGAGAAGAATGGTGTTTTATTATCAGAAATCAAAAAAATATTTCATGAAAATAAAGGTAGATATGGCGTTAGAAGAATTTACCAAGAACTTTGCCGTAAAGGTTACGTAGTTAATCATAAAAGAGTTCAACGTCTTATGCATGTAAATGGATTGTTTGGGAAACGCCCTAAAGAAAAATACCATTCTTATCAAGGCAATGTTGGGAAAGTTGGTGATAATATTATTAACAGAGAGTTTACGGCCGATAGGCCACTTCAAAAATGGAGTACAGATGTTTCTCAATTCACTTTTTCCTTGGGGAAAAATGTTTCTTTTCTTCCAATTTTAGATATGTCTACTAATGAAATAATCTCCTATGATCTTTCTCTAAGTCCCGACTTAGAACAGATTCAAAGGATGTTAAATAAAGCTTTTAAAAAATTCCCTGATGTAAATGGATTGATTCTCCATTCTGATCAAGGTTGGCAATATCAACACGCATTTTATCAAAAGTCATTAAGAGAACGAGGGATTATTCAATCAATGTCTCGAAAAGGAAATTGTTATGATAATTGCATTATAGAAACCTTCTTGCCAGAATGAAGAACGAAATGTTCTATGGTTTTGGAAAAGGAATATTCTACCTTTAAGGAATTTCAAATGGCAATTAAAGATTACATAGATTATTACAATAACAAAAGAATTCAAGAAAAACAAAATGGATGTCCCCTGTTCAATACAGGGAAACATCCATGCGTTCAACTAATTATTAATGTGTCCAGGATTCAGGGTACATATCAAATTTTGTCCTTTCTTTTTGATGTTCAGAGCGATGAAAAATCCGTTTTTGAAGTTTTTCAAAGTTCCGAAAAACCAAAGGCATTTCGTTTGATAAGTCTGATGAGATTATTGGTCACTTCTAATTTGGCATTGGAATAAGGTAATTGAAGGGCGTTGACGATTTTCTCTTTGTCCTTTTGAAAGATTTTAAAGATAGACAGTCTGAAAAAGAGGATGAACCTGCTTCAGATTTTTGTTTAAGAAAAAAATTTAATGAAGTGTTTGCCTAAAATGGTTGATTAATGATAAAAATTGAGCGTAGGTTACTAGTCTCTCTGAGAGCTATAACTCTTGTCTTTAACTTTTACTTTGAGTGCTAAACTAAAAAGCATTTATTGACAAGCTCTTTTGATAAGAATTGGTAGATTAGCTGGGAAAACTACTAATTTGGGTACTAATAACGGAGTTCTTACCATATGGAGAAGGGCAATAAATTTATTTTTGTGTGTAATCATAAAAAGTAAAAAGAAATTTTATAAGGAGAAAAAGAATGATAAAGTCGAAAAACAGGATTAAAAAGACAATCGTTGGAATGATAACCTTTGTTTTAGCATTTTTCTTACTGCCGTTGCAAGGCGTTTTTGCGGCACCGCAGGAAATAAAGGATGACACAGATCTTTCTGCACTACGTCTTTACCAATTTCAGTTAACTACGGATAACATGAGCGTTGTATCTAAGTCATCTGCCGTAGATCAATACCACATGAATAATCCAATTTATGAAGGTAGCCCAAGGGTAGGGACCCCGATGGAGAATTTCACCCTCAAGGTAGATAAGACAAAAAAGGCAGATCAAACCTTTGATAAGCCTTTGTCTTTGAAATTTACCAATGCTGGAACAGTCAATGGTAAGCAAGTAGATGCTTATTTAACGATTAATAAAGTTACTCTTCATTATATTAATAACTCAGAAGCTACGGCTGAAATGGCTAATGCTAGCAAGACGGCAGTTCAGTTTTTTAATGTTTCTAATACATGGGGAGCAAATCAATTTGAAATTGGGAATATCCCCTATCTTGATGCAACACATAATTATTTTTTACGTAATACCTTTACAGTTGATGCAGATGTAACAGTAGAACTTAAGTATTCAGATGGTTCAGAACCTGACATGAAATTGGTGATGAAGCCAACTGATATTGATGCAAATGGTCAATGGAATACCAAGGAAGCTTTCTATGTTACCAATTACAGCACTAGTGTTGATAAGCGGGTAATGAATAACCGGAATATTTTGCAAGTAACCCAAGAAGGTGATAAAACTGTTTGGAATGCAGGCCCAGGTGCTACAAGTGGTTCAGACGCCGAAAATAATATTTCCGGTTTAGCTCTACGCTCAGTTAACAATACCATGAACTTTGGTTACCGTTCAGCGAACTATGCCTCTGCAACTTTCTCTCTTTACATGGAACAAGTACAGCTGGCTCCAGAAAAGGAGGTAGACCCAGCTCAAATCCCAGCACAAGCAGGAGAGGCAGTCACTTATAAGACCCTTTTCAGAATTCCAAAACCAGGTAAAGAAATCATTACAGCTTTATCAAGTCTTGATTTCGTTGATACCTTTGATGCTCGTTTAGATTTCAAAAATCTTACAGTTGATGCAGATGGTGTTGTGTTGACAGAAGGTACAGACTACACTGTTGAAAAGTCCGGTCAAAAAGTAACTGTTAAGATGGCTGCTGCTTACTTGAACAAAGATAAGGCAGGAACACCTATTCGTATTACTTATAATACAGTAACAAATAATAAGGTTAGTGATAAAGCTTCAGGACCTATTGAAAACATTGTAGCTATGCAACCAGATAACCTTTATTTCGTATCAAACAAGGTAACAACAACCTTACTTTACAATAAAATCCCACGAATTTGTGAGTGGGACCCCAGGTAAAGAACTTCCACAAGAAGTGAAAGACTTGCTTCCAGCGACGGATAAGAACTTGTCTAATGGTAGTCAAGTAACTCCAACACAACCAAGTCAAACAGAAGTGAAGACGGCAGAAGGCACATGGAGCTTTAAGTCTTATGACAAGGCATCAGAAACCATCAATGGAGCGGATGCTCACTTCGTCGGTACTTGGGAATTCACTCCAGCTCCAACTTACAAGGCAACACATGAATTTGTAAGCGGAACGCCAGGAAAAGAACTTCCACAAGAAGTGAAATCCTTGCTTCCAGTAGACCAAACAGACTTGAAAGACGGTAGTCAAGCGACTCCAACACAACCAAGTCAAACAGAAGTGAAGACGGCAGAAGGCACATGGAGCTTTAAGTCTTATGACAAGGCATCAGAAACCATCAATGGAGCGGATGCCCACTTCGTCGGTACTTGGGAATTCACTCCAGCTCCAACTTACAAGGCAACACATGAATTTGTAAGCGGAATGCCAGGAAAAGAACTTCCACAAGAAGTGAAATCCTTGCTTCCAGTAGACCAAACAGACTTGAAAGACGGTAGTCAAGCAACTCCGACTCAACCAAGGCAAACAGAAGTGAAGACAGCAGAAGGTACCTGGAAATTCGAGTCATATGATAAGACATCGGAAACAATTAATGGATCAGATGTTAAGTTTGTAGGAACCTGGAAATTTACAGCAATCCCAGTTCCAACAGTGACTCATAAAGCAGTTCACGAGTTTGTCAGCGGAACTAAAGGCAAAGAGCTTCCACAAGAAGTGAAATCCTTGCTTCCAGTAGACCAAACAGACTTGAAAGACGGTAGTCAAGCAACTCCGACTCAACCAAGCCAAACAGAAGTGAAGACGGCAGAAGGCACATGGAGCTTCAAGTCCTATGACAAGGCATCAGAAACCATCAATGGAGCGGACGTTAAATTTACAGGAACTTGGGAATTTACCCCAGCTCCAACTGTACGTCCAATTACTTCTTTTGTAGATACTAAGGGTAATACATTAGTTCCAAGCGAAGACGGTGAACAACCTAAGAAAGAAATTCCAGGCTACCGCTTCGTAGAAACTAAGAAACTTCCAAATGGAGATACAGAACATGTCTACGAAAAAGTTAAGACATCATTCAAGGATAAAGAAGGAAACGAAATTCCAGGAAATCCAAGTGAAGACGGTGAACAACCCTAAGAAAGAAATTCCAGGCTACCGCTTCGTAGAAACTAAGAAACTTCCAAATGGAGATACAGAACATGTCTACGAAAAAGTTAAGACATCATTCAAGGATAAAGAAGGAAACGAAATTCCAGGAAATCCAAGTGAAGATGGCGAACAACCTAAGAAAGACATCCCAGGTTACCGCTTCGTAGAAACTAAGAAACTTCCAAATGGAGATACAGAACATGTCTACGAAAAAGTTAAGACATCATTCAAGGATAAAGAAGGAAACGAAATTCCAGGAAATCCAAGTGAAGATGGCGAACAACCTAAGAAAGACATCCCAGGTTACCGCTTCGTAGAGACTAAGAAACTTCCAAATGGAGATACAGAGCACGTCTATGAGAAAGTTAAGACAAGTCATAAGGATAAAGACGGAAATGAAATTCCAAACTATCCAACAGAAGATGGCGAACAACCTAAAAAAGATATCCCAGGTTACCGCTTCATAGAGACTAAGAAACTTCCAAATGGCGACACAGTTCATGTTTATGAAAAAATTATTCCTTCTGTGGAACCAGAACCTGCGAAACCCTCAAAACCAGCTAAGGAATTGCCTAATACTGGTACAGAAAATCACTCTAGCCTAGCAGTTCTTGGAATTCTTGGAATATTGAGCGGATTTGGTCTTGTGGAACGCAAGAAAAAAGAAGACTAATTCTATACTAGAAATTCTAAGTAGTATCCATTAGTTTCTTAAACAAAAAGAGTTTGGGACAAAATACTTCTCAACCACAAAAAAGGCTAGAGATTTTGGCTCTTTGTCAACTGTAGTGGGTGTCGAAAAGCTAACATCTAGAGAGGACCAAATATGATATGTACCCCCTTTACTGGACAAACCAGTAAAGGGGGTATTTATTATGCGTTACTCATTTGAATTCAAAATGAAATGAGTAGAATTGTATCGACAAGGAACGTGGGCAGAAAGCGCCTAAAAAAAGTTAAGCAAAAGAGTTTTAGAAGAAAAATTCACATTTGTTCTACAGGTTTTAAATGGGAAAACTCTTACAGAAGTTTCTTTTTCAGAAGGAATTAGTGATGGATTATTAAGTTCTTGGGTCCACAAGTATCAAACTTATGGATATAATGGTCTAAAGAATAAGAAAAGAGGGCGACCATTATCTAAGGAGCCTATTATGAATAAAAAGCTGTACCTGATAACCTTTCAGAATCCGAACGAGAAGAATTAGTTCGATTACGTGAACGAAATGCATATTTAGAAGCTGAAAATGCTGTTATAAAAAAATGAGAACCTTGAGAGAAGAACAGGAAGCTGCGCTTCTCAAGGCGAGAAAGCAGCGATCATCAAGGAATTGCGAGAAGTAGGATACCAACTAAAACATCTTCTTAAAGCGATGAAAATGGTTAAATCTACTTACTATTTTGAATTGACTAAAGTTGATGTAGTGGCTGAGAAGAATGGTGTTTTATTATCAGAAATCAAAAATATTTCATGAAAATAAAGGTAGATATGGCGTTAGAAGAATTTACCAAGAACTTTTGCCGTAAAGGTCACGTAGTTAATCATAAAAAGAGTTCAACGTCTTATGCATGTAAATGGATTGTTTGGGAAACGCCCTAAAGAAAAATACCATTCTTATCAAGGCAATGTTGGGAAAGTTGCTGATAATATTATTAACAGAGAGTTTACGGCCGATAGGCCACTTCAAAAAAATGGAGTACAGATGTTTCTTAATTCACTTTTCCTTGGGGAAAATGTTTCTTTTTCTCCAATTTTTAGATATGTCTACTAATGAAATAATCTCCTATGATCTTTCTCTAAGTCCCGACTTAGAACAGATTCAAAGGATGTTAAATAAAGCTTTTAAAAATTCCCTGATGTAAATGGATTGATTCTCCATTCTGATCAAGGTTGGCAATATCAACACGCATTTTATCAAAAGTCATTAAGAGAACGAGGGTTATTCAATCAATGTCTCGAAAAGGAAATTGTTATGATAACTGCATTATAGAAACCTTCTTGCCAGAATGAAGAACGAAATGTTCTATGGTTTGGAAAAGGAATATTCTACCTTTAAGGAATTTCAAACGGCAATTAAAGATTACATAGATTATTACAATAACAAAAGAATTCAAGAAAAAACAAAATGGATGTCCCTGTTCAATACAGGGAAACATCCATGCGTTCAGCTTAATTATTAATATGTCCAGGATTCTGGGTACATATCACCTGAGGATGGTTCTTTTTTATTTTCTTAATTGGTGAGTGAGTTGGTAACTGGATTCTAAAATTTCGTTTTGACGGCGGTCGTCTTTTTGGAGAAGTCCAAGATACAACAAGTCGATTAAGAATAGGGAGTCGTTTCGGCTGGTGATCGCAGCAGAACGAATAATATTCTCATGTCGAGGGACCTTTAAACTATAGGTGCTGAGCGAATCGAGTTGATTGTTTCCTAAAGCGGTAATCGAAACGGTTGGAATTTCTCTCGAATGTGCAATTTCAAAGGCGCTTGTAACTTCTTTGGTTTGGGCCGAATAGCTCACCCCAATGACAAGATCCTCCGGTGTCGCGCTACCCAGGCTGGCTAATTGAATATGCGAATCGGTATGGTACAGGATGTTTTTACCAATCCGGCTTAATTTAAAATAAAGGTCACTGCAGACCATTCCAGATGCCCCTACCCCAAAGGTATAAATTTTACGCGCATTTTTCATGAGATCGATGACTTTATCCAACACGATATCATCCACAAGCTCCAAGGTCATTTCATAAGAACGAGTGACCGTGCTAATTAATTTCGATTGGATGGTTTTGATAGAATCATCTTTTTCGATTTGCTCATCAATTGTTTGAGCATTTTTCTGAGCAAGGTTTACTTTGAAACGAGAATAAGAGCGATATCCAATCTTTTTAATGTATTTACTAATAGAAGAAGGCGAAACATCAATATGTTCTGCCAATGTATGAATGCTAGAAGAGAGTACAATCTCTGAATGCTCTGAAATAAAAGCTTCAATTTTTTTGTCGGTGACGGTTAAATAGTTTTTCATATATAACTCCTTTCGTAGAAATAATGTTTCCAGAATTATTATACAGTATTGAAATAAAATTTACAACGTTGTATAATGTGTTTAAGAAAAACGATTCCATTATGAAGATAAGTGGAATTTTTAGGAGGAGGTGGAGAAAAATGGACGATATTTCGAAATTGATGACGGAACAAGTTAATGACAGAAGTAAGGATATTGAAACTCAATCAATCGGTGAAATTTTACGTTATATGAATGACGAGAATCGTAAAATTACAGATGCGATTGAACAATGTATTCCAGAGATAGAAGAAGTAACAGCAGGAGTTATAAGTGCGTTCGAGAAAGGGGGAAGATTGATTTATCTGGGAGCGGGGACTTCAGGTCGATTAGGTGTTCTTGATGCAAGTGAGTGTCCTCCTACATTTGGAGTTTCACCTGATATGGTAGTAGGGTTAATTGCCGGGGGAGACTATGCTTTACGAAATGCTATCGAAGGAGCGGAAGATGACGAAACAATTGCAGAGGAACAGCTCAGGGCATTGAATCTCGTCAAGGAAGATGTGGTCGTAGGAATTAGCGCAAGTGGCCGTACCCCTTATGTGGCAGCTGGATTAGCTATGCAAATAAGGTGGGATGCTTTACTGGAGCTATTTCAAATTCTCCAGATGCTTTAATTTCTAAAGTAGCCTCAGTGGGAATTGAGGCTATTACCGGACCAGAAGTGGTTACAGGCTCTACTCGAATGAAGGCAGGCACAGCACAAAAAAATCATTCTCAATATGATTACTACTACAGCAATGATTCAAGTAGGGAAAAATTTTTTTAAAGGATATATGGTCGACGTTCAACCAACAAATCAAAAAAATTGAAACAACGAGCAACCAATATTCTAGCTAAAGTAACTAACTTGTCTCAAGAGGATGCCAGAAAAGGTTCTTGAGGACAATCATTTTTGATTTAAAAAGTAGCTATTATTTCTCAATTACATCATATTTCAGTAGAAGAAGCGGAAAAACTGCTTCGAGATAATCAAATGAATATTGTTAGAGCGATACAAAATAAGGGGCTTAATAAAATGGATGCAAAAAAGGTAGCAAGTGAAATTTTAAGTAAGGTCGGACAGAAGGAAAACGTGGTCAGTAATGCAACTTGTATGACACGTTTACGTCTGACAGTAGCAGATACATCAAAAGTGGATGTGGCTGGATTAAAAGATGTAGATTCAGTATTAGGAGTTGTTGAACGTGAACAAGGGGTTCAAATCGTTTTAGGACCTGGTAAAGTGACTGAAGTAGGTCGTGAATTTTCAGCTTTGACAGGGAATTGATTTCAGGTAGTGTTGATGAAGATGATGCAGTAGATTTAGCGAAGGAAAAACAAAAAAAGAAAATAAAGGCCGCACATAGTGGTCCTAGTACAACGATTCTTGGAACATATTGCTAATATTTTCGTGCCACTATTACCAGGGATTATCGCCGCTGGTTTAATCAATGGGATTTCAAACGTAATTAACGTAACTACACAAAATGCTTATAACTTTGAATGGTGGTACCAAGCCATTCGTACAATGGGTTGGGGACTATTTACGTTCTTACCTTTATATGTAGGGTATAATGCTGCTCGTGAATTCAAAGGAACTCCAATTCTTGGGGCGATTGCAGGAAGCATGTCACTTGGTGTTTCAACAATGCCACTTCTTTTAAAAACAGATGCTGGCCAAGTATTAATGCCGTTTACAGGTAAAGCATTTAACCCAGGTGCTGGTGGTCTATTAGCTGCCTTAATGATGGGGATTTTAGTAGCTTACTTAGAACGTGCCATTGATAAATTCATGCCACAAATGTTGAAAACATTCTTGACACCATTATGTACACTTATTATTGGAGCATTCTTGTCTGTATTAGTCATTCAACCTGCTGGTGCAGCAATGACTCAAGGAATTTATACAGTATTAAACTTTGTATATGAACAATTAGGGGTTGTTGGTGGTTATATTCTTTCTGCTGGTTTCTTACCAATCGTATCTGTAGGTTTACACCAAGCATTAACACCAATTCACGTTCTATTAAACGATCCAAACGGACCAAGTGCTGGTATCAACTACCTATTACCAATCTTAATGATGGCCGGTGGTGGTCAAGTGGGTGCAGGTTTAGCATTATACTTGAAGACTAAAAACAAAAAATTAAAACAATTAACAAGAGACTCATTACCAGTAGGGATCTTAGGTATCGGGGAACCAATGATGTACGCTGTAACACTTCCTTTAGGAAAACCATTCTTAACAGCCTGCTTAGGATCTGGTGTTGGTGGTGTATTAGCAGTTCTATTCCACCTAGGAACAGTATCTCAAGGGGTTTCAGGTTTATTCGGAGCTTTAATCATGGTGCCAGGAACGCAATTACAATTCTTAATTGCAATGATTGGAGCTTATATCGGAGGATTTGTGATTACATGGTTCTTCGGTGTAGATGAAGATCGTATTAATGAAGTATATGGAAACAAGTAAAAGAAATATTTCTTTTGGGCGCTCCATTTATATCAATCTTGGTGAACAAGTCGTCACACAAGTACTAGAAGAAATGAAAGCCGCGCGTCAAACCGTGGCTTTCACTTCTTTTCAGTTACCAGAACATCCGCTAGAAATAGCAGATATGACACGTCTAGTGGAACTTGCTCGTTCATATGAAGTGGATTTAATCCCAGACATCGCCCATAAAGATCTTACCAAAGAAAATATTGAGGCTCTGAAAAATGCAGGGCTTTCGTACCTACGTCTGGACGAATTTGGGGACGAAGCGTTTATTGAACGTTGCGGTAAGGCGTTTATGCTTGTAGTAAATGCTTCAACATTTACAAATCGAGAATACCAATTGTTAGAGCGACTAGGCTTTGCTAAGCAAATCATTGCTTGCCACAATTATTATCCCAAAAGTATATTCAGGAATTTCGCTTGAGAAATTCACGTCGATTAACCAAAAATTGCAGGCGCTTGGGGTCAAAAGTACTCGCGTTTATTCCAGGAGACGAACCTTTAAGAGGTCCGCTTCATGAAGGGTTGCCTACTGTGGAAACACATCGTACTTTGGATACGCGTCTTGCCATTTGTGAACTTATTCGTTCGCATACGGATATGATTTTGGTTGGTGATACATTTATTCAGGAGTCAACACAAAAAGTCATGAAGGAATTTCAGGAAGGATTTGTGTCATTAAAGGCACAAGTGCCAGTTGAATTAACAGGAAAAGTGCTTCGTGACCGTATCGATGCGAGTGATTTTGTGTACCGCATACTCGGTACTCGCGGCTGGGCCATGCTTGGCGGAGAGGTTTCTACAACAATCCGCGCCGTTGGAGAAATCAATCAGGCTAATGCGGGGTATGGTCGCTATCAAGGCGAAATTGAAATTACTAAAGAAAGTTTACCATCAGATGCGCGTCAAAACGTTATCGGTCATTTACTACCCTCTGAGATTGCTGTATTTAAAGCTTTACCAGAAGGGATAGGCATTCGATTCGAAGTAGAATAATAAATAACATCCATCCTACAGATTTTAGTAGGGTGGATTTTTCTTATGGATAAAAAAATCAGGAGAGTGTTGTTTATATTTTTAACAATAGAAAATTCAGTTGTTTTGTGATACTCTAGATAAGTATAAATTTTTAAAAGAAAGCAAAGGGGGCCTTTGGATGATAGAGCTGATTGCAACAGTTGAATCGATCCAACAAGCAAAAGATTTGCTTGAAGCAGGCGTGGATACGATTTATTTCGGGAAGACCAATTTGGGCTTCGCCTTCCGATGTCGTTTACACGTGAGGAACAAAAAGAATTAACAGAATTGGCGCACCAATATGGGAAGAAAGCAAGCGTCGCGGTAAACGCAATTTTTCCATAATGAAGGGATTGCGCTCGTTCCGGAATACTTAACCTTTTTAAAGGAAATTGGTGTGGATAACATTGCGGTAGGAGATCCAGGAGTGGTTCAAATTATGAAAAATCCTGAGTATTCGATTCCGTACCGTTATGATGCGGCCGTACTAGTGACAAGTAGTCGTCAAGTCAACTTCTGGGGAAAACGTGGTGCCGTTGGTGCGGTGATTGCGCGTGAAATTCCTCGTGAAGAGATGAAAATCTTGGCAGCGGGTGTAGAAATTCCAATTGAGGTTCTTGTTTATGGAGCAACTTGTATCCATCATTCAAAACGTCCACTTTTAAATAACTATTTCAATTATATTGAGAAAAAAGAATCGGTTGAAAAACGCCGTGGTCTGTTTGTGTCAGAACCAGCAGATGACGATTCTCACTATTCAATTTATGAAGACATTAACGGAACGCATATTTTTGCGAATAACGATGTGTCTCTTGCGCCGTATTTGTTAGAGTTAACAGAAATGGGCATCCCGCAATGGAAGCTAGACGGAGTGCTCGCTCCAGGGGAAAAACTTTGTTGAAGTAGCGAAAATTATTCGTGAATGCTCGTAATGAAATCGAAGCAGGAACATGGACTACTGAAAAGAGCGCCAGTCTTGAATTACAAGTGCGTGCCCTTCATCCAGAAGTTCGTGGCCTTGAAGCAGGATTTTACTTATTAAATCCAGAAGATGTGAAATAGGAGAGAGTCAAATGGGAAGAAAGATATTGAAAAAACCTGAAGTACTTGCTCCAGCGGGTACTCTTGAAAAATTAAAAACAGCTATTTTATACGGAGCAGATGCCGTTTTCCTTGGTGGGGAAGCGTACGGACTTCGTAGCCGTGCAGGGAACTTTGACTTTGCGGAAATGAAAGAAGCCGTTGATTTTGCCCATGCACATAATGCAAAAGTATATATCGCAGCAAACATGGTGACGCACGAAGGCGACGAAAAAGGAGCGGGAGATTTCTTCCGTACCGTACGTGATATCGGAATCGATGCAGCCATTATTAGTGACATGGCTTTAATGGATATCTGTGCCTCAGAAGCACCAGGATTACCTATCCATTTATCAACACAATCTTCAGCAGCCAACTACGAAACACTAAACTTCTGGAAAGACGAAGGATTAGAACGTGTCGTATTAGCGCGTGAAGTGTCAATGGAAGAAATCAAAGAAATGCAAGAAAAAGTGGATGTCGAAATTGAAGCCTTCATCCACGGTGCAATGTGTATTTCTTATTCAGGACGTTGTGTATTATCCAACCACATGGTGCATCGTGATGCTAACCGTGGTGGATGTGCGCAATCATGTCGCTGGAAGTACGGTCTATTCGATATGCCATTTGCTGGTGAAAAGAATATGGTTGGTGCAGGGGAAGAAGGCATCGAAGAAAAATTCTCCATGAGTGCGGTTGACCTAGCGATGATTCAAAACTTACCGGATTTAATTGAAGCCGGTGTAGATAGCTTTGAAAATTGAAGGTCGTATGAAATCCATTCACTATGTTTCTACGGTTTCAAATGTTTACCGTGCAGCGGTGGATTCTTACTGTGAAGATCCAGACAACTATGTATGTAAACAAGAATGGATTGACGAGTTATGGAAAGCAGCCCAACGTGAATTAGCAACTGGGTTCTATTACCAAGTTCCAACCGAACATGAGCAATTATTTGGCCCACGCCGTCAAATTCCTCAATATGCGTTCGTTGGACAAGTATTGGAATATGATCCAGAAACACAGATGGCTACCGTTCAACAACGAAACAATTTCAAAGTCGGAGACCAAATCGAGTTCTACGGACCTGGAATGCGTCATCACGAAGAAGTGTTAACTCAGTTGTGGGATGAAAATGGGGAAGAAATCGAAGCGGCCCCTCATGCTATGATGATTTGTAAAATGAAAGTGACGGAACCTGTAAAACCGTTAGATATGATTCGTAAACGTCGTTAAGATGAATTTTGAATAGAAAGAAGGAATGTAAATGTCATTACCAAATTGCCCTAAATGTGGTTCAGAATACACATATGAAGATGGTGTTTTATTAGTATGCCCTGAGTGCGCGTATGAGTGGGAACCAGGCTCAGAAGTAGAAGAAGGTCCTGTAGCTATCGATGCAAACGGAAATAAATTACAAGACGGCGATACTGTAACAGTCATCAAAGACTTGAAAGTAAAAGGCGCTCCGAAAGATATTAAGCAAGGAACACGCGTGAAAAATATTCGAATCGTGGAAGGCAATCATAATATCGATTGTAAGATAGATGGCTTCGGCGCAATGAAACTTAAATCTGAGTTTGTTAAAAAGATTTAATGGGAGTCCCGTAGGGACTGTCAAAAAGCTCCCCCTAGAATTTTTATAGTTGTTATAATAGCGATACCGGATTGAGCCAAGGTCTCAATCCTACCAAGCTTCAAACTGACTCTACGGGTTTCACCCTAGAGTCAGTAATTCACATTGGTTATGAACTCGCTATTACAACTACTATAAATCTAGGGGGCTTTTTTTTCGTCCCTCGACTCAGTGAAATTTACCAAACTCAGTAATAAGTTTTATTGCTTCTCAGTGAGAGAAGGGTTTCGGAGTGTATTGAGCCAAGGTCTCAATCCTACCGAGCCTCAAAGATTCTCTAGAAAATCAAAATTTTCAAGAGAATCTAATTCGCATCGGTTACTAATCGCTATTGTTGTTATTATAGAATCCAAAGGGCTATTTCTGTAGTCCCTCCAGGATGCCGGAACTTTGTATCAGCTCAAATTAAGTTTCTTGCTTCTCAGTAAGAGGAACGGCTTTGGCTTTGTGCTTATTAAAGAGCTTTTTCGTCCCTCGACTTAGTGAACTTTATTAGTGATAAGTTTTATTGCTTCTCAGTAAGGAAGGTTTAGGATGACTGTTTTTGTTCTAAGACTTAGAGGCTTTATTATAGATTAAGATTTTGGTTTGAGAAGAGTGAAGAATATTAGTAGCGCAATGTTGAACAAATGTGAATGAAACAGGAGAGTCTTTTGAAAAAAGACTTAAACAATTTTAATAAACAGTTAAAGGGCATGATATCAAGAATTATGATGTCTTTTTATTATTTTTAAAGTTGTTTCTTGAAATTGCATGTTCAATGTGAAATTCACAATTAAAGGGTTGAAAACGCTTTTTGTGTAGGCGTTTCTGTGCTTTTTTCACATATTTCAAAATAGGAGAAAGTGGCAGTTTTGGAACAGTATCATACAGGTACCATTCGATTGATGGGAACCGTCATCGAATTGAAAATTGCGCATCCAGAAGGCGAGCGTTTAGTGGCTGAAGTTTTCGAGCAATTGAAACGATATGAGCATCGTTTTAGCGCGAATGACCCAACTTCAGAACTGATGGCCGTGAACTTGGCAGCTGGTAAACATGCGGTTAATGTTCATCCAGAGATTTTTCATTTGGTGAAATTGGGGCTGGAGAATAGTCTAGCTGCAGGAAGTCGGATGAATATCTTGATTGGTCCAGTTGTTCAAACATGGCGCGTGGGCTTTAGTGATGCACGAGTACCAACGGATGAGGAAATTAAAGCCAAACTGCAACTGACCGATGCAACGAAAGTCGAATTGGATGAAGCCAGTCAAACAATTTTTCTGTTGGAAGAAGGAATGCGAATCGACCTTGGCTGTATTGCCAAAGGATACATTGCTGACTTAGTGATGCAACAGCTGAAAGAACTTGGAGTGACCTCTGCGCTCATTAACCTTGGTGGGAATGTTCTCACGCTAGGCCCTGCTATTCATCATGAAGATGGGAATTGGTGGATTGGGATTCAAAATCCTAAACTCCTGCGTGGAGAAAATGTGGCGCTTCTTCCGATTCAAGAGGAGTCGATTGTCACATCAGGTGTCTACGAGCGGGTACTTGAAGTGGATGGGAAGAAATACCATCATATTTTTGGACCCTAATACAGGATATCCAGCAGAGACGGACGTTGCTAGTCTGACGATTGTATCGAAGCAGTCAGTCGATTGTGAGATATGGACGACCAGACTCTTTGGAAAAAAAGCGCATGAAATCTTATTCGAAGTGGAACAACACCCTAACATCGAAGCTGTGTTGATTTTTAGACGATGATCGTATTTTCTACACATCAGGACTCGCTTCAAAGATTCAATTACTCGAAAGGAAGTACTCAAATGGTTAAATTAATCGGTTTAGTCGGAACAAACTCAAAAAAATCAACAAACCGTCAACTATTACAATACATTCAAAAAAACATTTTTTTCAGAACAGGCGGAAATTGAACTTGTCGAAATTAAAGACTTACCAATGTTCAACAAACCAACTCCAAAAAGTAGTGCCACAAGAAGCACAAGTAATTGCAGATAAAATTGCTGCAGCAGATGGAGTCATCATTAGTACACCAGAATATGATCACTCATGCCCAGCTGTATTAATGAACGCTTTAGCATGGTTATCTTATGGTATCTATCCATTATTAAACAAACCTGTCATGATTACAGGAGCATCATACGGAACACTCGGATCTTCACGTGCACAAAGTCAATTACGTCAAATTTTAGACGCACCAGAAATTAAAGCACGCGTTTTACCTAGTGATGAATTCTTATTAGGTCACGCCTTACAAGCATTCGACGAAGAAGGCAACTTAAAAGATGCAGCAACTGTTGAAAAATTAGAAAAGATTTTCGCAGATTACTTATTATTCATTGAAATTACAGGACAATTAGTTCGTGCCAACGAAGCTCGTGCAAAAGAAGCGAAAAACTTCTCATGGGACAGTTCTAAAAAATAAGGAGTGACAGTAAAGTATGAAAATTATTGGTATCGTAGGATCAAATGCGGAATTTTCGCATAACCGTTTATTATTACAATTTATCGAAAAGAAATTCGGTGACTTATTCGAGTTTGAAATCTTAGAAATTAAAGATATTCCAATGTTCAACCAAGACGAAGATCAATCTAAGAGCTTCCCAGTACAATACATGTACAACAAATTAATCCGTGCAGATGGTGTGATTATCGCAACACCTGAACACAACCACACCATTACAGCTGCGTTGAAGAGTACATTAGAATGGATGTCATTCAACTTACACCCATTCGAAAACAAACCTGTAATGATTATGGGAGCTTCTCACTATGATCAAGGAACTTCTCGTGCGCAAGTGCATTTACGTAAAATCTTGGACGCTCCAGGGGTAAACGCATATGTATTGCCAGGGAACGAATTCCTATTAGGAAAAGCAAAAGAAGCGTTTGACGAAGAAGGAAATATTAAGAGCGAAGGAACTGTTGCGTTCTTACGTTCATGCTTAGAAAACTTCGTGAAATATGTGGAGGTTGTAAAAGTGTTACGCAAACCATTACCAACTCCTCCAGAAGATTTAGACTGCACAAACCCAATTTCTACAACAGTTCAAGGCGTAGATCCTGATGATCCAGAATGGGTTGAAAAAGCAAGTGAAATCGTTGGAGCGGCTCAAGGAAACGACTATGTTCGCTTAGACCACGGTTTATTAACCGTTGACCAAATCGATATGTTCTTAAAAGCTTTACCATTTGAAGTAACATATGCCGATGACAACAACCAATTCTTGTACTATAACTTCAACAAACCAGCAAACAAAATGTTGGCTCCACGTGTGCCATCTCAATCTGGTAACCGTTTAGGAACTGTTCACCCACCACGTACCTTCAAAAATGTGGAATACCTCATTGCGAACTTACGTGCAGGAAACGTGGATTACTTCCGTACAATCGTTCCGAACACTCCACCAGAAATCATCAACGTACACAACTATCAAGCAATGTACTATCCTGATGGTTCTTACGCTGGAATTAACGAAATCGTATTTGACTTCAAACCATGGTTAGATTGGTACTTACAAACAACTGGCCAACGTTTAGTCAGCGCAAATGGGGCAGCTCCTGTAGCTGACGCAACAAGCGGCGCTTCAAACAGCGGACACTCAGCTCCAGCTCCAGCAGCAGATGCGACAAGTGGTGCTTCAGATAGCGGGCATTCAGCTCCAGCTCAAGCACAAGCAGTAGACGCAACAAGCGGTGCTTCAGAACATTAAGAGTTTAAATGCAAACTTTAATAGTTAACCCTCAAACCCTTTGAAATACAAGGATATTTACAAGAGAGTGGATTGAATTTACTACAATTTACTACTTTTGAGGAAAAAGTCTTGATGTGCTGTAAAAACTCTTCAGATAGAAGTACTTTTACCACAGACATAAAAAGGCATGTTGTGGGAATCAAAATTAAATAGGAAATCGTAAAAGCGGTGCTCTTTCGCTTCTGTTAAAGGAAGTATAAGAACACCGCTTTTTCATGCTCGTGTTACGAAGTAGAAGCTAATCAGGACTTGACAGTGATCGTATTGATGAAATCCTTGACCTTATTCTTGAACTGTATGCAGGAAAACACCACAAAAAGTACGAACCCTTTCCTATGCTTGCTGTTCCACTTATTTCTTAATTTCTACAACAACGAAAATTCACTTTTGCCAAAGATGGCAGAGAACAAACACTGCAATTTGATAACTGTATGACTGATGTTCATTGAACAGGAAAATGAAAAATTAGAGGGAGTATAAAGTATTAAAGAACAGTAAGAAAAGCGTGGAACTTTCAAATATCTTGGCACACAGACTCAGGCAATTCAGGTATCGTAGTTTGATTTGACGCTTGGAAAGAATGAGGGGAAATTCTAAGACTGTAAAGTGTGTTGATTGTAAACTTAAAGTCTTCTATTTTCTTATTATGTTGACAAGCAACATGCAATATGATATTTTATGAATGAATTAAAAAAATTATTCATTCATAACGAAAAAGGAGATCTGTTAAATTGGATAAAAAACAGGCTTTAAAGGTAGCTGCCCATGATATCTTCTCTAAAACAGGCTATAAGGCAACAGGAATTTCAGAAATTGCCAAACAAGCTGGTGTGGCAGTCGGTTCTTTCTATAACTATTATGACAGTAAAGAAGCTATTTTTTTAGATGTTTATGTAGATGAGAATAATCGTGTACGTCAAGCAATGATAAACGAAATTGATTGGGGAATGGATATGGTCGAACTTGTCAGTCAGATTTTTCAGAACGTCACGAAGTTATATTTCTTCCAATAAAATTCTTTTCGGAATGGTACAATCCTATGATTTCTAATGAGTTGCATCGTTATTATTCTTCGGAAGAAGGCAAAATTTCAAATTCATTTCATCAGTTTTTTTAGAGGAGACATTTACCAATCGTATCGAGGATGAAGGATATTCACAAGAAAGAATTCAAGAAATCTTACAAGTTTACAATCTGTTTTTACTATATGGATATGCACATTACAGAAAATGATTTTCCGGGTGTCAGTAAAACAGTTGAAATACTTGCAACTTATTTTGTAAAGGGCATTTTAAAAAAATAAAGAATTGATTTCTTTATTTTTTTAAGAGAAAATGAATGAATTTAAAATTTTATTCATTCAAAAAAATATTAAAGGAGATATTATTATGAACAAACAAGGGGTAAAAAAATGAATGGATGGAGTATTGCAGGAATTTCTGTCGCCGTTATTGGTATTTTGGTCATTATATTGGGAGCTATGCTACAGTCAATTGATTTATCCAGCCCTGATTTCATGAGCTTTGCTACTGGAGGCATAATTTTGTTAGCGATAGGGTTATGTATGATTACCGGATTACCTGCTATTTTACAAATTGCAGGCATTTGGTTGGCAGCAGTGACTATTATGATTTATATATACAGCTTGCCGGATACCGATTTTGTTATCAAAGTGATTGGTTTTATTCCTACTATCGCACTGGCTTTTTGGGTATCTTTTAAATTTTGGAAATGAGGGAAATAATGAAAAGAGGTAAAAAAATGGTGATAATTATTATATCTATTCTGGTGGCACTGTGCCTTATTACTTGGGGTGTGATTACCTATCTTGGACGGAGTCAAACTTTGTCGGTTAAATCCATTGAAAATTTCAATGACGACCTTTACTTAATACGTTTGACGAAACCTGACAATGTGACATGGGAAGCTGGATCTTATGCTCAATTTACATTACATGATGTTAAGGAGAACGCTCAAGAAACTACCGACGTAATATCCAGTGCTTCAATGAGCAATGATAAAAACAAACAAAATAGTGGATGGCTGACAATAGCTTCTAACCCTAATGAGAATGAAATATTCATTTTGACACACAATAGTGGTAGTTTCTATAAAAAAACATTGACTAATTTGCAAGCAGGAAGTAAACTCGAGATGAGCTGGCTTTACTCTAATTTATCTGTTTCAGATGGCAAAGAACCACTTGTTATTTTTGCTTCTGACGTTGGCATTGCGGCAATACGGCCAATTATTAAAAGAGTGGGCTGGAAAAACGGGATATTATTATCAGTCACTTGGATAAAGGGTTCTTATTTTTTTAATGAAGAAATAGCAAGTTTATCAAAAAAATGAAACAAATTTGACCTATGAAACAACTTCTAGCTTTTTCTCAAAGTCAAGACAGCCTTAAAAAAATGCAGCAGAAAAGTATGGAAATAAGGCCACATATCTCTTATCTGGTCAACCTGATGATGTGGAAATGATGAAGAGGTTCCTTGAAGAAAAAGGGATTGATAGCAAGAAGATTAAAGTAGATGCTTTTTAAAGGGTTGAAATAGCAGCTATCTCCATTGAGTTAAATTACATCTTGATTATTTTATTATAAATGAAAAAAACTAGGCATTTTTTTGCCTAGTTTTTTTGATTTTAGAGACAAATTTGAACTCTGTTTTTCCCCACAGAAACAATTGGAAATGATTTTTCTCAAAAGTAATTAAAATGTAAAGTTTATAGTATCCAAATGTAGCTGTTTTGAGATATAATGATGACGAACAGAATGAATGGAGAATTTCAATGGAGACTTCAAATTATCAAACGGGACTTTCTAAGTCAAATGCGCATCCACATCCTCCTGAAAAAAACAAAAAAACGGAAGAGGAGCGCAGCTTTAGATGGCTTGAAAGGTTTTTTTATACTTGCAATTATTTTTATATTATTATTTTTCAACATTTATTGCCTGGGGGCTTTTTGGCGGTAAATGGTTTTTCTTGTAGTTGAGGGGCTATTTAACCTTTAGACAGAATAAGAAGACCTTTGCCGAAGATTATCAAGAGAGATTCTCGTGGAAGAGTCTAAAAAGAATGTTTTTTTCCCGATGCTCTTTATGATTATCACGACCGTCGCTACGCTCTTTTTTTAGTCGCACCACAAATGTTATCCAATATTAGAGGAATGGCGCTATCCGCACTGTTCTTTGTCAATAACGATTATCAAATCTTTAGTCAACAATCTTATTTTGTACAGTCTGCTAATCCGAGTCCTTTTGTCCATCTTTGGTACGTTTCGTTATATGTCCAATTATTAATTGTTGGATTCTTGCTGAGAAAATGGATGAAGAAGATGAACTTTCTACGGATGCAAGAGTTCGCACTGTTAGCATTTCTAACGATTGCTTCAGCAGTGGGGATGGCAGCTTTATATTGGTGGGAACAAGATCCATCGCATGTGTACTATCTTGTGTCAACTCGACTGTTCTCATTCACTTTAGGCGCTTCACTAAGCTATATTCATGAAGGAAAACTCTTAATCCCAGAAGACCATTCGAATAAGGGGAACTTGAATATTGCCAGCATCATTAGTATGGGGGCGCTCATTTGGATGTTCGTGACCTTCAATGGAATGCAAGCGGAAGTGTATTATATGATCATGCTAGTGTCTTCCATTGTCATGACACTACTGGTTTCATTTGCCATTCGTGAAGGCGTATGGCTTCACTATATCATTAGTTTTAAAGGCTTTACTTTCTTTGGAAAAAGAAGTTACTCTTATTACTTATGGTTTTATCCAATTCACTTAATCTTGCCATCCTTTTTACGAGGGGTTGAAGATTACTGGTTGAATGTTTTGATTCAATGGATCACGATAATTGTACTAGCTGAAATCACTTATCAATTATTTGAAAAAGAACGGATTCCGCTTCCGATTGGACAAGCGCATAGTCCGTACCAGTTAACGGCGTATATGAAATCCAACCTTCCAAAAGGGTTGAAACACTTCGGAATTGCTTTTTCATTAGTGTATCTGGTCTTTGCAGGATTAGCAGGAATTGGATTTGCACAGGAAAAAGACCAAACCAGTGTGGTTCATGAAGTAGAAGAAAAGATTCGCAAAAATCAGGAACTGCTTCAAGAAACAACTGTGGAACCTACTACGGAAGCTGTCACAACCGTAAATTCGGAGGTAAGGGCCAATATAGAACAACAAGTTCGACAAACGCCAATTACCTTTTGTAGGAGATTCCGTCTTATTAGCTTCTGCCAATAAATTAAGAGAAGTCTTTCCAAATGCTTATGTGGATGGTGAAGTAGGCCGTCAATTGTATTACAGTACTCCTGTCGTTCAAAAACTAGTGCAACAAGGAAGATTATCTCAAACGGTCGTATTTGTACTCGGTTCAAACGGAGCCTTTGCAAGTGCGCAAATCGATTCTCTCATTCAAGCAGCAGGTAACCGTGACATTTTCTTAGTAACGGCAGGCTATGAGATTAAATGGGCTAAAGAAGTAAACGATCAGCTGAAAGCAGCCGCTGAACGGTATCCAAACGTGCATTTAATAGACTGGGGAACCTATGCGAGGGGACGTACGAAAGAGTTGCTCTTTGAGGATGAAATTCATCCAAATGATACTGGAGCTTCTGAGATGGCGAACTTAATCTTGCAAGAAATGGTGAAATTAAAATTACAATAATGATAAAGACGACTCAAATGGGTCGTCTTTTTTTATTTTCTAAAAAAATATTTTTTTGAAAAACGCTATTGACAAATGAGTGTACTAAGCGCATAATACAGATAAAAGAAAGTGTATTATTCGATTAATACACTGATACAATCGAAAAGAAAGGAGAAGCCGATGATTGTATTTGATAAAAGAAGTCCGGTTTACGAGCAAATTGTCGCGTATTTCAAGGCGGAAATAGTATCCAAACGGCTAAAACCCGGACAAGAAATGCCAAGTAGACGAGAACTGGCTCAGGTGATGCAAGTGAATCCGAATACGGTTCAAAGGGCATTTCATGAAATGGAGGCTATCGGTCTTGTGACAACGGGAAATAATGTAATGAGTAGAGTGACAGAAAATGAGGAAAGAATCGAACAACTGAAAGAAGAAATGTTGGAAGAAGCTATTACGAGTTTTTGTCGATGCGATTGCTCCGCTTCAGCTCTCTCAAAAAGAGATTATCGACCATCTGAGTCAGAAATTGTGATAGGAAGGAGAGTTCTAAATGTTAACGGTACAAAATTTAAGTAAGAAATTTGGAAAAAAACAAGTGTTAGATGATATTTCGTTTAACGCGAAAAAAGGGGAAGTCACGGCGCTCATCGGTGTGAATGGGATTGGGAAAACAACTATTATGAATTCTATTGCGGGATTACTCCCTTATGACAAAGGACAAATCGTGATTGATGATATGCCAGTGCGTAAGGTGTTTGCTGAAAAAGTCAGCTACATTACGGATAGTTCTATTATCTCTCCAAATCAAACGGTAGATGAAGCGATTGATTTATGCGTACCTTCTATCCAAATTGGAATCGTGCGAAAGAAAAACATTTATTGAAGTTCTTCCGATTGAACTTAAAAGACGAAGTGAGGTCTCTTTCAAAAGGGAATGTAGCCAAGTTGAATTTACTGCTAGGAATGGGACTAGACACGGATTATATTTTGATGGACGAACCATTCTCCGGAATTGACGTCTTTACACGTGAAGAGATTGCACGCGTATTTACGAGTGATTTATTAGATGGACGTGGCGTACTAATTACAACACATGAAATTAATGATATTGAGTACATTGTAGACAAAGCGCTCTTGCTGGATGGAGGAAAAATCGTTAAAGAATTTTATCCAGAACAAGTTCGTGAAGAAGAAGGAAAGTCTATCGTAGATGTGATGAGGGAGGTATACTTACAATGAGAAAAGTCATTCAACTAACGCTTTATAATTTAGGCCAGGCCAAAGGATTTATTCTCGTTACGGCACTGCTTCAAGTATTGATTCAAGTCGGTCTTCAGTTTTTTACGATAGTAACTTCTGGGCTGCTGAGTGGAATGAGAATTTTAACTGAAAAACAAGAAATTCTTCGAGTAGTTCTCGTAGAAATCAATATTGGATTACCTGTATTTTTTGCAGGAGTGGCCATTCTTGTCTATAGTTCAATGATTTGGTCGAAAGAGTGGAGTACAAAGGGTTCCTTCATTTACCGATTATTGATGTTGCCAGGGTCCCGCTTTAGTGTGTACTTATCGAAGTTACTAACAATGCTGCTTATCACTTTCTTCCTACAAGGCGTTCAAGTGATTGGAGTATTCTTAAATTACACTCTTTCAAGAGTATTTATTCCGAGTCTGGATTCCTATCATGTGACACCATGGTCTCTTGTGACGAATTCCATTGCTATGCAGACGGTTGTTCCGAAATATGCGACTCAATTTTTCTTCTTCTTCCTATTTGGGATAGCGGCTATCGTAACCATCTTCCAAATTACCTTATTAGTGGTGGGAGTTGAAAAGAAATCCACAACAACGAAATTAATGAGTATCATCGGATATATCTTACTCCTTATCATTTATGTAGGAACCGTCTCTCGTTACCAATGGAGTTTCTATTTCATCGGGTCTGAAACCATTCTCTATTTAGGAACGGGAATAATCGTGTGGATTATCGGCAATTTATTACTCAGTGATTATTTATTAAATCATAAGGTCAGCGTATAAGGAGGTTTGGATAATGAAATCAAGAAAATTTGCAACAGTCATCTTTGCGCTCGGTGGTCTCATGTTCCTTAGTAGTGTAGGATTTGCAGTCTATAAAGATGTCAAACCTGCTCCTGTCTCTCTGCAGTTATCACAAGAAGAGAAAAAACTCGTTGAAGGAGCGACGTTTCAGTTTACTCCCTATACACAAGATATTACCAATCATAATGGTGCTACTCACGCACTTTTAGACGGAGAAGTGAAACGAATTGGTTTTGGAGATCATCTCTACTCGTATAGTTTACGAAATCAAATGAAAGATTTTTCAGTACTTGATAGACCCCATTACCGAACTTCTATCACTTTCAAAGGATATAAACTCTATTACGGATCACAATTCAATGTGTATCAGACGAATTCTGACCCGGTGATTGGGTATACATTGATGAATACCGAGACGAAAGAGTTGGTTTCCAATACGGTATCCATCCCAAAAGAAATCCGAGGGGACCGTACGTTTATTGAAACTCCTACCTTCTACAGAGATGGGGATACTTTATACGCAGTTATGCAATGGAGCGATGATGATAGAGGGCATTATCTATTAACGTTTTCGATTGACTTGAAGACGGGGACTCCTTCTAAATTGGAAAAAGTCAATTTACCAGGAAATCTACAAGAATTCCACTGGAGAGTCGCTTCAAGCGAGAAAGTCTATGATCCGCAAAGACTGATTATGGGTTCTTCTTATTCGAAAGAAAATAAATTCCATTGGATGACGTTTGATGCAAAAACGAAACAATTCAATGAGATTGAATCGACTGAGACGATGGCTTTTGAAAATACAAGTCTGTATGTAGTGGAGGATCAAGTGTATTTAATCTCTACTGAAAAATCGAAAGAATTGTCTCAAAGTCCAGGATATCAAGAGCCAAGTGAACGAAAGAATAATAAACTGACTCTATACAAAATTGGTGCCAATCATCAGTTGGAGATTAGTCAAACGATTGAAACAGATCCATATGCTCCACTCCCATACTTAAATCAAGGGAATTTAGTGATGATTTCTTTAGTAGATGGAAAACCAACACTACGAGTACAATCGCTCAAAACAAAGAAATATTATTATCCAAACCGATCGATGTGATTGAAAAAGTGTTCTTTACGAATGCCAATAGCTATCGTGGTGGGGATCGCTAAAGTAAAAAAGCTACGTTAGGATTTCCTAACGTAGCTTTTTCGTTTATGCTTTTTCTTCAGTTTTCAAGTGCGGGTTTGGAAGAAGATGGTTTACTCCAATGGCAATCAATGCGCCGATGAGGGTATCCAAAATTCTTTGAATCGCATAGGCGGTATTTTGTCCTGCCTCCACATTAAAGAAAATGACTAAGAAGGTTGAACATGAATTAATAACGCCGGTTTTATTGAATTGATTACAAAATAAAATGATTAAGATAATTCCAATCGGTGCTAGTAATAAATCCGTATATTCTTGGTAAGGAAGAATGGCTCTTAATTGGAACAGTAGAATAGCGACCACCCCACCTGTAGTGTTTCCTACAAAACGAGAGAGCGCAAATTTAAAGGTTTGTTCGTGGTCGGTTCTTAGGCTAAAGATGGCGGACAGTGCAGCCAGCATCGGAGAACCACGATGTAATACTCTAAATAGCACAACGCAAAAGAAAAACAGATATCGCAGTTTTTTTAAAGTACGTAGTCCGATATGAAATGGATTTTTTTGAAGTTTGGGACACTCTCACCTCTTTTTTTAAAGATAACGTTATTATAATATACGATAGTGAAAAATGACAAAAAAATTTGAAAAAAATGAACCTAATAGGTGTATTATAGTATTAAGAGGTGATGAAGATGCATGAAGCATTTGTATTAATTGTTGTAAATGCCATTCGAGAAAGATATCTCTCAGAAAAAGCATTTTACACACAAGAATTAGGTATTAGTGGGCAAAGTTGGACAAGATGGAAGAATGGAGAGAGGACTGAAATCTGAAAATATGCAGAAGATTTCAATGCTGTTTACGGACTACGAGTGGATGCTGGCGCACAAAATTGCCAGAAATGCGGAGGTTCTTCCTGAAGTGGCTTCTGATCCGGTGGCAGAGTATTTAAGATTAAAAGTCCAAATTGCTAATCATTGGATTCGTCAAGAAAATGTCCGAGTAGAATGGAAGACAGCTGCTGTTAGCAAAGGAAAATTCAAAGAGAATGTGACCATCTTACGTATTGCGACTAATTATGGAAGTTGGAGTTATCAAGATATTATTGAAATTCGAATTGTGGGGATTACGCATAAACAAATTGGAACGAAGAAACAAGGATTACTCGAGTGGATTCAGGGATGAAAAAAAGCTCAACAAAAAAATATTTAGAATACGGTAAAAACGTATTTGTTCCAGAAAATGATTCAGCAGAAAAAAATTTAATGTTTAAAATCACGGATACTCTCTTTAAAAGAAGGGGGTATCCATTTTTTTATAGGGTATTTTATGATAAAATTGAAAGATAAAGAAAGTGGTGAAATTGTGGCGAAAAGAAAGAAAAGAAAAAGTAAATTCGCGTTTCATCTTGTAGAGTGGTTTAAGTCATTATCTAAATTGACGGCGCTTCTCCTCGTAGCTGTAACGAGTGTTCTTTTAGCCGGTACCATCACATGGTTATCTGAAAATAAACCGCAGCACAAGGCAGAAACGTCTACAAGAGAGACCTTCATAGAGACGCTTGCTCCAGCTGCGCAAAAAGCGTATCGCGATTATGGAGTATTGCCGAGTGTCAGTTTGGCTCAGGCCATCCTCGAATCGAATTGGGGCGAGAGCTTATTAGCGAGCAAATATTATAATTTATATGGTGTAAAAGCGACGACCTCGCAACCGAATGTAGTGCTTGAGACAGCGGAATTTGTCAATGAAACATGGATTACGATTAATGGTCGTTTCCGCGTGTATGATAGCTGGGCGGATTCAGTAGAAGCTCATGCGCAACTATTGGCCTATGGGGTAGATTGGGATCCAACGCTCTATCATAAAGTGCTAGGGGCTAGAAATTATAAACAAGCAGCTCAAGCCTTACAAGATGCAGGATATGCCACCGACCCAACCTATGCACAAAAGCTGATTCAAATGATTGAAGAACATCATTTGGATCAATATGATAAATTGCCAAGCGAAGAAACGACTGTATCTGTGAGAAGAGGTTCTTAAGAAATCAAATTAATTTTAACGTATGCAAAAGGAGAGGATACACATGAGTCAATTATTACCAGGATCCATTGTCGGAATCATTGGGGGAGACGAGCAAGTTGCATCAGTTGCAATTGCTGCTAGAAAGATGGGGTATGTTGTATATAGCTACCATCAATCGAACGAGGCTGCTATTTCGATGGCAGAATACGAAATTGTGTCTTCTTATGATGACCGTGCATCCTTACTTGGTTTTGCCCAAAAAGTAGATACTCTCCTTCTGATGACGAATTTAGTTTCTGTAGATACATTAGTGGCCTTAAGTAGTAAAACAAGATATTACCAGTCATTGGAGCTGGCCGAAATTTCTCAAAATCGTACGGTTGAAAAATTGTTTTTAGAAGAACATGCAATCAATGTAGCTCCTTATGGGATCATCACTCATATTGGAGAGTTACCGACTTTATTAGAAAGTATTGGACTTCCCGCTTTTCTAGAAAGTAATCAAGTGAACAGTCGATACGAAGAACCTATCGAATTATATGATCAAGATATTGACGAGCGAGTGTTGGGAAAAATCGAAGAAGGGCCAAGTATGTTGACTGCCTTTGTGCCAGCTCAACGCCATTTTTCATTAACCGTTGTTCGCGACTATGAGGATCGTGTAACGATTCTACCAATTACAGAAGATGTATATATATCTGGAAAATTAAAGTACAGTATTGCTTCACGTCGGATGAATCCAGAATGGGTTCAAGAGCTGAAGAGAATCGCTTTTAAAGTCGTGGATTATCTTTCAGGGTCAGTGGTGCTATCGATTCAAGTCTTGATGGGAAAAAATGGCATTTTTTATGTGAAATCGATTAATCAACTGCCTTTAGTTCAACAACAATTTGGCAGTGCACAACTAGGAAAAGGATTATCGGATATTATCGCACGAGTAGCCACAGGACTTCCAGTGGAATACAAAGAACCTACGGAAGAAATGATTCTAGTGCCGATTTATGAATCCATGCTTGAAAAAGCAAGTTTATTAACACTATTAAAACCAAAATGGGATTTTGAATTCTTCCAAACCTCACCTAAGAGACAAACAGACATCTTAGGAGTGATTCGATTAAGTGGAAGATCCAGTGTGGATCTACTTGGAGAGATTGAAGTTTCAGATTTATTCTTTAATGGAAAATAGTTCCTCAAGGAAAGGAAAGAGTGAGTGAAAAATTCAAGCGAATTAATTAAGGGAATGAACCCTCGCCAAAAGGAAGCGGTCATGCATACACAAGGACCGCTTCTTGTGATGGCAGGGGCTGGAAGTGGAAAGACACGCGTGTTGACGCATCGAATGGCTTATATATTAGCCGAGGAAGAAGTGCAACCGTGGAATATTCTAGCGATTACGTTTACGAATAAAGCAGCTAGCGAGATGAAAGAACGTGTGAGTGCTCTAGTGGGCGAGCAAGCAGGCGATATGTGGGTCTCCACTTTCCACTCGATGTGCGTCCGCATTTTACGAAGAGATTGTGAACGCATCGGTCTTGCAAAGTCGTTTACGATTATCGATTCTGGGGATCAACTATCCGCGATGAAACGCATTATGCAAAAGCTAAATATTGATTCGGATAGGTTTAATGCGCGTGGAATCTTAGCAAGTATTAGTAATGCAAAAAATAATTTTGAAGATGCGGAAACCTTCGCAAAGACACATGCAAACTTCATGGACCAAATAACCGCGAAGTGCTATGTCGAATACGAAGCAGAAAAAAACGCAAAAAAATATGACCGTTGACTTTGATGATTTAATCATGTTAACGGTGAAATTGTTTAAAGAGCATTCAGATGTCTTAGCGTATTATCAACAAAAATTCCACTATATCCATGTGGATGAGTACCAAGACACAAACCATGCACAATACTTACTGGTCCAACTGCTAGCGGATAAGTTCAAAAATATTTGCGTGGTTGGGGATGCCGATCAAAGCATTTACGGTTGGCGTGGAGCCGATATGGAGAATATCTTGTCATTTGAACACGATTATCCACAGGCGAAAGTGGTCTTACTAGAGCAAAACTATCGTTCGACGAAGACGATTTTAAAAGCAGCCAATCAAGTGATTGAAAATAATCAAAATCGTAAACCAAAAGAGTTGTGGACCGAAAATGAAGCAGGAGACAAGATTACCTATTATTGTGCGGCTTCCGGTTATGAAGAGTCTCGTTATGTGATGAGAACCATTCAAAAGATGGTGAATTTTGATGGGTACGATTATAGTGATTTTGCAGTTTTATACCGTAGTAATGCTCAATCACGGACCCTTGAAGAAGATTTGTTAAAGGCGAATATGCCTTTCAAAATGGTAGGGGGCCAACGATTCTACGAGCGTATGGAAATCAAGGATTTACTTGCCTATTTACGTTTATTAGTGAATCCGACCGATGACTTTAGCTTTAGACGTGTTGTGAATGCACCAAAACGCGGTATTGGTGGAAAGAGTATTGAAAAATTAGAAGACTTTGCTCAAATGCACGGCTTTTCTCTTTTAGAAGCTTCCGCTGAGACGACTCTTAATGGGATTAGTGGGAAAGCAGGAAAAGGCTTAGCCGATTTTCGCAAAAATTGATTAGCGATTTAACCAAGATGCAAGAGTTTGTCTCGCTAACCGATTTAATCGAAGAAGTCATGATAAAATCAGGCTACATTGCCTCTCTTGAACAGGCGCATACAATGGAAGCTGATGCGCGAATCGATAATATGCGCGAATTCCTATCCGTAGCCAAAGAATTCGAAGAAAAAAACGGTTCGATTCTGAAGCGGAAGAATCAGTTTTAGTCCAATTCTTAACGGATTTATCCTTAGTGACGGATATGGAAAATGAAGAAGAAACGAGTGCTTCGCAAATTACATTGATGACCTTGCATGCGGCAAAAGGGTTAGAGTTCCCAGTCGTTTTCCTTGTGGGGATGGAAGACGGAATTTTCCCTTCTGCAAGAACCTTACAAGAAGGTGATGAAGAAGAGGAACGTCGATTGGCCTATGTGGGTATCACACGTGCAGAGAAAAAGCTCTTTATGACGCGTGCGTATTCAAGACTGCTCTACGGGAAAACGCAACATTACCGCGAATCTCGTTTTATGCAAGAAATTGATGACCAACTTCTTCAAAAAGAAGGAGAAACGATTAGCGACTCTTATTATTCAAGTAGTTTCTACTCAGAAAAGCTAAGTTATAACAGAAGTTCTTCTGCTGCAACGGGTGGGGGACTATTTGACCGTTACCGCAATACTAATGCACAAAAGAATGGGGGATATTTACAAAAGAAACCTCACTCTTCTGCAAGCATTCAGCGCGTAGAAAAACCAACTCCAACGTCTGCTTCAACCGATGGATGGACGGTTGGTATGAAAGTATCTCATAAGAAATGGGGCACAGGAACTGTAGTCCGTATTACCGGCGAAGGAGACCGTCAAGAACTTGACGTAGCTTTTGCAGGGATGGGGATTAAGCGACTCCTTGCAAGTTTTGCCCCAATTGAAAAAATCGAAGAATAGAGGATGAAGATGAATACAACGATTCAACAAAGAATTGAACAGCTTAAAGAACAATTAAATCGTTGGAGTCATGAGTATTATGTGGAAGATAAACCCACCGCAACAGACGCAGAGTACGATAAGGCGTATCATGAATTACTAGCTCTAGAAAAAGAACATCCAGAATTTGTGACGGCTGATTCTCCTACGCAAAGGGTGGGGGGAGAAGTGCTCGAGCAGTTCCAGAAGGTCACGCACACCAATCCGATGCTCAGCCTTTCAAATGCTTTCTCAAAAGAAGATTTGGAAGAGTTTGATGCGCGTCTTCGCAAGTTAACGAACCGTGCGATTGAGTATGTGTGTGAACTAAAAATCGATGGACTTTCTATTGCGTTGACCTATCAAAACGGGCAGCTTCAACTTGGAGCAACCCGCGGAGATGGAACGACAGGTGAAGATGTAACAGGCAATGTGCGCACGATTAAATCAGTACCCTTGTCTTTAAAAGAGCCTTGGAATATCGAAGTGCGCGGTGAATGTTATATGCCAAAAAAATCATTCGTGGCATTAAACGAGTCTCGCGAAGAGGAAGGGCTAGAAGTTTTTGCTAACCCAAGAAATGCTGCGGCAGGAAGCCTCCGCCAGCTCGATCCAAAAATTGCAGCGAAGCGAAACTTGTCCGTCTTTTTATACAGTAGCCCTAGTGTGGAAGAACTAGGTGTTTCTACACAAGAAGAGTTGTTGGAGAAGATGGCAGAGATGGGCTTTGTGACCAATCCAGAGCGCTTAAAATGCCAAACGATTGATGAAGTGTGGAATTACATCGAGACGATTGGTGCGAAACGCCAAGAATTACCATACGAAATCGACGGTATGGTGATTAAGGTCAATGATTTTGCCGCTCAAGAAGAAATCGGCTATACGGTCAAAGCACCGCGTTGGGCCATTGCGTATAAATTCCCAGCGGAAGAAGCGCAGACAGTGGTTCGCGATGTGGAGTGGACGGTTGGACGTACTGGAGTAGTCACACCGACTGCGGTGATGGATCCGGTTCAATTAGCAGGAACAACGGTGCGCAGAGCCAGTTTGCATAATATTGATTTGATGAAAGAAAGAGATATTCGCTTGGAAGACACCGTTGTGATTCATAAGGCAGGAGACATTATCCCAGAAGTCACACGCGTGATTTTTGGAGAAACGTCCAGCAACAAGTCAGCCGTACGAGTTCCCAACAACTTGCCCGGTCTGTCATGAAAAGTTAGAGCATTTGGAAGATGAAGTAGCGATTCGTTGCTTGAATCCAAAATGTCCGGCCCAACTGACAGAAGGGATGAGCCATTTTGTTTCACGAAATGCGATGAATATGAGTGGGATTGGGCCAAGTATCATTAAGCAACTCTTTGAAGAAGGTCTAGTTTTTGATGTGGCAGATTTATACAAATTAACTCTGGACCAGCTATTAGCATTAGACAAAATTCAACAAAAGAGTGCAGAAAATATTCTTGAAGCCATTGAAAAGAGCAAAGCCAATTCTTTGGAACGCCTTTTTAACAGGGTTGGGTATCCGTCATGTAGGAACCAAGGCTGCTAAAGAACTGGCACAACATTTTTGGAAATATGAAGGCTTTACAAGAGGCGAGCATTGAACAATTGTTGGAAATTGATGGTTTAGGTGATATTATTGCTTATAGTGTAAAAACTTATTTTGAACAACCATCCGTTCAAGAACTTATCCAAGAATTACAAGATCGTGGAGTGAATATGAGCTATCTTGGAAAGACAAAAGCAGACAGTGAAGCCTCAGGACATATTCTAAGTGGAAAGACTGTCGTTTTAACAGGGACATTAGAACAATTAACAAGACAAGATGCAAAAGAAAAATTGGAATCGCTTGGAGCGAAAGTAACAGGCTCTGTTTCTAAGAAGACAGACGTTGTGATTGCTGGACATTCAGCCGGAAGCAAGTTGGATAAAGCCAACGCGCTAGGGATTGAAGTGTGGAGTGAACAACAATTTCTGGATTCTCTTGCATAGAAAGGAACTCATATGAAACATAAATTACGCTTGGGATTATTAGGGTTAATGAGTGCATTCACCTTAGCCGCCTGTGCAGATATTACTCAAGCCAATCGCCAAAAATACAAATACGAAAAAAATGATGCCAATACAAAAAGTAGTTCAGTCGACAACCAATCAACTGTCGAATAATTTTTTTATCGCGCATTGATGACTAATGGGAAATATCAAGTGAGCCAAAAACCGTGGAGCTACTTTAAGCTTGAATACGGGCTTTAATTTGAAAAAAACTTTGAGACAGGTTTAATCGACCTTTCTAGAAATGTATTTCCTACGAATCAATATTTCTTTAGAGAAGGACAGATTATCGATGCCGATACAACGGCTAAAATGGATTGCTCGTAAAAGTGATAAAAAAATCCAGAAGGCTTAAATCCTGCTGATAATGGAGATACATCCCCAACAGGACGTGCCCCGCTCTATTTAGCACAAATTTTAGAACAAGACTATATGATTCAAACAGAAAATAACTTTGAATTAGGTGGGATTAGTATCGGGGTTGCGATGAACAGCGTTGATTATTATACAAATGGCGATCGTGATGCAGAAACTGAAATTTCAAAAGAAGTCATGATTGAACAAGCGAAAACAATCGTGAACCAAATCTTAACAAGACTGCGTCAAAATGATGCGCTTAAAGCTGTGCCAATTGTCTTTGGTGTCTTTAGACAAACTTCAAAAGATGATATTGGTGGAGGCGTTTATGTCTTAGAGGCGACTTCTGTAGAAGGAACTGAAATTACAAACTGGACGAATGTAAATCAGAAAGTGACCGTGTTACCGCTAGTAAACGAAGCAGCTACAGAAGAGTCAACAGCTTTTGAGAATTTCAAAACAGAAGTGCAAAACTTCTTCCCAAATCTCTCAGGAGTGACGGCTCGGGTGAAATATCAAGATAATGTGGCTAAAAAAATGGTCGTTGATATTATGACGCAATTTTATGGCGAATCTGAAATTATTGCCTTAGCACAGCATGTAACCGATGCAGCGAATAAATATTTATCGAAACAACTCCAGTAGAAGTGCGCATTAGTTCGATTAATGGAGTAGAGGCGTTCTTGATGCAAGATTTAACGCAAGGTGTGTTCACTTACCATATATTCGATTAATATTGATAACAATGTTTAAAGTGTTTACAATAGAAAAGTAATGATTTTGAAAGCGAGGAAAAGAAATGGCCATTGAGGAAAAAGAAGTTAGACACGTTGCCAAACTTGCAAAGCTAGCTTTTGCCGACAATGAAATCCTTCATTTTACAGAACAAATGAGCGATATCATTGATATGGTGGAACAATTAAACGAAGTAGATACAACGGGTGTGCCTGTCACCACTCACGGTTATCCATTAGTAAATGTGATGCGAGAAGACGTTGCTGAAAAAGGAACCGACCGCGACTTATTAATGCGTAATGTGAAAACGAGCGAAGATGGATTTATTCAAGTGCCTGCAATTATGGGTGAAAACGAGGAGGGTGAAGCATGAGTATTATTGAAAACAAAACATTAGTTGAGCTTCACGAAGGTCTTCGTAATAAAGAATTTACTTCTGTGGAATTAACCAAAGAAACATTCGAGCGTATCCATGCTTTAGAACCTAAAGTAGAAGCGTTCGTGACATTGAATGAAGAAGAAGCGTTAAAACAAGCGGCCGCTGCTGACGAAAAAGGCTACGGAGAAGAAGCGTCTCTTCAAGGTCTTCCAATCGGGATTAAAGACAATATCGTGACTCGCGACCTTTTAACAACTGCTTCAAGTCGTATGTTAGAAGACTTCAACCCAATTTACGACGCGCACGTTATGGAATTATTAAAAGCTGAAGGTGCGGTGAACGTTGGTAAACTAAACATGGACGAATTTGCCATGGGTGGTTCAACTGAAACTTCTTACTTCAAGAAAACAAAAAATCCGTGGGACTTAACAAAAGTGCCTGGTGGATCTTCAGGTGGTTCTGCCGCAGCGGTTGCTTCTGGCGAAGTACTGGCATCTCTTGGTTCTGATACAGGTGGATCTATTCGCCAACCTGCAAGTTTCACAGGGATTGTTGGGATGAAACCAACTTATGGTCGTATTTCTCGTTATGGTTTGATTGCCTTTGCGTCAAGTTTAGACCAAATCGGACCATTTACACGTACGGTTCAAGATAATGCCTTAGTATTAAGCGCGATTTCTGGATATGACCACCGTGATTCAACAAGTGTGCCTCAAGAAGTGCCTGCCTACCATAAAGGATTAACAGGCCACATTAAAGGCTTGCGTATCGCGTTACCAAAAGAATATTTTGCAGAAGGTGTGGATCCTGAAGTTCAAGCAGCTGTATTAAAAGCGGCTGATCAATACCGCGAAATGGGAGCTATCGTTGAAGAAGTGAGCCTCCCTCACTCTAAATACGGGATTCCAGCGTACTATATCATCGCTTCATCAGAAGCTTCTTCGAACTTACAACGTTTCGACGGAATCCGTTACGGTCACCGTTCTACAGACGCAGAAACATTAGAAGATTTATACGTGAAGAGCCGTTCTGAAGGTTTTGGAATGGAAGTAAAACGTCGTATCATGCTTGGAACATTCAGTTTAAGTTCTGGTTACTACGATGCTTACTTCAAAAAAGCTGGACAAGTACGTACTTTAATCAAACAAGACTTTGCAAAAGTATTTGAAAACTATGATTTAATCTTAGGACCTGTAACAATTTCTGCTGCATTCGGATTAGGCGCTCACAGTGATGACCCAATCGCAATGTACATGGCGGACTTATTAACAGTTCCTGTAAACTTAGCTGGCTTACCAGCCATCTCAGTTCCTGCTGGCTTCACAAACGAAGGTCTACCAGTCGGAATTCAATTAATCGGAAATTACTTCCAAGAAAAAACTATTTATCAAGCAGCGTATGCATTTGAACAAGCAAATGATTACTACTTACGCCGCCCACAATTATAAGGAGGAACAATGACATGAACTTTGAAACAATTATTGGTTTAGAGTGCCACGTTGAATTAAAAACTGATTCAAAAATGTTCTCTCCATCACCAGCGCATTTCGGTGCGGAACCAAATACAAATACAAACGTGGTCGACTGGGGATATCCAGGGGTGCTTCCTGTCGTAAATAAACGCGCGTTAGAATTCGGAATGCGTGCAGCTCTTGCGTTGAACTGTACTATTTCTCAAGATACAAAATTCGACCGTAAAAACTATTTCTACCCTGATAATCCAAAAGCGTACCAAATCTCTCAATTCGATTACCCAATCGGTCATGATGGCTGGATTGATATCGAAGTAGAAGGGCAAACAAAACGTATTCGTATTGAACGTGTTCACCTTGAAGAAGATGCGGGTAAAAATACGCACGGAACAGACGGATTCTCTTATGTGGACTTGAACCGTCAAGGAACTCCACTGATTGAAATCGTATCAGAAGCAGATATGCGTTCTCCTGAAGAAGCGTATGCGTACCTGGAAGCACTTCGTCAAATCATCATGTTTACAGGTGTTTCTGATGTGAAGATGGAAGAAGGTTCAATGCGTTGTGACGCGAACATTTCAATTCGTCCTTATGGGCAAGAAAAATTCGGTACAAAAACAGAGTTGAAAAACTTAAACTCATTTAACAACGTCCGTAAAGGGATAGCGTTCGAAGAAGTTCGTCAAGCCAATGTCCTACGTAATGGAGGAGAAATCCTACAAGAAACACGTCGTTTTGATGATGCGACTGGTCAAACCATCTTAATGCGTGTCAAAGAAGGTTCAAGTGACTACCGTTACTTCCCAGAACCAGATCTACCAAACTTCCAAATCTCAAATGAATGGATTGAAGAAGTGCGTGCGTCTATTCCTGAAATGCCAAGCAAACGTCGTGAACGTTACGTGAGCGAATTTGGCTTACCAGAATATGATGCAATGGTATTAACATTAACAAAAGAAATGTCTGATTTCTTTGATGCAACAGTTGCTGCGGGTGCTGACCCTAAACAAGCGTCAAACTGGTTAATGGGTGACATCTCAGCGCACATGAACAGCAAGAAATTAGAATTGAAAGACTTGAAGTTAACACCAGAAAGCTTAGCAGAAATGATTCAATTAATCGCGGACGGAACCATCAGTTCGAAATTAGCGAAGAAAGTCTTCTTGCTATTAGCCGAAGAAGGCGGAACGGCGAAAGGCGTTGTTGAAAAACACGGTATGGTTCAATTGAGTGATCCAGCTCAGTTATTACCAATTATTCAAAATGTGTTGGATAACAATGCACAGTCGATTGAGGACTTCAAGAATGGGAAAGACCGCGCCGTTGGATTTTTAGTTGGGCAGATTATGAAGCAAACGAAAGGGAAAGCAAACCCTGGCGTTGTAAACCAACTATTACAACAAGAGTTAGCGAAATACTAAAAATATAAACTTGATGGCTATGAATTTTTTCGGATATCTTCATAGTAGCTGTAATAGGGCAACGGCTCGAGCCGAAGTCTCTCGCCTTTAAAGCCTCAAAGGGGGAGTAAGGAAATAAATTCCTAACTCCCCCTTATTCGTTTTAATGCTTTTCCTATTACTGCTACTATAGAATCCGAAAACTTCTCCGCCATCAAAAGCTTTTTTGAATTTACAAACCTTTTGAAATATGGATACAACACAGAGTTTGCTGGCCCTTTAAAAATTCAAAGAAGGGTGGATGGAGAAGAATGAGGTTGGGTGCGTTGTAGTCTGTGTAAAAGACAACTACATAAGAATTTGTAAGGTTCTCCCACCCCAAAAGTTCCGAAAACTTCTCCGCCATCAAAAGTTTTATGAATTTAGAATCCTTTTTGGAATAGGGGCTTGCAATGCAGAGTTTGCTTGCCCACTAAAAATCCAAAAAGGGAGAAAGAAAGAGGACGAGAGGGGGATGGAAGATGAAATTAACGATTGAAACGGTATTGAGTCAAGGCGGGGAAACGATGAAGCAACGTATGCTTGCGGATGCGACTCGTCTTCGTAAGGACTCTGGTTTTGTACTAAGCTATGTGGAAGAAGAAACGAATACGCGCGTGAAAATAGAAGTGAATACGACAGAAGCTACTCCTCAGGTAACTTTACACCGTCAAGGCGATGTGCGTAGTCAAATGGACTTTCATCATACGAAGGCGACTAAAGGAATTTATGAGTTAGGCGCAGGAAGACAAATGCATTTTGAGATTCGAACCAAACAAATATACCTCGAAGAGACGGAAGAGATGGTGTTACTAGTACTGGAATACCAATTATTCCAACAAAAAAACAACTGATTACGAGCTCTTTAGTGACCTTTCAGCTTCAAATCAAGGAAAATGTATAAAAAAATCTCTCTAAACTAGCATAAACTTTGAAAAATTATGCTATACTGTGTAAGATGAACTGGAAAGGAAGTGTAACCATTGGAATTAAAGAAACTCGATGGCATTAACAAAAAAACGAATTATCAATGGTCGAAGTAGCGCATGCTATTTTTAGAAGCGAAGAATGAAGTTTTAGATTTCAACCAATTATTAGTAGAAATTCAAGAATATATGGAATTAAGCGACGAAGCGTTAGAAGCTCGTATGGCTCGTTTTTACACAGATTTAAATATTGATGGAAGCTTTATCTCACTTGGAGATAATCGTTGGGGCTTACGTGATTGGTATCCAATCGACTCAATCGATGAAGAAATCGCAACATCAATGGAAGATGAAGAAGTGAAGAAACCTCGTAAGAAACGTAAAAAAGTCAATGCGTTCGGAACTGAAGATGATCTTATCGATTACAATGATGATGATCCAGAAGATGAAGAACTTCTTGATGACGAAGATCTTGATAGTGATGATTTAGATGATGATATGGATGTTGATTTAGACGACGATGACGAAGAAGATGAAATCGATGCATATCGTTCTGACTTAAATGAACTAGGTGCAGATGAAGACCTAGAAGATGAAGTGAGTGTGGAAGAAAATCTGATTATCATTGATGACGAAGACCTTGATAGCGACTTCGACGAAGAAGAGGAAGAATAATCTTTCTTTAATAACAACTATCAAAGCACAACTTATGATTTCATGAGTTGTGTTTTATTTTGCAGTTTATTGTATAATAGGATGAACTTGAGACTTGGGAGGCGAGAACGTGCAAGAAAAATTGAAAAAGGTGTTCGACAAGACCTTTCTAACCTTTATTGCAGTAGGAGTTGTTAACACGCTATTTGGAATGACCATCATGTTCTTTTGTTACAACATTTTAAACTTGGGATACTGGTTTTCTTCGGGAATGAATTATGTTTGTGGAAGTGTTTTAAGTTATTTCTTGAATAAGAAATTTACGTTTAAAGTGGAAGAAACGACGAAAAAATCGATTATCCGCTTTATCATCAATATCACGGTTTGTTATATTATTGCTTATGGTATCGCGAAACCACTTGTGTTGTACTTGTTTGCAGGTCTTGGTGAAAAACTTCAAGGGAACTTGGCGTTAGTAGCTGGAATGGGCCTTTTTGTATTACTAAACTATGTGGGTCAACGGTTTTTGGGCATTTAAACAAGACGAACCTACAAACGATTAAAGAGAAGTAAAACGAGCAGGTTTTTCTGCTCGTTTTTTTGTTGGAGAAGGACCCAAAAAGAACATTAAAGAGAAAAAAACAAGGTAAACATTCGTAAAAAAATAGAAAAAAATGATTCTAAAAAAACAGTTGAAAAAAATAAGAACCGTAACTGTAAAATAAGAACTATCTCAATCCAGCAAGTTATTAACGTCCGTTTTTTAATCCCCAGGTTTAAGGAGGAGTTATGGAAACATTAGAAGCTCGTATTTTAAAAGATGGTTATGTGTTAGGTGAAAATATCCTTAAAGTAGACTCGTTTTTAACGCATCAGGTAGATTTACACTTGATGAAAGAAATTGGAGAGGTTTTTGCGGCAAAGTTTAAAAATGCTGGGATTACAAAAGTGGTTACTATTGAAGCATCAGGGATTGCTCCAGCACTGTATACGGCAGATGCCTTAGAAGTTCCAATGATTTTTGCGAAGAAATCCAAAAATATCACGATGAATGAAGGAATTCTAACAGCAGAGGTGTTTTCATTTACAAAGCAAGTGACCAATACAGTGTCGATAGCTAGTAAATACCTTTCAGAGAAGGACAGAGTGTTAATCGTGGATGATTTTCTAGCGAATGGCCAAGCCGCAAAAGGATTAGTCGAGATTGTTGAACAGGCAGGAGCCAAAGTCGAAGCGGTTGGAATTGTCATCGAGAAATCTTTCCAAGATGGAAGACGGTTATTAGAAGAAGCGGGAATTCCAGTCTTTTCTCTGGCGCGTCTAGAACGGTTTGAAAACGGAAAAGTTGTGTTTAAGGAGGCTGACCTATAATGCAGCAGGAAAAGCATTCCAAGGCAATGGTGCTGGGACTTCAACATTTACTAGCGATGTATTCAGGATCGATTTTAGTACCGATGATGATTGGACAGGCGCTTGGCTATAATAGCGAGCAACTGACATATTTAGTCTCAACAGATATTTTTATGTGTGGGGTAGCCACTTTTCTTCAGTTGCAACTCAATAAGTATTTTGGGATTGGGCTCCCTGTCGTGTTAGGCGTGGCGTTTCAATCAGTTGCTCCATTAACGATTATAGGACAGAGTCACGGAAGTGGAGCCATGTTTGGCGCGCTGATTGTCTCGAGGGATTTTTCGTTGTTTTAATTTCGGGAATCTTCTCAAAACTGGCGAACTATTTTCCTGCCATTGTTACCGGCTCTGTGATTACAACCATTGGACTCACGCTCATTCCGGTTGCCATTGGAAATATGGGAAATAACATAGCGAATCCAACTCTAGAAAGTTTAACACTAGCTCTCATTACAGTTTTTATTATTTTAGTCGTTAATATTTTTACGAAAGGATTCCTCAAATCCATTTCCATTCTACTAGGATTAGTGATTGGGACTTTGATTGCTTCTGGAATGGGCCAAGTGAACTTTACACCTGTGATCCAAGCGCCTCTCCTTCATATTCCTACCGTATTTTTATTTTTGGAGCTCCAACTTTTTGAATTTTTCTTCCATTGTGATGATGTGTATTATTGCGACGGTATCAACGGTGGAATCAACAGGGGTCTATCTAGCTTTGTCTGATATTACGAAGGATCCAATCGATGAAACACGACTTCGCAACGGGTACCGAGCAGAGGGGTTAGCAGTACTCCTTGGAGGGGTGTTTAATACATTCCCTTATACAGGCTTCTCTCAAAATGTCGGTTTAGTGAAAATGTCTGGGATTAAAACACGTCTTCCGATTTATTACGCAGCAGGCTTTCTTGTACTCCTTGGACTCCTTCCAAAATTTGGCGCTCTTGCCCAAATTATTCCAAGTCCCGTCATTGGAGGGGCAATGATTGTCATGTTTGGATTCGTATCACTTCAAGGGATGCAAATGCTCGCTCGTGTGGATTTCGTTAATAATGAGCATAACTTCCTCATTGCTGCGGTGTCTATTGCAGTAGGAGTCGGGTTCAATAATAGCAATCTCTTCAATAGCCTCCCAACCGCATTTCGAATGTTTTTCTCGAACGGAATCGTGATGGCCAGCATTCTTGCCGTAGTCCTCAACGCGATTCTCAATCGCAAGAAGAAATAAAATCCGTTATCTCCACCCAAAGAGAAGGTCTCCCCCTTCTCTTTTTTCTATTCTCTCTTGAAGTTTCCTTGCCTTCTAATGTTTCCAACCACCCAAAAAATACGAGAAAATAATGTGGAGCAGAAAAAAATAAACTCAATTCAGTTGGATTTCAAGCCTTTCTATATAGAAGATTTCGGAGAAGCTTGCGGATTTTATAATCGCAGTAACGGGGAATCGCATCGAATGTGAGGGAGAAAGACAGAAATACTGTAAATACATTAATGTATTTACAATATTTCGTTTTCTTTCCCCCACAAAGTTGAATAGGAATGAGCAAGCTAGATATAGCGTAGCTCATCCCATTCAACCACTGTGCTTAGGCGGAGTAGGGACGTGTCCCGTACTCCGCGTTTGAAGCTTCGAAGGTGCAAGACTACAGGCTTGCACCGGTGCCCCGTAACAGCGATTATAAAAAGAATCCGCAAGGATTCTAAGAAATCATCAGCACAAACCCAACTCCAGAAAACCCAAATTGAATCTAAGTACAATTTACATCCCAATCGCGCTCCACTTTGTTTTCACTTCTCGTATTTTTTTGATAGGTATGGTATACTAACCCTATGTTTAAAGAATTTCAAGGAGGCTCTTCCCAACATGGCTGAAGACAAAAAAACATTCTATTTAACGACTCCGATTTACTATCCGAGTGGTAATTTACATATTGGTCATGCCTATACAACTGTAGCCAGTGACGCAATGGTCCGCTACAAAAAATTGCAAGGTTTTGACACTTACTTTTTAACAGGAACAGATGAACACGGACAAAAAATCCAAGAAAAAGCGAAAGAAGCAGGCGTTTCAGAAATTGAATTCGTCGATAAAATCATTTTCGGCATTCAAGATTTGTGGAAAGAGTTAGATATCTCTTACGATGATTTTATTCGTACGACTCAACCACGCCATACGAAAGCTGTTCAAAAGATTTTCCAAAAATTAGTGGACAATGGCGATATTTACCTCGGTGAATACGAAGGTTGGTATTCTGTATCCGACGAAGAGTACTTCACAGAAACACAATTAGTCGAAGTATACCGCGATGCTGAAGGAAATATGATTGGTGGGGTTGCGCCAAGTGGGCACGAAGTTGAGCTTGTCAAAGAAGAATCTTACTTCTTTAGAATGAGCAAATACGCTGATCGCTTATTGCAATACTACGAAGAACATCCAGATTTCATTCAACCAGAATCACGTAAACGAGATGATTAATAACTTCATCAAACCAGGTTTGGAAGACTTAGCGGTTTCTCGTACGTCATTTGACTGGGGGATTCCAGTACCAAACGATCCAAAACACGTAGTTTATGTATGGATTGATGCCTTATCAAACTACATTACCGCACTAGGATATGGTAGCGACGATGAAACATTATTCAACCGCTACTGGCCTGCAGATGTGCATTTTATCGGAAAAGAAATCGTTCGTTTCCATACGATTTACTGGCCAATTATGTTAATGGCCTTAGATTTACCATTACCGAAGAAAATCTTCGCACACGGATGGTTATTGATGAAAGACGGTAAAATGTCTAAATCGAAAGGAAACGTCGTAGATCCAAACACATTAATCGAACGTTACGGCTTAGATGCACTTCGTTACTACTTATTACGTGAAGTGCCATTCGGTTCTGACGGAATTTTCACTCCAGAATCATTCGTAGAACGTATTAACTATGACTTAGCCAATGACTTAGGAAACTTATTAAACCGTACTGTTGCGATGATTAATAAGTATTTCGATGGAACAATCCCTGCATACACTGCACCGGTTTCAACATTTGACCAAGAATTAGTCGATGCTTCAAAAGCGATGATTGTGGAAGTTGAAGAAGCGATGGAAAACATGCAATTCTCAGTAGCGCTGGCTGCAATCTGGAAATTCGTCTCTCGTACGAATAAATATATCGACGAAACAACTCCTTGGGCCGCTGTGAAAGATGAAGCACGCCAAGAAGAATTAGCACGTACAATGAATTACTTAGCAGAAAGCTTACGAATCATTGCCGTTGCCTTACAACCATTCTTAACGCAAACTCCAGGAGAAATCTTGGCACAATTAGGAATTACGGACAGCGCGTTAATGGATTACCCTTCATTACACACATTCGGCGTGATTCCTGAAGGAACTAAGGTGGTTGAAAAAGGTCAACCAATCTTCCCACGTTTAGACGTGGAAGAAGAAGTGGCTTACATCCAATCTAAAATGGGTGGAGCACCAGCTGAAGAAGAAAACACTGACTGGAACCCAGAAGAAGTGGAACTTTCAAGCGAAAAAGAAAGCATCAAGTACGACGACTTCGACAAGATCGAATTAAAAGTCGCAGAAGTTATCGAATGTGGACCGGTGGAAGGGGCAGACAAATTGCTTCAATTCCGCTTAGACGCTGGAGATGCTGGCGGTCACCGTCAAATCCTTTCAGGGATTGCGGAATGGTACCCAGATCCAAGTATTTCGTTGGTAAGAAAGTCGTGATTGTTGCGAACTTGAAACCACGTAAAATGCGTGGACAAATCAGCCAAGGAATGATTCTTTCGGCTGAAAAAGATGGCGTTCTACAAGTGGTGTTTGCACCAGAAGGAATGCCAAACGGATCAACCGTAGCTTAATTGAATAAAAACAAAAGGGGACCCTTCGGATGCGAAGAAAGGCATTTGAAGGGTCTTTTTTTAGAAGGAGGACAAATGAAAAAAGGTGTATTAACAGGGCTGCTTCTTTTTGGATTTTTCTTTGGAGCAGGTAATTTAATTTTTCCGCCAAGCTTAGGCTATCAATCTGCTGAGCAATTTTGGCCAGCAGTCATCGGATTTATTGTATCTGGAGTGGGGCTGGCGATTGGAACGTTATTAATTGGAACAGTGATTAATGGTGGATTCAAAAAAGAATTGGACGAAAAGATTCATCCAATCTTCTCATTGGCATTTTTAGTAGTATTATATTTATCCATTGGACCTTTCTTTGCGATTCCTCGTACAGCAACGGTATCCTACAACATCGGGGTAGCACCTTTCTTGCCGGATTCTAATTCAGGTCTTCTAATTTACGCAGCGATTTATTTTGCGGTAGCCTTTTTCTTAGCGTATAACCGTTCATCACTCTTATCCAGCATCGGTAAAATCTTAACACCGATTTTTGCAGGATTAATTTTAATCTTAGTGGTCGTTGGAGCGTTTAAATATGGACAAACGTCACCAGAATTAGCAGGCCAAACAAATCTAACTACATCAACGGCTTTCGGGAATGGCTTTGTTGAGGGATATAACACACTCGATGCTTTAGCAGCCGTAGCCTTCTCAGTCGTTGCCGTAAACACATTAAAAGAGTTCCATTTCAACTCTAAAAAAAGAATACATGAATACCATCATGAGTGTGGGATTTGTAACAGCGATTGGATTCAGCGTATTGTATATCGGACTTGCCTTCCTTGGAAATCATTTCAACGTGGCAAGTGCTCTAGCACAAGATTCAACACTAAACGTGGGGTCTTACGTATTAACCATGGCTTCACGCGACTTGTTCGGGACATTCGGACAAGCCTTCTTAGCGGTAATGGTCGTTATTACCTGCTTAACAACAACAGTAGGATTAATCGTATCTGTAGGGGAGTTCTTTGAAGAAACATTCCCACGCTTCTCTTATAAAGTCTATGCGACCGTATTTACATTCATCGGATTTGGAGTTGCGACACTTGGACTTCAAACGATTATTGCGTTCTCACTTCCAGTATTGATGATTTTATATCCAATTACGGTTGTGATTGCGTTCTTCGTACTAGTGAATAAGAAAGTGGCGTTCTCGAAGAGTGGAATGCAGTTAACGGTTGCGTTGACAACAATTATTTCAACAGTTTCCAGTGTAGCTTCTGCATTGAAATTAGAAGGATTAGTAAAAGCTTTGGAAATTCTTCCACTGCAAAGCTTGTCACTGGGATGGATGGGGCCAGCGATTATCGGTATTTTAATCGCGCTCATCTTACCTGACAAAATCAAGGGCGAAGCATTCGACTTCGAAGCATTTCAAGCAAAATAAAAGTGCTAGATGATTACTTCGTATCTTTACGGGGATTTTGATAGTAGCGGTAACGTTGCACCGGTTCGAGCCTCTTCGAGTCTCTCACCTTTAAAGCCTCAAAGAGGGCGTATGGATTAAAAATCCTACGCCCTCTTATTCGTTTTAATGCTTAGTCACGTTACTGCTACTATAAATCCCCTAGGATACTTCGTAATCACTATTTAGTTTTTGCTTTTTATTTTGTGGGAATGCTTTGAATTTGTTGGTAAGAGAATAAAGGAATCTCAACTTATTGTTACGTTACGAACCCTTCGCACTGTGAAGAGGTCCTATAGAATCCGTAAGAACTTTCTTAGGCATCTGTTTCATTTGGGATTTGTTCTTGTATTAAAAATAAACAATCAACATTGACAGTTTGTCAGTTTAGAGTTATGATGTCCTTAGGAGGGATGATATGAGAGATGCAAAAGAATCGGAAGTGCGCCGTTTAGAAATTATGAATGCAGCAATGCAGCTCTTTATGGAAAAAGGGTATACAAATACAACTACCCAAGATATTGTGGATAAGGTCAATATATCAAGAGGGTTATTGTACTATCACTTTAAAAATAAAGAAGATATCTTATATTGTCTTGTCGAACAGTATTCGGAGAAATTATTGAAAGATATTTATCAGATTACATTTTCAAAAGAAAAAAATCTGCAATAGAAAAAGTGAGAGGATTTATTGAAGCAACAATTATTTCTTCAGAACGTATTTCCGTCGAGGGGACTGAATTACAAAAAGACCGTTGATTTAGAAGAAAATCGCTATATGATTGATAAATTATCTCATAAACTCATCAAAAAAAATTGACAATCTATTTTGAAAAAAATCATTCAACAAGGGATAGAAGAGCAATCCTTTTTGGTTCAATATCCTTTGGAAACAGCGGAATTTTTTTGATGACAGCTTATGTGTTTGTCTCCAATAATATGAGTATGAAATATAGTGACAAAGAATCATTGGACGATTATTTAAGTGCCTATAAAATTATTTTTAGAGAGAACTCTAAACGCCAAAAAAATTTATTCGATTAAAAATATAGTGCCGATAGCGTAAGAAATTGTGCTATCGGTAAAATTTAAAACCAAAACTGACAATTTGTCAACAGGAGGTATTAATATGTTAGAAATCAGAAAGTTCACTAAAAGTTATGGGGAAAAGAAAGCAGTAGAGGGTATTTCTTTATCTATTCACTCAGGAGATATATACGGCTTTATTGGAGCGAATGGTGCAGGTAAAACGACGACGATTAAAGCGGTAGTCGGCATCCATGACTTTGATGGCGGAGAAATTATGATTGGAGGACATTCGATTAAGAAAGATCCAATTGCATGCAAAAAAATGATGGCCTATATTCCAGATAACCCTGATTTATATGAACATTTAACGGGTGCTCAATATATCCATTTTATTGCAGATATATTTGAGGTTCCAACAGAAATCAGAGAAGAAAAAATTAAAAAATATGCAGAAGTTTTTCATATGACCCAAAATCTATCTAGAGTCATTTCAACCTACTCGCATGGGATGAAGCAAAGGACTGCTATTATTGCTGCATTGGTCCATTCACCAAAATTATTAATTTTAGATGAGCCATTTGTCGGATTGGATCCTCAAGCAGCTTTTGAGTTAAAAAAAATAATGAAAGAGTGTGTTTCAGAAGGAGGCGCCATCTTCTTTTCTACTCACGTATTAGATGTAGCGGAAAAATTATGTAATAAAATTGCTGTGATAAAAAATGGAAAGATTATTTGTAGCGGGGATACGAATGAAGTTAAAGGGAATCAGTCACTAGAATCATTTTTTATGGAGGTACAAGATTATGAGCAAAATGATGACTTTAATGAAAGCTCAATTGAATAATCTCATTCCTATTAATGAGATAAAAGAAAGAGGAAGTAAAAAACAAACGTCCATTGCTATCTCTTTTTTTGGAATACTGACTTTGTTTCTATTTGTTGCAGTATATAATTTATTAACCGCCCAAACATTAGTGCAGATGGGTCAGGAGAATTAATTCCTGCATATATGGTATCAGTTTCTAGTTTTTTTCAATCCTCTTTTAACCATCTTCTATTCCAATAGTATTTTATTTGATAGTCGAGATTTGGATATACTTTTATCCTTACCTATAAAGAATGCAGATATTATTACTAGCAAATTCTTGTTTATCTACATATTAAATGTCTTAATCGGACTAGTTTTTTTACGTTGCCGGGTGGAATAATTTGGATACAAAACGAGGGGCAACCTGTTTTCTCTATTGTTCTCTATTTTTGTTCAATGTTTATAATTCCTCTCATTCCGATGTGTCTCGCCTCTGTATTGGGAATTGGGATAGTGGTTACTTCGTCTAGATTTAAACACAAAAAGTATATGTCCATTCTATTCGCATTTTTAGTACTTGGAGGTATCGGCTTTTTTGCAGCAATAGCGATGAATTCTGGAGATAAAGGCAGTAGCGTAGGAATCATTCTTGCAAAACAAATCATGCAATTATATCCTCTTTCTCAGCTTTTTGTTCACCAAATACAGAGCGAGGTAGGAATGAGTGTATTTATCTTTCTTTCTATAGTGGTTTTTGTAGCTTTTATAAAAATTGTTTCGAAAAACTTTAGTCAACTGCACTTGTTGTCTAGAAGGGAGACAAAATATGTCTGTTCGAGCACTTCTTATCAGCAAAAATCCGTGTTCTTAGCTTTGTATCAAAAGGAAATGGGAAGATTTTTTAGCTCGTATATGACTGTCTTAAACGCAGGACTTGGAGTGGTTTTATTGTGCGCATTTAGCATCTTTTTATTGTTCAATTCTGTGGAGCAAATTAAAGAGAGTTCAGGGGTGGAAAATATAACAGAATATATTGCTACTTTTGCTCCTCTTTTTATTGCTTCGATGCTTTCACTTAGTTGTCCTGCTGCGTCATCAATTTCTTTAGAGGGTAGAAATATATGGATATTACAAACTTCTCCAGTAAAGATAAAGACCATCCTAAATGCGAAGATAGCTTTGACGCTTACACTGCACTTTATAGGGTACATGTTTTCGATTCTTATTTTTTTCTCTTTAAAGTGGAGATGGAAAGGATGCAATTCTTTAATCTTGTTTTTGTACCTGTATGCTATTCTGTTTTTATAACAATAGTGGGAATATTTTTTAATAAAAAATATCCAAATTATGACTGGGATAACGAAATGATTATTGTAAAACAGAGCCTGCCTGTTATTGTAACGGCACTTGTGGGGTTCATTTTTTTAATGATTCCAATATTCCTCAATTGGATATTCCATCTTCAAATGATTTATGTTCTGCCAATCATATCGATGGGGTTAGTAGTGATGAGTTTGATGATGTATCGCAAAATGAGTCAATCCAATTTTATTTAAAAGGGGGATAAAAAATGAAAAAAATAGATCAGTGAAAGATATACTTGTGCTTGTTTTTTTATGGTAATAGTTATTTATATTATTTGCTTGTTTTTACCAGATTCAATACCTATTCATTTTTGATTTTTAGAGGCAATGCAGATATGTATGTTAACAAATTTTTTCTACTATTTGCGACAATTATTCCCTATTCAGCATATTGGAAATTCTTTCGAAAATAAATTAACGAAAAAAACACCGACTGGGATTCCAGTCGGTGCTTTTTGCATCTAAATGGCTTCGATAAAGTGTTCGGAATTTTCTTTCCACATATCTGGACTAAATCTAGCTTTTTTTGGGGATTGAGAATCTTCTGATAAAGACGGACCGTGCTTCCATCTTCAATTGTATACGAGTATTCATATAAAAAATCAGTACGTTTGGCGAAATCACAAGAGTCTTTATGGTCACTTGCGATTTGGATTAAGAGGTTCGGAACTCCTTGTTGAACAAGGTACGGCTGGATTAATTGAAAAGCTTCAATCAAAACATCACGTTGCCAGTATTCTTGCAATAATGCGAAATCCATTAGATTGTTTTGAGTTGTGGAGACTTTCATAAAGCCAATTGGAAGGTCGTAATTCTTCATTTCAATGATAAAAAAGTACGGAGAATTCGCGATTAGTCGTGTATAAAAGTTCTCTGCATTTAAGTGAGACGGTGCAGATACCCATGGAAGGTTAGATGTTGCTAAAGGATCGTTTAGCAAAGACTTGATAATCTCCATGTCAGTTTCGTGAAAGGGCCTAAGAGTGATACGTTGTGATTCTAGTGTAGGTACGTTCATAATCGTTACCCCCTTTCTCTACCTGCATTATAGTCGTAATCTGTTGGAAAGTAAAGGGCGCAAATTGCTTTTATAACAATAATGAAAAGGGTTCCGAAAATATCTGAAAGAAACGGATATTTTCCTATTTCTTTGATAGAAGTTGTCAAATTCCGTCGACATTTTTTATCGTGACTTTAGTCATGGTACTTCGTGACTGGAGGGCCTACAGAGTGACCTTTGTTTTTGATAAAGTTAAATCATCAAGAACAAGCACGGAGGCAGATCATGATTAAAGTACATCAAATTAGCAAACGTTTTGGAAACAAGACAGCATTAAACCAAATTGAATTCAATGTCGATAAAGGAGAAATTTTTGGGTTCTTAGGACCAAGTGGAGCTGGGAAGACAACCCTCATCAATATTCTAACAGGGCAATTGAAAGCTGATGAAGGCACGACAGAACTCCTTGGAAAAGAAACGAAGAACTTAGCGCCCGAAGATTTAGCGCATATTGGATTAGTCGGTGATTCAAGTGGATATTATGAAAAAAATTGTCCCTCGAGAAAAAAACCTTATCGTTTACGCAAAAATATATGGACTTCCTAATAGCCGAGTCGATGAAGTATTAGAACAAGTAGGGCTCCTGGATAGTAAAAAGGTGATTGCAGAAAAACTTTCTACCGGGATGCGCCAAAGAATGTTTCTAGCAAGAGCGCTTCTCAACAAACCAGAATTACTCTTTTTAGATGAACCAACGAGTGGTTTAGATCCGATGACCTCTCAAAAAATCCACCGATTATTAAACGAGCTGAAGGAAAGTGGGACAACGATTTTCCTCACAACTCATGACATGGTAGAAGCAACGGAGATGTGTGACCGTATTTCCTTACTAAACCAAGGGGACTTAGTAGAAATTGGAACCCCACGTGATATTATTCAAAAATACAATAAAGAAAAACGAGTGAAAGTAACATTTAAAGACCATACTGAAAAAGTAGTACCTTTTGAAGCGTTAAAAGAGCAAGACTTAACAACAGTGGAAATGATGCACTCGATGGAACCAACCCTTGAAGAAATCTTTTATTCAATTGACAGGAGAGAAATTAAATGATTAGAAGAATTAGCGCCTTAATTTGGCTACGTACACAAATGATTTTTAAGCAATGGAGCAATGCTGTTCCAAATTATTTTCCCATATGCGTTACTCGTCCTTTATGACAGATTTTTTTAAACCCAGATCATGACCCAAGTAAATCTCTTCAAATTTTTGTTTATTATGTTACCGCTCGCGTTTAGTATATCGATGGGAACCATGATTACAATTATGTTGGCGGAAGAAAAAGAGAAAAAGAATTTGAAAACTTTTATTCCTTAGTGGAATTCACTCAGCGGAGTATTTAATCTCTATTTTATTCTATCCAGTTCTCCTTGGCTGCATTACGATTGTGAGCTTCCCGCTTATTTTTAAATGTGAACCTTTCAAATCATCTAGTGGAATATGGAGTAGTAATGACAAGCGTTGCTATCTGTGTTATCTTAGTGAATTTATTGGTGGGGGCTGTAACTGATACTCAAGCAAAAGCGCAAGTGAATGGAGTCATTCCGATGATGGCTGTTGCATTTTTACCGATGTTCTCTCAATTTAATGAGTCTATTTCAAAAGTGGCTCATTACACATTCATGGGGAACTTCATCGATTTCTTCTTAGACAAAAGAATTCACGTTGAATTTCCAAAAGCATGCTCGTTCCAATCGCATGGATAGCGGTGCTCATCGTTTTAAACTTCTTCTTATTAAAACCAAAAGCCCAAAATTAAAACAAACAACTTCAAAAAGAGTGGTTTTGCTTCATAAAGCAAAGCTGCTCTTTTTGTATTTCATGATTTTTCAGAGTGAATTAGCTATTTTTTCCAAAAGTTTACATGAATAGATGGTATGTTAAAAGAAACGGCACAATGAATTAGCGAATGAACACCATTGAAATTGGGCCGAATCGATGTACATTTCTGATTTTTTTCTATTTTTATAATGAGGATAGAAAAGGAGACATAATGATTGATTTAAAAGCGCTTGTCCTATTTATAACCTTGATGGACTATCAAGAATTATCATTGTATGAACTTTCAGTAAAAGTAGGATTCTCTATAAAAGAGGTCAAAGAGGCGATTGATTATTTACATGCTTATTTGGAAAAAGAAAAATATAGACCTTAGATGCGCAAAAAGGAAAATATTTTTTTAGAGAAGAATGATCAACAACTGACGGATATTGTTCAGTCGAAAGAATTGGTCTTGCCAAAGGAAACAAGATTAGCCTTGATTTATCTTTTATACGTTTTGCAGGATGGAATATATTTCCAACAGTCACTACCAAGACTTCCTAAAGGTGAGCAAAAAAATACAACATTGTCTGATATTCAGTCGCTGAGAAAACTAATGACGAAAAAAACGAACTAGAACTAGGCTATAGCCGTGCTAAAGGCTATACCTTAATCGGCGAGGAATGGAAGAAGCATCAACTGGCCTTCAAGATGGTGGGGGAACTCTTAAATTCCCCGATTGGGCTATGGGGATTGGATTATGTACTGACTAGTTGGGCGCATAATGTTCGCTATGAAGTCATTGAGCAAATTGTAAAAGATTATTATAATCATCTCCAATTAACGCCGATTGCAGACCAATTAAAAGAATGTATTTATGATGTGGTCTTTGTGCTATGTCGCTACCAAAGAAATGTAGATCCTGTCGTGTTTTCTAAGACGCTAGTTTCTCCAGCGATAGAAGTCTTATCGAAAATCTTATTAGAAACGATTCGCGATTTAGGAATTATCGACCGTTCATTTACAATCAACGACCGACAATATGTGGCGATTTTGCTTTCTAGCTGTTTTGAAGGAGAAGTCGATTCAAACTTTGAGTACTTTAATGAATTGACGGATAAAATTATCCAGAAAATGGAAGAAGTCTCACTTCTGCAGTTCCAACAGAAAAGGACTCTAAAAGAGAACTTGAAGAAACACCTCATTCCAGCTTACTATCGGTTGAAATTTGGAATCCCAAGTACAAACGATTATACCCAAACGATTAAAGAGAATTATCCAGACTTATTCGAGTTGGTGAAAGCATCCCTATCGCCACTCGAAGAGGATATTGGGACAGCTATCCCTGAAAGTGAGACCGCTTACTTTGTGGCTCATTTTGGTGGCTATTTGAAGGAAGACCATCCGAAGTCTTCTTTACACTATAAAGCCGTGATTATTTGTCCAAATGGTGTGAGCTCTTCTTTAATAGTGAAAGAACATCTTTCTTTCCTTTTCCCTCAAATTGAATTTGTGAGGAATATTAAACTAGAAGATTTGGATGAGAAAGAAACGAAGGACTTCGATATGATTTTCTCCACGGTTAAAGTTCAAACGACCAAGCCTAATTATTTAGTATCGGTAATGCCTTCCCAGGAGCAAAATATTCATCTTGTGAATCTAGTTCAAAAAGACTTCCCAGAAATGAGTTTTCAAGATGGAGCAGTAGAAGAACTGCTTGCCATTGTACGCCAATATGCAGTTGTGACGAATGAATCTGGCCTTGGATTTGCCTTGAAGAAATACTTGAAACATGACATTAAGAGAAAGGAGAATCTACCATTGTTAGATGAATTATTAATGAAGGAAACCTATCAATATAGCCAAGAAAAAATGGACTGGAAAGACGCCATTCGTTTTGCGGCAGCTCCGCTACTAGAGCAACAAAAGATAACCGCTCATTACCCAGAAGCAATGATTCAGAAGGTAGAAGAATTTGGCCCGTTCATTAATCTAGGAAAAGGAATCGCCATCCCTCACGCCAGACCTGATGATGGGGTCAATGAAGTTGGAATGTCCATGTTAGTGCTGGAACAGCCTACGTATTTACTGGATGACCCAACACAGGAAATCCATCTACTTATCTGCATTGCTGCGGTCGATAATGAAACTCATTTGAAGGCTTTAGCTCATTGACGACCATCTTAAGAGACAATGAGAGCGTTCAAAAGCTATTAGCTTCCAAAAACTATGATGAAATCAAAAATATTATTAAACAGGAGGAGTAAAAGATGTTAAGAATCGGTACAGCTTGTGGTTCAGGTTTAGGATCAAGTTTCATGGTTCAAATGAATATTGAATCGGTTCTAAAAGAACTCGGAGTTACAAATGTAGAGGTGGAACATTACGATTTAGGAGGAGCCAATCCTAATGATGCGGATATTTGGATTATAGGACGAGATTTAGCAGATTCGTCTGGTCACTTAGGGGATGTCAGAATCCTCAATAGCATCATTGATATGGATGAGTTAAAGGAATTAGTCACTCGTATTTGCCAAGAAAAAGGCCTTATTTAGAAGGAGGAAATGAAAATGAAATTTCTTTTAGATATCGTTAGTACTCCAGCCATATTGGTTGCCTTAATTGCCGTTATCGGTTTAATTCTTCAAAAGAAAAGCTTACCGGATATTATGAAGGGCGGCATTAAAACATTCGTCGGATTCTTAGTGGTTTCCGGTGGGGCAGGCATTATTCAAAATTCATTAAACCCATTTGGAAAAATGTTTGAACATGCGTTTAATTTATCAGGGGTTGTTCCAAATAACGAAGCCATCGTTGCTGTGGCCTTAACGACATATGGTTCTTCTACAGCAATGATTATGTTTGCCGGAATGGTCTTCAATATTTTGATTGCTCGTTTCACTCGATTTAAATACATTTTCTTAACAGGTCACCATACGCTCTATATGGCGTGTATGATTGCTGTTATCTTGTCGGTTGCTGGATTTACGAATCTTCCATTAATCATACTTGGAGGATTAGCGCTAGGAATCATCATGAGTGTTTCTCCAGCCTTTGTTCAAAAATATATGGTGCAATTAACAGGAAATGACAAAGTAGCGCTAGGACACTTTAGTGCACTAGGATATTGGTTAAGTGGATTTTTAGGAAGTATCTTTGGAGATAAATCAAAATCAACAGAAGATATTCATTTTCCTAAGAGTTTAGCTTTCTTACGCGATAGCACAGTAAGTATCACCATTTCAATGACCATTATTTATGTGATTGTAGCTATTTTTGCAGGATCTACGTATATTGAACAAGAATTAAGCAATGGAACAAGCAGCCTAGTTTTCGCCTTACAATTAGCAGGACAATTTGCTGCAGGGGTCTTTGTCATCTTAGCAGGGGTACGTCTCATCCTTGGTGAAATCGTACCAGCGTTCAAAGGGATTTCTGAACGTCTGGTTCCAGATTCAAAACCAGCCCTTGACTGCCCAATCGTTTATCCATATGCTCCAAACGCTGTACTAATTGGATTTATTTCAAGCTTTGCGGGTGGATTGGCTAGTATGGTCATCATGATTCTTACAGGAAGCGTGGTCATTCTTCCTGGGGTGGTTCCTCACTTCTTCTGTGGTGCGACTGCCGGAGTTATCGGAAATGCTTCTGGTGGGGTTCGTGGAGCAACTATCGGGGCCTTCTTCCAAGGTGTATTAATTAGTTTCTTACCAGTATTCCTAATGCCAGTATTAGGCGGACTTGGATTTGAGGGTTCAACCTTCTCAGATGCCGACTTCGGACTTTCTGGTATCGTACTTGGAGTCTTAAATCAATTTGGTTCACAAGGAGGCATTATCATCGGTATTCTACTAATCTTAGTAGTCATGGTTGGTATTTCTTTTGTAAAGAAACCAGCGACTAAGGGGGAATAAAAATGGCCTTAAGCGAGAGTAGACGAAATGAACTGATTCGATTTGCCAAGGAAATTCGGATGAACACACTAGAATGCCTGAATCATTTAGGGTTTGGGCATTATGGAGGAAGCTTATCGGTTGTCGAAGTTTTAGCGGTCCTCTATAAAGAAGTGATGCCGATGACCCCTGAAGAGTTTGCTAAGAAAGATAGAGACTACTTTGTGCTCTCTAAAGGTCATGCAGGACCTGCTTTATATAGTACTTTGCATTTGAAAGGATTTTTCGATAAGAAATTTCTACTATCGTTAAACCAAAATGGGACTCACCTTCCTTCGCATCCTGACCGTAATTTAACTCCTGGAATCGATATGACGACAGGATCTCTTGGACAAGGGATTAGCGCTGCAACAGGGATTGCATATGGGCAGAAGATCAAAGAGTCTCCTTACTACACTTATACCATTGTCGGAGACGGTGAATTAAACGAAGGACAATGTTGGGAAGCCATCCAATTTGCCTCTCACCATCAGTTGAATCATTTTATCGTCTTTGTAGATGATAATAAGAAACAGTTAGATGGCAGAACCGCCGATATTTGTAACCCTCTTGATTTTGTAGAAAAATTTAAAGCGTTCGGCTTTGAAACGTTGAGAGTTGACGGCCAAGATGTTGAAGCCATTTTTGAAGCCATCGAACAATTAAAACAGTCCACCCTTCCGTCTCCTAAGTGCATCGTACTCGATACAGTGAAAGGGCAAGGAGTCAAAGGAGTGGAACAGATTGAAACGAACCACCATCTTCGTCCCAACACCTGAACAAAAAGGAAATGTTGAATCAAGCGGTTGAACAATTGAGAGAAGAATTGGAGGTTGGTTCATGATGAGAGAGACAAAAGAATTACGCTTAGTTTATCGTGACTTCCTTCTTGAAGCGAATCGAGAGCATCAAGAGCTTGTCGTTTTTAGAGGCCGATTTATCGAGCTCCATGGCGACGCATAAGCTTGGAGAAATTCTCGGAAAGAGATATATCAATGTGGGGATTATGGAAGCTGAAATGGTAGGAGTTGCCGCAGGACTATCGATTTTTAGGGTTTAAACCGTACTTACATACTTTTTGGGCCGTTTGTCACTAGACGCGTTTTTCGACCAACTGTTTTTTTATCGCTAGGATATGCACAGCTAGATGCGACAGTGATTGGTTCAGATGCTGGAGTGACCGCGGAAATGAACGGCGGCACACATATGCCATTTGAAGAAATTGGACTAACCAGGTTAATCCCTGGCGCTACGATATTCGAAGTGAGTGATGATATTCAACTCCATGCGGTATTGAGGCAGACCTTGCATCTGAAAGGTCTGAAATATGTTCGAACCATTCGAAAAGCACCCGAAGCCATCTATAATGGCGAGGAGGACTTTTCTAAAGGGTTTGTCGAATTGAAATCTGGAGAAGATTTAGTCATTATCGCAACTGGCATTATGGTAGCGTCTTGTTTGCGAATCGCCAATGAACTCTCCAAGCAAGGACTGGATATTGGAGTGGTCGATTTATTTAGAGTGAAGCCATTACCGGAAGAATTGCTGGCTTTATATCGAGGGCTTCCGATTCTCAGTGTCGAAAATCATAATCAAATCGGTGGGATCGGAAGTGCGCTCTGTGAACTCTTTTCAACGGATTTGAATACTCCAGTCTTTAGAATGGGAATTCAAGAACGATTTGGACAAGTCGGGAAGGTGGATTTCCTTCTCCAAGATTACGGCCTAGACGAAGCGAGTATAAAAGATAAAATCCTATCGATTCTTCACTATTAATGAAAAAGTTGCTTTTCTACAACTGTGGAAAAAGCAACTTTTTTTGTTGATGTTTAAAGCATAAAAAAACATGAGAATGATAGGCTTTTTGGAGCAAGAAAGTATCCAAAAAGCAAGATGTAACATTTTTTTGTTACGTAACAAAAAAATGTTACACTCAAGAAAAAAATGGAGGTGTATTTATGAGGGTATAAACACGAATTTACAAAGGAGAACTTTGAAGAGTTAATGACAATGCCATATGGGAGAATGGTGAAGGCGGCAGCGATTCTACAGCTGATTGAAGAAGAAGGGTTACTCCAGAGATGATTGAAAAATGGGGAGAGTATGACGAGAAAGATGGGGTCATGTATTTGGTCTTTGAAGTGGAAGATATTACGGAAGGGGTGAATGGCAGTGAGTTCTTTAAGAGAAGAGACATTCTCGATTATTGCATCGCGCTATCCGAACTTTAAAGAGGATTTGGCAAAAGGAATTAGCAAGGCATCGAGCATCGTACGCATTATTAAACTTCGTATGGAAAACAATTTAACTAGAGAGGAATATGCAAAGAAAGTAGAGTTTAAACGGACAGCGCTGGCTAGGTTGGAACGTGGGGAAGGGACGCCTAATCTATCGACATTGATTGAACTGGCTTACAAAAATGGGTATGAGGTAGATATTCAGTTGAAACCTCAAAAATTTCTAAGACGCATCCTATTCCGCTTCATTTCTTGTCAGATTATCGTTTCTCTTGGGAGTTTGTTATAATACAAGAGTAGAATTGGAGGAATGAAAATGGCAATCTATCTTATTACTGGAGTGGTAGTGGTGGCTCTGATTGCTTCCATGTGGAGAGATAATCGCAGTTTATGGAACCCAGCACTCCTTATTATTGCTGTGTTTTTTGGATATTTATCAGTAGTTCAAGCGGTATATCAATCTGGAAGCGAGGCAGGCCATCTTCTCGTGTTAATGATTGGATTTTTAGGAGTGCCCTTTGTAATCTTCCTGAGTGGCTTTTTCTTTATTTATAATGGAATCGTACTTCTGAAACGTGAGGGAAATCAAAGTCGAATTTCTTATCGCTAGGGATGGGCTTCTTGATTTTACTATTCTTTGGCGTAATCATTATTCGTGCGCTCAATAATCAGTATTTTTATGAAAATCACTGGCTGAATATATTCTTGATCTTTTTTATCTACTCCTATGTTATTTTTGGGTTTGCCTTTTTTGGATTCCTATTTTACTCGATTTTGTATGTGTTTATTCCAAAGAGAAAACAATATGATTTCATCATTATTCACGGTGCTGGATTATTAGGCGGAGAACGAGTAACGCCGCTTTTTAAAACGTCGGATTGATAAGGCGGTCGAGGCCTTTAAAAAATCCAAAAATCCAAATATTAAACTAATCGCAAGTGGCGGAAAAGGAGCCGATGAGAAAATTTCTGAAGCGCAGGCGATTTTGAATTACTTAATGGAAGAAACGGATGTTCCAAGAGAGTCCGTATTGCTCGAAGAAGAGTCGAGAACGACCTATGAGAATCTATTGTTCTCTAAAACGATTAGGGGAAACAATCCTCAAAAGAACCCTCGATTCTTATTTGTAACGAACGACTATCATGTCTTTTCGAACCAGTACCTACGCCAAGATGATCGGTATGCAAGGGGATGGGCTTGGCTGTACAACGGCGAGCTATTATATTCCTTCTGCTTTCATCCGGGAGTATGTGGCTCTTTGTGTGAAAATGAAATGGATGTTTATCGGGTTTTACCTGCTTCTGGCGATGGCGATTACACTTTCTTACAAAGGAATTCTATGGTAATAGTGAAAGCTGCTCTGACATGGTTAGAGTAGCTTTTTTTGTATGGGGGGATTGCCTTTTTATTTCGAGCTAAAAAGACGGTATAATAGACGTGATAAACTCTGGAGGAACAGAAATGA
>BNJU01003040.1_pt1 | contig 63045 bp, 62 predicted proteins | sample 8539281 | NCBI WGS metagenome assembly BNJU01 (sample SAMD00202456, study PRJDB9452) | human saliva metagenome | isolation source: human saliva | place: Japan
TTTAAATGTTGAATGTGTTATAATTAGACTCAAATGAGCGAGGTTCGCTCCACATCTAAGTAATTTTGAGAATCCTATTAATATATGACGATATATTAATACTCAAATGGACTTACGGTTGATAAAACTCTCACTATCTTGGCGGACAGGAGGTTTTTATTTATTCTTACCGTATCGAATTCGACACGGTTAAAAATAGTAAATTTGTTTAAAATATGTTATAATGAGTTTATAGAGGCTTCGTGTATTATTTACACGATTATTTTAAAAGATATTTAAAATATCGCTTGCTTTCTAAAATCGATTTTTAAAAGGTAGAGTTCTATCCTTTAGTAGGTGCTATTAAGCACCTACTTTTTACTCTCAGATTCAAGTATATAGCATCAGAAATTTTCTTCATATGTTCTTTAGGTAAATGATATCTCCGATGGGGTCTAAATGGTTAACCTTTGGAAGTATTCTACTTTTTATCAATGTCTCGAATAGAATCAACTCTAGCAAAAGAAAATTTATTATATTTCTATAGTACTTGCTAATCTCTTGCAAAGTACGTAGTGTCTTCTTTAAAAGTATTTTAATAATTCTTCTTCTTTTATTTTAATTAATAGAGCATTCCTTTTTATGAATATAATTCAGAACAAAAATTATCAAGTATATATTTTTATCTTTAACATATTTCTTTAAAAATACCATTGATGATATACGTAAATTTTTGTAAAGCATTATTTACTGCATTCTGAATAATTGTGTTTATCACACTTTATTTATCTTATACATGTCTTTGTATTTATCTTTTTGAAGTAAGAGGAATAACTGTTAGTTTTCCGCTGTATTCATTATCATTTTTGATAAAACTATAGCAAAATGTTTTCCATTAAATTCATATCAATGTTTTCACCAAAATCTACTAATAAAATTGTTCCTCTTGAATACTATATTTTCCCATAGAGATAACACCTTTAAAACTTCCTTTCATAACTCAACAACTTTCCCAATAATAACTACTGGTTTAGTAATAACCTCTTCATTTGAAAAGTACATAGGTGAGTATTCTGAATTATTAGATATTAACATTATTCCATTATCAAGCTTTTTCGAATTTCTTACATGTAGCATCATCTCCATTTACTGAGCGATAACTACCTCACCATTGTTAGCTGTTGATTGTTTGTTTTACGATAACAGTGTCTCCATCGTTTATATCTGGTTTCATACTATCACCTTTTATCTTAATCACTCCCTTGATTTTTGCCATGATTGAGAATTTCCTCAGTAGTCAATATATCTTCAACAGCTGAAATAGATTATTCCCGGCGACTGTGCCTAATACTGATTTTTATTCCTTGTATTGATGTATTTCTTTCTTTTGTCTCTCAATAAATTACTTCTTTCTATGTTTAAGTGATTGCAAATCTTATCTATTTTATCCTTCTAGAGTGTTGGCCTTTTAACGATGAGTTATTTATAGTAGTGTTACTAACCCCCTATTGCTTTTGCTCAAATCAAGTTGAGTTTTATTTCTTAACTTTAAAATAGTATTTTTAATTTTTAGAAAATACTTTGAATTTCTTTTTCACTCATTTTTAACACACTCTCTTAGTCAAAGAGATTATAAACTTTAACTTGATCAAGTAAAAACATAAAAATCGAAAGTATACTTTGACATCAACAAAGTGATTCGCAATAAATAGGTACGTTAAGAAAAAGGAGGTGCAGTTAGTGAAATTATCCTTAAAAAGTGCGAGGTAAACGGAGTTACACTCAAACGGATGTAGCTAAATTGTTGAGAAACATCCAGCTACTATTCTCAACTGGGAAAAAGGGCGGAAAACATAAACTGGTATGATTTTCAAAGGTTATGTGATTTATATAAAGTGACCCTAACGTTATAAAAAGAAATCACAGTTTGAGTTGATTTATTAATAAAGGAGCAGTCAGATAGTGAAAGGAGAATTGGGTATGGAGATAAAACTGAAACTATTATAAATAAAAATAATGAACTTGTAGATGTTAAATACACAGAGTTAATACTCCATGATAAATTTTCTCTTAAAGAAGAAAGAACCAATTGAAAATGAGATTATGTAATGTTTAACTAAACATAATCTTCTTATTGGAAAGCTAGAAAGGTTTTAGAAAAGAACTACAGCATTCCCTGAATAAAAGAAGCTGTAGTACAGGAGATGAAATAAGGAGGAAATAATGGAGAAACTAATATTAATTGCAGGTGCGATGTTATTACCATTAATAGACCACAAACAGCGCAGGTCTGTGTGTTGACTCTAATCTTCGTGGCAACAATATGTGGTACTCTGCAAGATAGAAGAAAGGGAGGAGTAGATGTTATCAGAATAATTATGAACGATAAAAGTGAATTAATGAATACATAACAATTGTTGGATATATTTTGATATTGCACACGTTAATAACACTGCTGCTCAGAAATTATTGGTACTTTACTTAATTTAAAGAATAAACGGACGAATAAGAGCAAAAAAGCGATAAATGTAGTAAAAATGAAAATTGTGATTCATTAAAGTGCTATAGAAAATACTAATATGGATGTCAAGTATTCCTAATTTTAACATTAATCAAATTGAGTTTTATCAAAGGTTTCATAAGATATAACTTTTCTTTTATAACCTAAGAAAAATGCTAAAGTGAAGACCGAATATTAGGACAGCAAACGTTAATATTCCAATGCTATTGACACTGTATGCATATTATTATCTATCATTTTAAAGAACACTATCGTATCCTTTTACTTTTTAAAGTATATTAAATATTTAGAAATAATTTAAACATAAAAAGGTAAAAGGATAGCGAGCAATACTTTCACGAATAAATTGTAATTTAGATTTATCTCATATAATTACCTCCTTGGTGTAATTATAACATAAATTAGTGAAAGGAGGAGTGGAGATGAAATTTACAGTATTAATAACGAATTTTATTTGAATGATATTAAATTGGATAAATTAATCAATTATACCATTAATGCTGATTACGATAGAACAAAACTCACTATTGAATTAATCGTTGATGATGTTGAGATAAATTCAATAATGAGAAAAGGAGGAACAGGGATGGAAAGAAGAAATAAACCAAGAAATAAATTTATTAGCTGAAAAAGTAAAATTAGCAGTAAAGAGATTTTATATTAGACTAAGTGTAGACGACTTAGAAGCTGAGGTAGTTAAGTTAAATGTAAACAATGTTTTTCATGGGTTATATTTTAAATGAATTGCGTTCATATACAGTGAGTACACATTCAGATACAGTTTTCCTATACCTGAATATTTAGAAGATTAATTTATATTTTTCTTGATGTCTTCAGCGAATACAATATCAATCACTTTTAAAAAGTTTCAAAGTTTTTAATTTCTAGGTTTTTCAGAAATATTTATGATATTTTGACGAACATCATTATTTCTAACTTTTTCTAAAGATTGATACCTTGCTCTGATAAATTATCTATAATCAAAAAGAATATCAGTTTCCTTTAACGATATTAAATTTAGTTCGGCTAATTTGTTCACTTTTGATTTATAGCAAAATGAAAACCAGTCTTTGTCGTCTTCTATAGGGACTAGTTTTCGATTCTAACGTAGGTATCAAAATTTCAGTGAATGTTAATTCCATATTTAATTCACCTCCCTTTCTGAGATAATAAGTATTTCATAGAAAAGGTTTTAGTAGTAGAATTTAATTTCAGGAAATGCTAATTTATATTTTTAGCATATATAGGTAGGTCAAAAATTATGAAAGCATTTTATTTAGAAGTGAAGAACAACTAGAAAAATAAAGGAAATGACAATTTGCAGGTTGTCGAAAGAAACAGGTATTTTTGAACAAACATTACATTCAATGCAATGGCAACACATCTAGCCCTAAGTTGGACAATGCAGTTAGGATAGCTAAAGTGTTGAACATTGATTTAAACAAATTGAAGAGGTGATTAAATGCAAGAACCTTACAACCTTATTTAGATAAAATGGAAAATCCAGAGCACTGGGTTAAACGAACTGAATTGCGTAAATTTTGAAAATGGATAAATCAAAGATAAATTTAACAAATTTATTAAAGAAATGAAGGTCTTGCTGATTCATATATTTTATATTCAGGACTTTAAAAACGAACAAAACTTTTAATAAAGTTAGAATTTTATAACTATATTAATCATAGAAATGGAGCGTCAAAATGTTTAAAAAGAAAAAGTAGATAAATTAAACGTTATTTACTGGACTGTCTTAGAGCCGTTGTGAGCATTGCTTCTTGACATTAACAAATGTAGATTGGCAATTAATCGGAGGTGGCAACAGAATTGTGCAATAATTCAATTTTATGTTGATAAAGACTTTGCTAAAAATATTTTGAATAGGAGAGAGAATGAAAACAACATTATGATTATTTCACGCCTATTATATAGATTGGGCAAAAGAAAAGGAATATTACAAGATGGAAGACTTACAAAGCAATTGCTTAAATCAAGTGAAGAATGTTTAGAACTGACAGCTATAGAGAGTTGTGAGAATGGTAATAAAAGCAGCTATAGAAGAAATTAAGGACGCTATAGGGATGTTTACGTTACTTTAGCAATATCTACACAAATGAGAGCTAAAAATCCTTACATCATCTTTGAGACTTATCAAACTTAGAGACACTAACTACCTATAAGTACAGACTACAAACACTATGTTACAGAGCTAAAAAGATTGATTTAAGTATATGATGATGTTCATCTGAAACAATTTTACAACCTAGTTTAAACACTGGCTAAATATATAGAGTTCTTAGACTTCTAGCGAAGAGTACAAATTAGAAGCTTACAGACTGCATAGAGACGAGCTATAATACCATTTCTAAACGTAAAGGAGAAATGGTGAGACGGAAGTTTTAATAAAGAAAAATAGAGAGGTATGAAAATAAATAAAGAAATAGTAGATTTTTATACTGAAATTATGAACGGTGCTGCTACAGAAAATCAATTGAATTTAATGTTAGCTATAGATATAGAAGGATTAGCTGTGGATATGAAACATGAGTGTTACAGTCAGGACAAATGGAACAGAATCGACAAAATTATAAACGACTTAGTGAAGTTGTTACAGATGATTCTATTAAACAAATATTAGAATTTACAAAGAAAATAGCAGCTGTTAAAAACAGCCACTTAAAAAATATGTAATTACATTTTAAAATAAATAAATTAAAAAGTCAATAGGAGGAACAATGGAGGTAAATAAACTTAAAAGCAGTTAGAGATAGCTTGCAAATAGCAATGAGAGCTATTAAACGAGTGTAGAGTTAGATACAAGACTGTTAGAAGTTCAAATAATGGATATAGAAGAAATGATAGAGAGGTGAAAGTTTTAGACCATTTAGCAAACTAAATAAAAATGGTTGGACTTAATCAGAATCAAGAAAAAGTATTAGATAGAATTAAAAAGAAATGAATGACGACTACATCATATCAACAATAGTTAAATTCTCTGATTATTACGAGAAGATACGAAATAGAAATGCGTTACAAGCTTTAAATGATAAAGAAGAATTAGAAGTAGTAGAGAGTTTTGCTTGGTATTTAAGGAGGAAGTAATAATAATGAAAAACTATTACAGCGAGAGTATTATTACAGAAAATTAAAAACAGGATTCAATAAATATACTAATCAAAAATATTTTGAGTTGTCAGACTTTTTACCTATAGCGAATGAAATATTTGATACTTTAGGTTTGTACCCGCATTTCACTATACAAAGATAGTGCAAAGATAACATTTACTGACTTGAACACAAACGAAAAAGTTCAGTACACAATACCAAGCCAGACTACTGTAGGTGCTAATATGCAGACAATAGGAGGTATCATCACATAGCAAAGATACTATATATGAATGCACTAGAGATAGCGGAAAGTGATGTTTTTAGAACAAAATATACAGAATTATCAACCCTACACCGCAGGCAGTTAAAAGTTGCTACTAAATTCAACCGAAACGAAGCAATTTTCAACAATGTATCACACATAAAGTCGATTTAAGTCAAATAGATGGTTGGTTAAAGAAAAAGAATTTAAGTGTTGAATCATTAGAAGAAATACCAGATAAGGAGCTAGAGGATTATGGAAAAACTTTTGTCAAAGTATAAAGAAATAAATGAAAAATAGATATGTTGAATATCGAAAAAGAAGAAGTTGAACAAGAAATATTATTAAAAATGAAAACTGATAATTTTAGATAAGTTTGAGAATGATGTGGCGAAAGTTAGCATTAAACCTGCTTACTTAGAAAATCATTTAATAAATAGCGATTTTAAAACAGATAATCCGTTCTTGTATGAACAATATGTAAAAAAGAAACGGAGATACGAGAAAATGTCAACATCAAATTACAACTTTCAAATTTGATGAGTAACACACACTTATTATTTAGATGATAAGAAGTTGTTGAGCGTTACTCAATGTATAAAACTTTTATTGGGAGAGCAATACGATGGGTACTTACAGCATATTACAACAAGCAGGCAATTATGGAACTAGAGTACACTTCCTAATAGAGTTTAGAAGATGGGATAGAATGGCAAAACAAACAACGTTTACGAAGAAAACGCAATTAAGCAATATAAAAAGATAAAAAGACTTTGAAACATTAGATAAAGAAATGTTTGTCTTTATAAAGATATATATTGTGGACGTGTAGACGGAGTAGGGAAAACATAATATACGATGTAAAAGACTACATCAAAGCTAAATAAAGAGTATTTAAAGTATCAGTTATCACTTTATTTAATAGCTTATGATGAATCTAATTACAGCAATTATAAAGGCTACGTATTATGGTTACCTAGTATAGGAAAGAAAATTGAAATAGAACTATTCACAAAAGAAGAAGTATTAAAAATTATAGAAAAATAAAAAGGAGATAAAACTCAATGATTAATAATGTGGTATTAGTAGGAAGAATAACAAAAGATATAGAATTATCAATGTCAACATCAGGCACAGCTTATGCAAACTTTACACTAGCTGTAAATAGAGCATTTAAAGGACAGATGGACAACAACAAGCAGATTTTATAAGTTGCAAAATCATTTAAAAAGCAAGCAGAGAACTTAGCTAGATATTGTGGAAAAGGAAGTTTAATCGCTGTTGTGGGTAGTATTCAAGTAAGCAACTTTCCAGGAAAGACGGAAAGCATGATTGTACAAAACAGAAGTATTAGCTAACAACGTTCAATTCTAGAACACAAGAAAACCAAGGACAACAACCAACGAACAACAATTTCAATAGCTTTAATCAAGGACAACCTAATGCAATGGATGTAATCAATCAACAACATCAACAGCAAGGAATGAACTCAACAACACAGGTATTAGAAATAACAATACTGTATTTGATAACTTTGGCAATAACTTTAATCCCAACGACTTCATGCAAGATGTGGTGAATCCATTTCAAAATGAATAGTGTATGACAAATGTATGACAGAGTGTATTCGATAATAAAGAATCAAGGTATTACTGTTAAAACCTACAATTGTTGAGACGTTAGGAAAAGGCAAAAGTTAACGAAGCTTTGATACTACAACAGATTGACTACTGGACAACTATTAATAAGAAAAAGAATGAATACAGGATAGATAATGCGTACTGGTTGTTCAGTTCAGTTAATCAAATGTATGAAAGAGATTTTTAAGTTTTGCTTTGGAATTGATACTCTAAAAAGAGCGTTAGTTAAACTGAAAAAGACGGCTGCTAATTACACAAAAACACAAAAACGGAAAACTTTATAGAGTAAATTATATAGATGAAATTCATAACCTTAAATCAGGTAAAAATATTAACATTAAAGAGAACAAAAAGATAAAACTGAAAATCAAATACAAAATTCAGAGTTAGTGCAAAATGCACCAACCTCAAAAGTAAAATGAAACAGAGGTTGGTGCAAAAATGCACCAACAAACAGTGCAAAATGCACCAACTAGGTTATGGCAATTTGCATCAACCGTTAGTGCAAAATGCACTCAACCATAAAATAAGATTAATAATAAGATTAATATATATAATAATTATAATAACTTTATCAAAGAGATACTTAGTAATAATATAATGCTTGATAAAGTTAAGTTAGCTAGATATAAATTTATATGATTTTTGGTTTAAAGCTATAAAACAAGACGTAGAGCAAGTTATAGCTAATATACAAGCTACAAAAACGACAACAAAGAGTACAGCATAAACAATGCTAGAGTTAACGTAGCAAGCATTAAAGAGCGTTTATCTAGCTTAACAGAACAAAACATAAATTACTGTGTAGAACAAATCTTAAAAACTAAACAAATTAACATTTTTGAAAAATTATGTAGTCGCAAGTTTGTACAATTCTACAAAACCTAAAATTGTGAATTTAACTATAATTGGTTGGAAGATTAGGAGAGTTAAATAAATTGAAATTTTTACGTAAGAATGGATGAAGTACCAAAGACTACAGCACAGAAAAAAGTTTTCAACAAAGAGACTAAAAACATTTTTATAAAACATCAAAAGATTAAACAGTCAGAGTATTTTGCTAGCAAGGCATTGAGTGGAAAAGCAACCACATAAGACTTACGATACACCTATAGAATTAAGTGTAACGTGGTTATTTCCTCACACAAAGAAATCTAAAGACGAGAGAACGTAAAGAACTAGACCTGATTTAGATAACTACAGAAGTTGCTACAAGATATAATGTGCAAGCTAGGTTACTACAAAAGATGACAGCCTGATAACTGATTTAACGTTAGATGGCATAGACATAGCGGTTTAATCATTGAGATAAACGAGGTTGAAGTAATAGATAAAGAGTTAAATAAAGAGATAGAGGAGTTAACCAATGGCAAAGGGTAAGAAGAAAAAGGGAGGAAACAAGAAATTTAAAAATCTAATTTAGTTCTTGCAAGCCCTACAGCGTTTGTAAATAAAGTTAGAAATGATGCAAGAAAAATTTGAACCAGAAATTAAAAAGGATAGAAGAAGAGTTAATTCAAAAAGAAAAAGAGATGGAGGACTTAGTATATCAAGGTTTAGTTTGTGAAATTACTAGGAATACCGATTGCTAACATTAAGGAATAGAGAGTTACGGCAAAAAGGCTTGAAGAGTTCTATAACGAGATGTACGAGATTTTTAAAGATTTCCACTTAGAAAGATTTACAACTAATGATATAGCAAAAAGCAATTTACGACGAGACAGGTTATGACCTACTAGCACAGAAAAAAGAGTTTGCTAAATGGTGGGAAGAAAACAGAACCAACAAAGAAAGAGAATAAATAAGATGAAAAAGAGTTTTGGCAGATAAAAAGAATGGTTACAGGTGAAAGAGATAGCACTCAACATTCATAGATGTGAAAGTACTTTATTTTCAGATACGACAATAGAATATATCGACTAGATAAAGAGGTACGTACGTAGAACTTATGGGCAAGTGCTATCCCGTTAGAGTTGTTTGAGAACGACAGAACAGAAGTAGAATTATTAGAAATACATTTTAAAAGAAGTAAAGAGAAGAAGAGGAGACAGCATAAGATGACATTACATTCGGATAGCAATTTGATTTTACAGCATTTAACAACATTGAAGAAATTAAGAAAGAAAAAGCTAAAGTTGTAAGAACAGAGAAATGATAAAAAGTTATAAAGAAACATATAATTATAACGCACCTATGCTAGCATCTATATTAAAAACTGGAACTCAAAGTGTTTATAATTGGGAAAACGGAAGTAGACCGAGTATAAGGCATTTTAACAAGATTAAAGAGCTTTATGACGGAATTGTAAACAAGGTAAAACAAACGTCTTAGAACAGCCAGAAATAGCTAATAAAGAGACTATAGAAGATGTACAGTAGGTACACCGTTTATAGAGTTGAATAAATTTAATACAAAATATGTAAATAACCTCGAACCTTTTTATGTTAATATCCATGAAATAGCGGAAATTTTAAATGGAGAACTAGGTGGTAGCTTAATAAGGTTTTGCAACGATGGCTTAGAGTTTAGAACTCCTGTAGAAGAAGAACCAGAAGAAGTTTTTAGAACTTATTAGAAATAAATTAAAAGAAAATGAAAAGAACTAATCTTGATAAACTAATGTCAGACAAAGGAATAACTAACAAAGAGTTAGCAACACTTACTGGATTACACGTAAAAACGATACGAGAAATTAGGTCAGGTGTTGTAAAAAGCTAGATATAGTAGTTTGAGGAAGATATATGAGTTTTACAAACAGACCAAACATAAATGTCAGTCAGGTGTGTAGAATTAATTAGAATTTAGGGAGGATAAGAGATGAATTTTTAGACCTGTTCGCAGGAATTGGTGGTTTTCGTTTAGGAATGGAACAGAGCAGGACACAAATCATTGGATATTGTGAAGTAGATAAATTTGCAAGAATGAGCTATCAAGCCATTCTACTACAGATGGAGAAATAGATTATAAAGATATTACAGAGGTGACGAATGAAGAATTTAGAAAACTCAAGGGAACAGTTGACGTTATTTGTGGAGGATTTCCCTGTCAAAGCTTTTTCCATTGCAGGTAACAATTGGGATTTGAAGATGCTAGAGGAACTTTATTCTATGAAATTGCTAGAGCGGCTGAACAAATCAAACCACGCTATTTGTTTTCTTGAAAACGTGCGAAACTTACTATCACACGACAAAGGAAAAACATTCACGAGAATGCTTGAAAATCTTGGATGAACTGGGGTATGATGCAGAATGGCAAGTGCTTAACAGCAAAAATTTTTGAGTCCCACAAAACAGAGAACGAGTGTTCATTATTGCACATCTTAGAGGAGAACGTACCTACAGATTATTTCCTATCAGAGAGGAGACGAGAAATTTAATACTAATGGAGAAATAAACCAAGTGGGTAATATAGGTAAAAGCGATAATTTTGGAGGAAACCCGCAAGTTACTAGAGTGTATGATATTAGTGGACTTCACCAACTTTAAAACACTATGCAAGGTGGTGGGAGAGAACCTAAAATACTAGTCAAAGAAGCAACAAAACAAGGTTATGCGGTGGCCGGCGTTGGTGATAGTATCAATTTCTCACATCCCAACTCAAAACCCCGCCGCGGTCGAGTAGGAAAGAACATCGCTAATACACACTTCTTACAAGTGATGAACAAGGTGTGGTGTTACCTCAAATTGTTCAAAAACCACATGGATTTAATAAAGGAGGATGTACACAATATAGCACCAAACAATAACAAAAAGTAGCTACCAAGAAAATAATGAAAACAGAAGGTGTTAGTATCAGAAAAGCTTTACACCCGTGAGTGTTGGAGATTACAAGGTTTTCCCGATTGGGCGTTTGACAAGGCACAAGCCGTTAACAATGTATCAGTTATATAAACAAGCTGGTAATAGCGTTACTGTAAATGTAATAGAAGAAATAGCTAAAAGATTAAAGTAGGAGGGTAAAATATGTTAGATAAATACCCAAAATTAGAGTTAATAGCAATAACTTATGGATACGATAAAGTCGAAGGGTAACTGAAAAACAGCGATAATAAGTAATGGTTATTTTCATGAAAATACATATAATGTGTGATGATATTAACCGAAAAATATGCATGAAACTTGTGAATAGAGTTTATAAGTCAACGAAAATCAGTATTATTGCATTTGATTATGAAGCTTTTTATTTGAATTTGAAAAGACTTTAAAAACAATGGTTAATTCTACTAAAAGAGTCAATAAGAATGGCGACAGTAGATTGGTAAGGAGGATAAGACATGTTACAACCGAAGATTTTATGTTAAGGGATAAAGGGAAAGTTTATGATGTTCGGGTTATTGACTACAAAAACAAGATAGTTATTTTCTTTGATAACGGAACTCAATGTACGTATACTAGATTGTTCGATGAAGTAGAGTTCTATGAATAACACAGGAATGAAAGATAAGAATGGAAAGTATATTTATGTGGGAGATGTAGTAAAAGTTAACGGTTGGTGGGATTGTATAGTTAAGTATAACCAACCCACATGTGAATTTTTACTAAGGTCTATAAATGAAACATGGTGTTTAAGAGATTCTGCACCTTTCAATAATATAAGTAGCATTGAAGTGTTAGGTAATGAATATGAAAAATAAAGAATTGTTGAGATTAGGTATAACTGAAATTAAATCGTGGGAGTAATTATAAAATGATAAAGATGGTCTAAAGAAGATATAAAAATAAGGAGTTAGAAAATGAATAAAGAAGAATTAATTAAAGACTACGACGAAAAGAGTGAAAAGCTTTTAAGAGATGAGTTTATAAACAAGTTAGAGAAAGTAGACAAGGAAGAAAAAAACCCTTCTTAGTAGAGTTGCCAGAAGATGGTGAAAAGATTGTACTTATAGACAATGTGCAAAAGCACAATATCAAGTAAAATTTTTTGATATAAATAATATGAATGATGTAAAACGTTTTGAAAATGGCTTATTTCTTTCGAAACTAAAAGAGAAAGCTGAACAACATTTAAAAAGAAAGTAAGTTGTTATTAAGTTGAAACATTGGGCAAAAAGAAAAATGAAGGTTGGGGCCTGATTGGAAAAACATTGGACAGTCGAAACATTATATTGAAATTGACACGGACACAAAAAGAATTTACACGTGGTACTACAAGTTATACTAGCAGATTCACTAAACTCCCCTTATTTCAAATCTGAAACAACACAAGCGTGCATTGATGAGTTTGGAGAGAGATAAGAGGTGTTTTGTTAATGGAATTAAAATCAATGTTTATAATCGACGTACTGCTTTTACATCATAGGTATATCCTTTATTATTTCGCTAATTTTTATAATGGTGATTATGGTTGTTACGTTAAAGAGATATATTAACAGGGAGGAAGTAATGGTATTAAATAGACAAAGAAAGACAAACAAATCAGAGATTTTTATCAAAAATTATGGTACATTAAACGATTAATAGCTTCTAACGAAGAAAAAGATTAAAGATAGACGTGCTATGTTAAAAACATAACATTAAACCTATTGATTATGCGAGAAGAGCAAATAAAAGGTGGCAACAAATATAGTTGGGATAATTTAATTTACGAAATCGATAATTTAGAACAGTAAGATTATTGATAATACTGTAGAGCTGTTAAGACAGAGAAGAAATATTTGATTGTATTAAAAACGTTGAAGATTTTGCAATATAGGTTATTATTACAATATCGATACTTTGATTGCAAAAGATTGGTTAGAAATTGATCATTTATTAAAAAATTGAGCTAATACGAAATAGAAAACATTCTGAAGCGTTAAAAAGCAGTTAAAATTGACAAATTTTTTCAAAAAGTAAAAAGATAAAACAAAGTAAAAGAGATAAACAAAAGTAAGTAGGTACGTGCTATAATAGTAATATAAGATTTTAGGTAGAGGACTTCTGGATGTTAGATATTAATTTTAAATTTTTACAAGCTGATGTGAATACCGAACTTTTTATTTTTCATAGTATTAAATCTCTACCTAAAAATCATCTATCATATCTTAAAAACTTCCTAGACAGTTTAACGACTGTCTTTTATTTTGCCTGAAATGGAGGTGGAAAATTGGCAAGATTAACAACTAAACAAAAAGAATTTGCTGATGAGTACATCCCTAAGCGAGAATGCGATGCAATCAGCAATTAAAGTAGGATATAGTGTAAACTATGCAAAATCTCAAAGTCACAAATTGTTTGGAAAATGTAGAATAAAATCTTACATCGATGAACGGATGAAAGAGATTGAATCTAAGAACAGCAACGCAGCAAGAAGTGCTTGAATATTTGACATCGGTAATGAGAGGAGAGCATAAAGAACAAACGTTAATAGGGGCTGGTCAAAGGATTCCAGGAGAAGACGTATATAGATGTTAGTACGAAAGATAGATTAAAAGCTGCGGATATCCTAAATAAAATTCATCAAGCAAGAGAAGAGAAAAAGTGCTACAGCTTCCAGAAAGTATCATAATTGTTGACAGGTGGGAAGATGGCTAGGTTTGATGTACAAAAGAAATGTGAATCCACATTTCAAAAGATGTATAGCTTTCAAAAGTACCTGACAATGTCTTAAAAGGCGGAAGGAATAGTTTAAGTCTTCAGTTATAGCGTTAAAACTGGTTAATGATATGGTTAAAATGATAGCTAAAGGTGAAAAAGCTAATGTTGTAGTATCCGGAAAAGTAGCAAATACGATTCGTGATGAGTGTCTTTAATAAGATAAATTGGGCCATAAATATGTATGAGCTTAACAGATTCATTCAAAAGTACAGTATCTCCGTTTAAAAATCATACATATAGGAACTGGATCAAGCTTTTATTTCTACAGGGAACGGATGACTTCCAAAAAGCTAAAATCAAATGATATTAGCATATATTTCAGTATGGTATGAAGAGGTTTGCTGAATTTGATAGTCAAGAGGAATTTGACCAAACTAACATTACTTTCATGAGGCAAAAACATACTGAAGTATCGTTTGTTAAATTCTACTGGAGTTATAATCCACCCAGAAATCCATATATCTGGATAAATGAGTGGAGCGAGGAGTAAAGACGGATGATAGTTATTTAGTTCATGAATCTAGCTATTTAAACGATGAGGTTAGGTTTTGTAACTGAACAAATGCTAATGGATATTGAAAGAATTAAACAAAAACGACTACAGAGTATTACAGATATGTTATCTAGGAGAGCCGAGATGATTAGACAACGTTTATAACATGTCTTGTTTTCACCGCAATAACAGAGTTACCATAATGATCAGATTAATAGGAATATCGTACGCACTAGACACAGGACAACAACAAAGTGCTGCCCGTGTGGTGTATGGGTACTGCAAGAGGAATGTAATATTACTAGACACTTATTATTACAGCCCTGCAGGTAAAAACTGATGAAGTTGGCACCGAGCAGAGTTAACTGTTGAGATTAAGAAGTTTATAGATAGTGTGCAAGATAAATATAACACTACAATTCAACTAACTATGATAGCGCAGAGGAGCCTTTGCGCAACCAGTTCTTTAAAGATTATGGTATACGCTGGCATCCAGTGGCGAAAAAGAAAACCAAACCATGATAGATATGGTAACAAGTCTACTTGCACAAGCGTAGATTTTTATTTAGACAATGAAAATAACAAGATATTTATTGAAGAACATAAGATGTATAGGTACGATGAGAAGACTCATCGATACAGAAGAGCCAAGAGTGGTTAAAGAAGACGACCATACTTGTGACGAGTTTAAATATTTTGTGATGATAATGCAAAACTCTAGGACTAAAGGTATGGGAGCGATTACAATGAGAATAATAGAGATCATTAAGAATTTTAAAAAGGAGCAAATGGCAAATGCAGGGAAGTTTAATTAATTTAACAGACCATCCGAAGATAGCTGTTACTAACGAAGAATACAACAGGATTCAGTAACTTAACATATTATCAGAGTAAATTTGATGATGTGAAATATATCAATACAGATGGAGAACTAACTAGAAAATATAATCACTTGCCATTGGCAAGAACTGCTTGTAAAAAGATAGCTAGCTTAGTTTACAACGAGCAAGCGGAGATATTAGTAGATAACGAGCAAACAAATGAGTTTATCAACAACTATACTTAACAATGATAAGTTTAATAAAAACTTTGAACGATACATTGAAAGCTGCTTAGCTTTTAGGAGGATTAGCAATGCGACCATATTTTGATGGTAAAACAATTACAGGTAGCTTTTATGACAAGCTCCAGTCTTTTTACCGTTAGAGAGTAATACTCAAGATATATCAAGTAGTAGGCTGTGTAACAAAAGACTGTTAAGAGCGAAGGAGAGACAAATAACTACTACACATTAATAGAGTTTTCACGAATGGAATGGAGAGGACTTAGAGATAACTCAACGAGCTTTTACAAGTCTAATTCAAGCAATGTGTAGGAACTAGAGTACCTTTAACTGACTTGTACGAAGACTTAGCAGAGAGTGTAACAATTAAAGGATTAAGTCGACCTTGTTTACTTATCTTTAAGACTGCAGAATGAACAACAAAGATATTAACAGTCCATTAGGTCTATCAATCTTTGACAACGCAAAACTACAATGAACTTATCAACCGTACTTATGATGAGTTTATGTGGGAAATCAAGATGGGACAACGTAGAGAAGCTATGCCAGATGGACTAACAGAAGTAACATTCCAAACAGGTAATGACAATAGATTTATTAAGAAACGTGGTTTTGAAGTAGAACAAAATGTCTTTGGTACAAGTAGGAGGGGGAATAGACGACAACAAGATAGTTGACTTAACTATCACCAATTAGAGCAGAGGACTACATAAAAAGCGATTAACAAAGGGTTATCAATCTTGAAATGCAATTAGGAGTTAGTGCTGGTATGTTTACCTTTGATGGAAAAATCTATGAAGACGGCTACAGAGGTAGTAAGTGAGAATTCAGACACTTATCAAATGAGAAATAGTATAGTTTCGCTTGTCGAGAAATATCGCTTAAAGAACTGGTTATATCTATCGTGAACTTGCAAAAAGCCAACGGAATCTACAACGGAGAAATTCCGACATTTGAAGAAATCTCTATTAACTTAGATGATGGGATATTCACAGATAGAAACGCAGAGCTTAATTACTGGATTAAGGCAGTAGCTAGTGGATTAGTAAGTCGTAAGTTCGCTATAGGTAAGATATTAAATGTGACCGATGAAGAAGCTAGCGAAATGCTAACAGAGATTAATGAAGAAGTACAACTGAATCTTGATGAAACCGATGAGGTAATCTATGGAGATAAAGAATAATGATGGTAATTATTGGATAAAGTCAAAAGAAGTAGAAGGTTTATATCATGAATTATCCATGGAAATGATGAAAACATATAGTCAGAAGACTTGAACAACGAGGAACAGCTGATTTAATCGATAATCCATATATATGGCAGTTAGAGAAATTAAATGACATGCATTTAATTACAGAAAGAAAATGTAAAACTTAGAAGCTAAATATGCGGAGTTGCTGAAGATGTTTCTTGAGATGTAATTGCTAATGAGGGTTACAAAATTTATCAAGACAGCCACCAACAATTGGCACAGGCTCTAAAATCAGATGCAACTCTAATCCTTCAGATTCAAGATAGTCTGTAATTCATTAGCTAAGCAAACGATGTTTGCAGTTAATAATCTAATTACTACAATGCCAAAAGCATTGCAAAAGAATTACAAGCAGACATTAGAGTGCAGTAGCTGGAGTAGTATCTGGAACTAAGTCTCAGTGAAAAAGCATTATCAGAAGCGGTTTTTGAAAATGCACGAGCGAGGATTTACAGCCTTTAAAGATAGAGGTGGTAAAACGTGGACTGTAGAGCGTTATGCACAAACAGTAATAAGAACAACTACGTTCAGAACTTATCGAGAAATGAGGAAAGACCTGCAGATGATTTAGGAATAGATACTTATTATTACAGTGCCAAATCTGAGTGCTAGAGAATTATGTGCACCTCTTCAACACCAAACATAGTAACTAAAGGAGTTGCAAGAACTATAAAAAGGTGAAAAGGGTGTTGGTTTACCTGATTATGGATATGGTAGCCCTGGTGGTTGCTTAGGTATCAAACCGTGTCACTATCTGACACCTTTGTAGTTGGTGTAATTACAAGCCGGAACTACCAGAATATTTACAACATTTAACAGAAGAAGAAGCTAAACAAAATGCACTTGATAAAGCAAGATTAAAAAGCTTTTTGATCGTGAGATTAGAATTACTAAAGATAAGCAGATACTAGCTAAGGAATTAGGGAGATAAGGAACTACAAAACTAAACTTAAAGAAAAACATTTAAAAACTGGAAGAAAAAGTCTTATAGAAAAGAATCCTACGGTGGTAGGTAAGTATCCTACAGGAGCACTGAATGATACAAACGATCCATTTGGGTCTAAAAGGGCTCTTCATGCTAAAAATATTATGAAGCTGTTAGAAGTAGAAACAAAGATATAGAAATTAATAAAATAGCAAAATAATACAGGATATAGAAGCCAAGATATAGAAAAATCTATAATCATATATTTATAGAAGAGCATATTTTTGCTGACGGACGAAAGAAAAGATTTTATCCCGATTATAATATGGCAAATTCATAGGGCGAGGATTAGAGAAGGAAAAATATTCAAAAGAAAGATTTAGTTCTATTGGATCACGAAATGTTTGAATTATCTTTGATGAAGTTGTATAATTATGTATGGCGAGAGGGCGCATAAGGAAGCTGAAAAGGTTATATAATTATGCAATTTTAGTTTAAGGAGGACAATCATGTTACTGTTAAAGTTAAATAAAAATTAATGATGAAGTAGTTATATACGATTATTATCCAGAAAATAAAGAAGATTATGGAACGATAGAACTGAGACTTAAATTCGAAAAGAAGCAAGATTAATAAAACAAGCAGACAAACATAAACAATCAATGTATTTAATGCATGCATATCAAGGATTATTAAGAATGCAAGATGAAAAATGATTCTCTCAGAAACAAGAGTCGTAGCTTGGTATTAAAAATTATAAAGTATAAAAAGCATTAGTAAATTTTTACTAGGTGTTTTTATTATGCTAAAAAGTATCCTAGACACGACGTTAAAAGGTCTTTTATTATGCCTTGCACGGTGTCACAGTGCTAATAGTCTACAAGACGTAAAACGAAAGGAGCTTATCAAATGAGCTAAAAAGAGAAATGTTAATTAATGCAGGTATCACAGATAAAGAAGCGATAGACGAAATCATGCAAGCGTACGGGGCAGGGATAGAGTACGCTGGAACACAAGAAAGACAAACGCTACTTGCAGAAAAACGAAAGCATTGAAGCAGCAACTAGAGACTCAATCTACAATACTAGAAGATTTAAAAGAAAAAGTGAAGATAATGCAACTGTTAGCAGACACTAGAAAAATTACAACAAGAATACGAGCAGCATAAGGGTTGAGAGCGATAATAGCTGCAACAAATAAAATAAAACTAATGCTGTGCACTAGCTTCTAAAGATGTTAAGGCACATGATTCTGATGTAATGAACGTTAATCGACATTGACAAGATAGAACTAGGGAGAAGATGGACGACTAAACTAGATGAAGTAGTTAACGGACTTAGAGAAGCAAGCCGTTCTTATTCGAACAAGAGCAAACGCAACAGCAACCACAACCGCAAATGAGTTGTTGGCGGGAATCCAAATGGCAGTGGTCAAGAAAAAGTAGATCCATTCCAAGCTGTCATTAATCAATATAAACAATCATAATATTTAATTTTAAAGGAGATTTTACAATATGGCAGGAAATCAAAACCAAGCAGTAAGAATATATGAAAGAATATAAAGGTATTTTTATCACGGTATTCGTGCAACAAAAGCATTTAGTGGGTGTTAGCACCAATTCAAATAAAAGATGGTGTTCAACAAAAACGCTAAAAGCTTTTTCAGTTAAACTAACGCCACACCAGTAGTAATTGGAACTACTAGCACAGATGCAAATACAGCGTTTGGAACAGGTACAGGAACAGAGTAGATTCGGTAACATGACGGAAGTAATCTACCAAGATGAAGACGTCCCATACAGCTACACTACCAGCGATTCATGAAGGGTTAGACCGTTCTCACTAGTTAACTAACGACTTAGATGCAGCGGTTGCAGATAGATTAAAATTACATTCAGAAGCTCAAACAAGAGATAGAATCAAAAGTAGGTAAGTTCTTATCTGATAACGCTGGAGAAACAGAGAATTTAGCGGACTTACAAGAAGAAACTATCAAAAATTATTTAACAAAGCGCATACTACATTGTTAACAAAGAAGTTAAAGCTAACATGAAAGCTTACGTGAGACCTGAAATTTACAGCGCAATTGTTGATATGGCTTCAACACAACGGCTAAGAACTCATGCGTTTCTATCGATGAAAAATAAACAACTCAAATACAAGGTTTTGTGTTAGAAGAACACTCGAGCAATACTTCTAACAGGAACTATTGGAATCTTTTGCACCAGACGAAGTTGTAATTCCATTTGTTGGAATCAACACAGCTAGAACAGTTGAAGCAATTGACTTTTAACGGGGTTCAATTACAAGCAGCTGGTAAAGGTGGTAACTACATCTTAGAAGATAACAAGAAAGCTGTTATTAAAATTACTGGAACTCTAGCTTTAGGAGGTAAAAATATATGGCAAAATACATAGTTAAAGTAGGGATTTACTGATCAAATATGAGTATTGCACATGTAGTAGGAGAAACAGTAGAGTTTTTCCGAAGAAAGAGCAGGAGGAAATTAAACTAGCTCTAGGAGAGGATGCAATAGAAAAAGAAACAAAAGCTAAAAAGAAACAAAAAGCTAAAAAGAAATAGTTGAAGAGGAAGTTGAATAATTGACTTCTTTTAGGAGGTTAAAAATGAGTTATTTAACTCAAATGAATATGAAAGACTAGGATTTGATTATTTGCTAGATTTTGAAAAATTAGAGGAAAAAGCATCAAGAATAATAGATTTATACACTGATTATTTCTATCAGAGCTTAGATCTTGAGAGCGATAATCCTATAAGAAAAATGCCGTGAAATTAGCGATAGCACATCAAATAAATTACATGGATAGCAGCGGGATAACAACCGCGGAAGATAAAAGCAAGTTTAAATAGCTTGTCTATAGGTAGAACAACAATCAATTACAGCAATAACGCAACTAACACTATTAAAGATAGTCTCAATCTCTCACAAAGATGCGCTTAACTTATTAAATAGCGTTGGTTTTGGTTATAGAAAGGCTGCATATGATAGATAAAAAGACTACTAACAGACACTATCTCAAGTAAAATTAATTGATGATGTTGATATGTGGGGAAACCTACACATCAAGAGCCTTTTACAGTCAATTTTGTAAGGTTTGATAGATTTATAGCTGATAAGACAGATAAAAACTATTAAACTTACTAATACCGTTAGAAATAGAACAGGAAGTATATTTATATATCCTAGATTTTCAAAGGTAATAGTAAATGATAGCTGGTTACAAGCACAAATTACAGACGAACATGGAACATATGAAGTAGTTAGTTACCAAGTTAATTACTTTAATGACAAAAGTCTTCTCATACGAGGTTAACGTAATCTAATGAGTATCAAAGTTAGTTACGATATAGTCAAAGTTAGAGCATTCAGTTACCTACAACAATCAAGAGAGCAGGAACTATAGTTACTAACCAAGTTGTTATGGATTCAGAACGCTATGTTCCACAAGGAAAACAAGAAACCTTGTAGGGAGTGGGCACACAGAGGGAGCTGCTGCTGTATGGCATACAGTCTATGCAAGAGCTCATTACTTTGGTACAAATGGTATTGTTCAGTTTAGAAAGTATTCAACACCGGGAACTGGACCTAAAATGGGTAGAGAGCTCTAATTCTCAACATGAGTAAATGGAGGAAATAGTATTGAAAGGACTTAACTTACAATGATAACTAACAACGATTTTCAAATAGTTCTATGTAATTATGTAAACACCTTAGACTTAGGGATTAAAAGCAAGGATTGATTATTTCAATGAGAAGAGACGACCTGGTTATTAATTTAATAAGTGGAGGGCGTGTAGAACAACTATTCATGGACGGTTCATGAGAAATCAGCTTTACCTTATGAAATCGCAGTAAAAAGCAAAGATAATCAACGAGCGAACGCTATTATATGGACTATCCACTCTTATTTGTCACAATTCGGAATACAATTACCTAGTCAAAATAATTCATATCATTTTTAGAAATGGAAATAGCCAAGCCATCTATCAACGGACAAGATGAGCAAGGCTTTTTGTATACATTAAATATCACAGCAAAATTAGAAATCAAAGGAGATAATAATTAATGGCAAGACAAAAGAACGCACTTAGAAAGCGTTATGTAGCAACATTCGACCCAGCACACGCAAACAACTGCGCCTGAGAAAGAAAGTTATAAGTTACTAGCTAAATATATCAAGACTGTAAAATGACGAGACAGATGAAGATACAGATGACGTAGCATGGTATGACGGTGACGGAACACCAGAAGAATCAGTAATTTTCAGTTAAAGCGGGATATTCATTTTGAAGGCAATTACGACGTAGAAGATCCTGCGCAAAAAGCTTATAGCTGGGCTACGTTATAAGGTTGGAGATGAGCGTAAAGTATGGTTTAAAGTTGTTTCTTCAGATAACAAAACTCAATGGAGCAGTAGCAATCGTTAGCGGAATAAAAGCAGGTGATGGAGACGCTAACGAGTTTGAAAAACTTTTGAATGTACTATTAAATGGGTAACATTACCAAAAGAAACAGCAATAGTTTAATAGAAAGATAATTTAGGGAGGATAAAAACATGGTTATTATAAAAGATATGAAAATACAATTCCAGTAGACTTTGGAGAGTTTACATTGATTTTGTCGTAAATGATAAGAATCTAAAAAGAATTAGATGGAGTGGGTAAAGAACTAGGAGAGTTAGAAGAACAAGCTAATAACATGACAGGAACAACGGAAGATATAGACACTATCTACAATATAGGTAAAATATATGGACATCGCTATTCGATGAGGATGTGTTCGAAAGAGTATATAGCATAGCCAATGAATCTAGTATATCTTGCTTATTGTTTGCTATTCAAATGATAAAAAGGACTATTGAAGAAGTCGGAACACTTATAAAGAAAGATAAACTATTGAAATATCTTGAAGACTAATCATGTTAAATTTATCACAGAAACTAGAAGATAATTTAATAATCGGTGAGTAGTAGTTATCCTCTTGACTTATCCTTTGGCAAAGTGTTAAGAGGATTGAACTTCTTCAAGATAAAGAAATAGAAGGGAGATAAAACCATATGTGGCGTTACAAATGCTAACTGGTGCTCATTTCTCAAATTTTAACTTGATTGAAGCTAATGAAATCTTAGAAGAAGTATTTCACACACATTGTCAACGAAAGAACACAAGCAATTGAATATGACTCAGCCGGTAATCCAATGTCAGTAGAAGAAAAGAAAGAGGAGGAGCAGTATATAGTCTAAAACATGATGCGGATTGCATATTCGCTTCTTTCGAGGCTTATGGAATCGATTTAATCGAGGAAAGACACAAATTGCACTGGAAAAAGTTCAATGCTCTGTTAGCTGGGCTTCCAAGTGATACTAAATTCATGGAAGTATTGAAGATTAGGAGCTGGAAACCAAGTAAAGCGACAGTACAGAGTATAAAGAACATATGAGAAAGCTACAGCAAGAATACGAACTTCCTTACGAAGAAGATTAAATTATCTTAAAAATAAACAAGAAAGGAGGTTGGAAAATGCAGTAGGTAAAGTAAAAATAGATGTTGACTTGACTGGAGAAAAGGCTAAATCTGGAATAGAATTAAAAGATTCACTAGAGGGCTTTAAGAGTGCCGGTCAGAAGACTGGTTCAATGTTTAAAAGCGTTCTAGGGCTAATTTGAAGTTTAGTGCTGGTATTGGTAAAGCTATAAGCAGTGTTACAAGCGGTGTTAAGAGTATGTTAACAGAGCTAACAACTCATCTAAAGCGTGGCAAACGTTTGAGGGCAACATGCGAATGTTAGGTAAAAGCTCTAGTGAGATTCAAACAGCAAAAGCTGCAATGCAAGATTATGCTACTAAAACTATCTATAGTGCTTCTGACATGGCTCAAACCTATTCACAATTAGCTGCAGTAGGAGTTAAAGAAACCGAAGTTAGTAACTGATTTGGAGGACTTGCAGCGGCTGCAGAAAATCCTAACAAGCAATGAAAAACGTTAGTACTCAAGCACGTTCAAATGGCAGCAAAACCCAAAAGTAGCATGGCAAGACTTTAAGCTGATGATGGAACAAGCACCAGCAGGATGGCGGCCGTTGCTAAGAAATGGGTATGTCTTTAAATGAACTTGTTAAAGGAGTTCAAGACGGAACTGTTAAAACAGAAGACTTCTTCAACGCTATTAAAAAAGTTGGTAATAATGCAGACTTTTCAAAAATGGCAACTGAATTTAAAACGATAGACCAAGCTATAGATGGTGCAAGAGAGGCGCTGGCTAATAAACTAGAGCCTGCTTTTAAACAACTTAGTAAATTTGGGATTAAAGCTATTAAAAGTCTAACTGATGCAATGGAAAAAGATAGACTTCAACGGAATGGCAGAAAAAGCTAGGCAACTTCTTAGATGGCATTGATATTGATGGAGTTATCGACGGTGTAGTTAGAGGAGCAACAACACTAACTAACGCTGTTAAAAAGATGTGGGAAGCATTCAGAGATAGTGGAGCTTTAACCGAAAGTTACAGGTGCATTTAAAAGCATTGGCAGTGCAATAGGTCGTGTAGTTAGCGCGTTGACTCGATAGCGGAGTGTTAACGGTTTAGGAGAGTATTCGAGAGCTTGTTAAATGGTCAGCAAAAAGATAGTTAGTGCGTTAGGTAAAATAGCTACGCTATCCCTCCAGGCGTATTAAGCGCCGTAGCTTATGGATTCTAGCAATAGCAGGATCTACATATTAAGTTAGCTACAAAAAGGATTAGATTTATTAAAAATCATCAAATCTTTTAAAAAGTTTGCTAAAGATGCAACAAAAGTTTAGATGAATTAACAGGCAAAGCAACATCAACTAAAAAGCACATTAGGAAACATATTCATCGGTATATCAAAAGTAATTGAAAGTTTAGGTAAAGGAATATCAACCGCAGCGCAAGGAATAGGTACAGGCCAGCTACAGCATTTAGAGGTTTAGGTCAGGCGATAGCGTGGTACCGCCTCAAAAACTTCTTAGACACTAGGAGCAGCACTGCTCTAGTCTGCAGGTCTGCACTATTAGGAACTCAAGGAGGGGCGTTGCTATGGTATTTAATGCGTTGGGGACAGCTATATCTAATATTATCACAGCACTAACAACTGGATTAGTGCCTGTAATCAATGCATTAGGAACAGCTTTATCAACAGTTATTACATCTCTAGGGACTGGTATTAAAAACAGCTCTAGAAGGAGTGGCAACGGATTATTAGCGTAGGAACTGCTATTAAAAGTGCCTTAGAAGGAGTAGAAGGCGCCGCAACTGGAGTAGGCAACGGAATAAGACTAGCATTCGAAGAATCGGTAGTGTCGTGACAAGTGTAGGAAGTGCTATTCAATCAGCTTTAACAGGTGAGCTAGCGTTATAGAAAGTGTAGGAACTGCTATCAAGTCAACATTAGAAGCGATTAGGTAGTGCGTTTGAAGGACTAGGTAACGGAGTTAAAAGTGCATTTGAGGGAATAGGTAGTGTAATCGATAGCGTAGGTGGTGCTATCAGAGTCAGTACTTGACGGTATAGCCAATGTAATTGAAAGTGTTGAGTAGAAGTGCAGAGCGTGCAGGTAATGGATTCAGACTTTTTCGGAGAGGAATTCAAACAATAGCTAATGTTGGAGCGTGGAACTTAGCTAAATCGTTAGGAGCAATAGCAGCTGGATTAGGTAGCGTAACTGGTAAAGCAGAGGCAATGCAAACGTTAAGTAGTGCAATGTCTTCTATTTGGTAGCGCCCTTTAATTCGGTAAACGCTGTAGCCTTTTCTGCTGGTAGCGCATTATCTTCTATGGTAGAGCCTATAAATGCAATTAAAACAGCATTTGACACTATTCCAGCATCAATTACAGCAGTATCTTCAGGTTTTGCGACATTTGGTTCAACAGCCATTGCATCAATAGTTGGGTTAGCTCAAACGAGCCTACAACCAGATATGTTTAGCTTAAAACCAATTGTTAGAGGCTGACCAACTTCAGCAGTAGCGCAATTTACTGCGTTTGGGGCATCGATAACCGAATTGGTTCTTCGCCAAATGGAGTATCAATAATGTTTGATATGCTAAATACAGCGATAACTACAATGTCAATGTCATTTACTGCATTAAGTGCTTCAATAACTTCAACAGCAACTCAATTAAGTTCGATAGGGAACAGCAGTAGCAGGAATTGGTATTCAAATCACAAGCATGTCAATATCTGTCAGAAATGCTATGACAACAGTATCCAGCAGTATTGCTAGTTCAATGCAGAGTGCAGTGAGTGCTGTAAGTAATGCTTGTTCTCAAATCATTTCTTCACTAACAGAATGGCATCAGAAATGAGCCAAGCTGGAAGTAAAGCCGGTCAAGAATGTGGTAAGAACATAGCTAACGGATTAAATAGTTCGATTGGCGCTATAACTAGTGCTATGAATAGTATTATAACGCTATGCAATCAACTGCAAGAAGTGGAATTTCTTCACGACTGCTATAGGTGCTCAACAGGTAACGGATTAGCTCAGGTATGATGTCAGCGCTAGGAGCAGTTACAGCTGCGGCAAACGCCTTAGTTGCTCAAGCAGAAAGAGCGGTTAGGGCTAAAGCGATGATTCATTCACCGTCTAGACTTTTCGCTAGAGATGGAGTTTATTTTTCTACTGAGAAGTGAAAGGGATTGATATAGGGTAGTCCTAGCGTATTCAAAGCATTAGAAAACTTAGTTGATAAAGCTAGCGAATAAGTTTAAGACCTGAAGCTATGTTATCATTCGGTCGTAGTAGACGCTGAGATTATCTTCCGTTGAGCAAGTAACACAGTCAAATAACAGTCAGCTAACAATTACAAAAGCTTTTATTACATATAGAAAACTTTGAAAACCATTCTAAAGATGATGTTAAAGCTTTTATATAAACAACTAAAATTCATGATAAAAGAGGAGGGAGATAGACTTGATTAATAAATATATTTCTTACACGGTAGTTAGTTCAAAAGAACTAGGATTAAGGCTTGTAGATGATATAGAAATCACTTCATCAGAGCATAATATTGAGTTAATAGAAATAGACGGAGTAGATGGAGACTAAAATTAGTAATAAGAAAAACTTAAAACCTATCCCAAGAGCATTTCCTTCGTCTTATATCAAGGAGTGAGTATTTCTTTTAAATGTTAAGCATAAACAAGATGGAACACCTTTTAGAAAAGACAGAGTTACTGCTCAAAAATAAACTTAGATGAAACTATAGAACTTATGAACACGTGGTTGATTAATCCAGTGGCAAATGGCGGATTTTGAATTGAGTTGGGATGATAGTTATTTATATAAAGCTACTTTTTATGAGTCTTTCAACATTCAAGGTAGTTTGAATGCTAAAAAGAAATGTATTTTAAATTTCTAAGTTACATCCTGTTAAATATTTAAAAGACGGATTGCAACCTATTCAAATAATAAAAGGTCAAAACTAGTTAATCCAGAATTTAGAGAAAGCAAACCACTAATTAAGCTTTACAGGTACTGGGGACGTTACTGTTACTATAAATTCGCAAATACTTAGGGTTAAAAAGGAGTAAGCGACATATTATTATTGATCAGAAACGCAATCAGCTCATTATTCGAACAAGGAACCGCAATACGACAAAGTATTTAGTTATCCTTTCCCTAAATTACAAATTGGAAACAATTTAATTAATTGGGACAATGACAGTTTTAGTGTGAAATAACACCGAGATGGGAGGCTAATGCATAATGGCATATCCTATTCTATATAACGCTACAGAAACAAAATTTTGAACATTTAGGAGTATCGGTGTTATCTAGTGCTTCTAATTGTTAGCGTTACAAGAGAACGTATCGGGCATATACACTCTTGAATTTGACTACAGTTTTAATGGTAAAGATGTAGATAAAATAAAAGAGGGAATGATAATCAAATGTGATGCAGGACATCGAGCGAAAAACAACGTTTTATCGTATCGCAAATAACAAAAATCTAAAGACGGTTACAAAATATATTGCAAACATATTCTCAAGTTAAAACTGCTATGAATGCACTTAGAGGAGATATAGTAAATGGTAGGGCTATGAATGCACTTGAAACGTGGAGATCTAATCTACTAGATAGTAAAGCGGAGTTTTTGTCTGGTCTGATATTTTAACGAATAATAAGACTACATGGACTATCGATAATATAGAGAATGCAAGAGAAGCACTAGGAGGAAAAATAGTTCTATCCTTGATGTTTGGGGCGGAGAGTACGAGTTTGACAACCTGAATATTAAGTTACATAAAAATATGGGAATAGACACGCCGACTATTGTTGCTTATGGTAAAAATCTATTAGACATAGAGCAAGAGGAGAGCATATTAGAAACTTACACATCTATATTCCCATTTGTCAAATATCAACCTGAGAGTACGGGAGAAATGATAGCAGCAAAGACAGGGATATAGTGATAACACTCCCAGAAGTAGTGATTGATAGTAAATACGCATCTAACTTCACTCATAGGAGAATACTAAAAGTTGATTTTTCTAGCGACGATAAGATTAGAACTGTAGAACAATTGGAGAAGCAAAGCTAATAGTTATATTAAGTCAACAATGTAGGTATACCTAAATTAAATCTAACTCTTTCCTATCAGGATTTATCAAAAGTAAGTAGTGTATTGGGAATCAAGCTTTAGAAATTGTTGATTTAGCGTGATACATTGAAAGTTTACTATGAAGATTTAGGATAATTAATGATAACGCCAAAGTAATTAAGGTAGTTTGGGATGTTATTTTAGAAGAAAAATCACGAGTTAGAAATTGGAGATAGTCGTAGTAGTTTTAATGAAGCTACTGGCAACAAATTTGAAGAATTATCTAATCAAACAAATATTCTAGACAAAAGATTAAATCAGTTATTGGCAGAACAAGCAGCAATATTTAATCGCTATAATAAAGAAAAAATCTAAAGAGATAGAAGATGCCGTAAAAGATGGATTTGAAAAAGCTAAAGCTAATGCAGAAGTTATGAAACACGATCTTTTAGAAACTCTTTGAAAGTTTTCGATGATACGCTAAAAACATCTTTAACTGAGTTCAACGAAAAATTAAATAATTTAGATGGTGAAAATCTAAAATAAGTTAAAAAAACAAATTGAAGATACTACTAAAATTGCAGAGACTACACTAAAATGGTAGGAACTGATGACAGTATCGAATACAACAAAAACCGCATTGATGGAGCGACAGAGCGTGAAATTCCAGTAGGTACTGAATTTATAGAAATTTCATACTGGAGATGGATTTGAAGTTGGCAAACTTACACAATAAGCTGGGAAGCTGTGTGTAACACGCATGATTTTTACGATATAAATTTAATGTTAAGTACACCTCAAACATCCAGCAAAAAGTTATGCTAATCGATAAAAGAGGAGTTTATCCTGCGAGAAAGATTCATTTAATGTAGGAGAACGTGAAGCTAAAAATACTTAGAATTTACAGCTCTGAATACTATGTGAAAGTTGTTAGCAATTGGTTCAAGGAACAAAACATAGTTATTCCTATTAGAAGTGCTAAAACGATTGATGTACCAGTTGAGTTTCTAGGAATAGCTGGACAGCAACCATGACGATATTGAAGGTAGTTGAGCTACAATCCTATTTATATATTTGATGGAGGAGGAAGATAATGGCAGAAAATACCAATAAGAGTTCAGCATAAAAGAATGACAGCTAGTGAGTGGGCGTCCAGCTCACTTATATTGCTAGATGGTGAATTAGGAATAGAATCTGACACGGTAAAGTTAAAGAGGGAATGGATCAAATAGGTTTGTAAACTTACAGTATTTAACTGGACCAAAAAGGAGACCGAGGAGAGCGTGGAATTCAGGTTTACAAGGTAATCCAGGACGGATGGGATAGTAACATTTCAGAGTTTAACACAACAAGAAAAAGAATCTTAAAAGGTGCAAAAGGTGATAGAGGAGAACCAGGGCAACCAGGGAGAACGTGGGGCACCAGGAACACCAGGCAGAGATGGAATCAACGGTAGACCTAGCGAGACGGAGCACCTGGGCCAGAATATAATTAATCAACAAAATAACCAACTCATTAAAATACTGGTGCGGAACTGAAGCACACTTTAACGCTATTCCAACAAAAGATCCTAGCACTATTTACGATGTGTAAGTAGGTGAGTTTATGGGAGATTAAAAATAATAATCGGAAATATGAAGTCGATAAAAGATATGTTGGCAATAAATTAGTGTGGAAAGTATCAAATTTCAGGAGAAGTGCAGAGATGTATGTAAATTTTCAGTGCTAACTGAATGAATATATTCGCAACAGTTATGACTTTACAGAAACCGACTGAGTAAAACAAAAATTGAATTTGATGGCGTTGAAATAGTTGGATATTCTACTTTGAAAAACAAAGATTAATACTTTAATCACATTTCCTAATGCAGTAGCCTTAGAAAAGCTTAAAGAAGCTGCAGGGCTTATGGGAAGAAGTGATAAATCTAATGTTACACTAAAAATTATATGGTAGGTGATTAAATGGAAATAGAAATTAACGGCCTTAAACAGCAAGCAGAAGAAAGAAATGGTAACCCAACACATTCACACTTACTAATCCTAACGATAAAATCAAACTATATCATATGGAGATGTTGAGATACACGACTTTCACACATTCAATTAGAACAAGGCATGATGTAACAGCTGAAATGCCAACACAAAAAGCTAACCTCATTAAGCTGGAATTTTTAAACAATTAAGAGATTTAGATGTTCAAATGCGAGATACTAACAGTGAATTTTGGGGGTAGAGTAAAACTGAACAACAAGGGAATGTTATTAGAATTCCAGAATAAAGAGTTAAAAGCTCATTAGCAAACACAGCAGAAGGGTTTAACTTAACTCAAGGAGCTAGAAGATAAAGTTGTTAAAAGAATGATGTGATTATTTCAGCTGATGGAATTACAATTGGAACAGGTAAGAAGATTGACGGAAATACAATATCCAGCTTATTTGTGACAAAAACCAGAAAGTATTACAGCTATTTCCAAATTATTTAAAGTAACTGGAGATATGGATTGTAGACGGAACATTAAGAACTCAAAACATTTTGGGGCCAATGCAATAGAAGGCGGAAATATTAACGGTGGTGCTATCTATGGTAGACATATTCAAGGTGAAGCAAATTGAAGGTCATCATACAGAAAATAAATCAGCAATGATTAATAAGTTGTTAGCTAATGATTTATTCGTTACTAGCTTGTTCGCAAAAAGATGCATCTCATTAAGAATTTAAAAGCTGTAAAGATTAGGGTGCTGACACAGCTAGAAGCAGACTCTTGTGAGCTTATAAAGGATATATAGGTGATTCCAAATAGGACGTCATGAAAAAGATTCAAGGTGCATGGTTAACTGGGAAAACCAATTCTATGTTGGTATGTCGAATGGTAATGGAACATGGGGCAAAACAGCTTTATGGGTAAACTGGGGACTGCTCTGGGACAAAATAGGAGATAATGCGGTTTGTAAAAGAAAACGGAAAAATGTATTGCTATAATCAGCAGAATTCTGGAAAAGCCCTATAATTCATGGTGACTTACAGGTCACTGGAAATATATTCTATGATAACGGTGCGAAAAAGCAAAGGTGGGTGATTCACTCACCCTCAATATCACAAAAATAGAAAACACTAAAGGTTCTGATATACTTCTATTATAGCGGTGGTGGATATGATTGGGTAGATGCGAATAAAGAAATCTCAGACCGAAGATATAAGAGAAATATAAAAATAGCGATGTAAAAAGCATTAGATGTGATTAACAATGACATACAGCTATACAAAAGATTATGATAATAAAATCGAAGATATAAAGTGTGATAATGGCACAGGACGTTAAGAGATACGTTTCAGACGCATTTTAAAGAACTTCCAGACGGAACATATTCTTATAGTTCATTTGAAATGATACCGTATTTAGTTAAAGGTATTCAAGAGCTATCAGAACAAAAAACAACATATTATTTAAAGAAATGGAGATATTAAGAAATGAACGATAACCAATTACAACCTATTCATTTAGTTGCACAGGAATTAGCGGAAAAACTATTGAGTTAGCTAATTATAAAATAGCATATGAACAAGTTACAGTGAGTACGCAAACTAAAAATAATAGACCAAAATGAAGAGATTAAAAATTAGTTGAAAAATTGGAAGGAGAATAATATGGCATTAGAAATAACAAGAAATCCCTACACCTACACCAGGTGGATATAGTTCAGTCAAATGCACATCTCACATTAAAAATGGAGTGGCTTATTTCACAGGCGGAGTTGACTTTCACTAGGAAATTCGCAACAGCTAACGACAGCGAAGTATTAGAAGAAGTTCGCAAACAAATAGCGTTGCAAATGTACACGGGCGAATTCCACTCCAGCCTTAGTGAGTGAATATGCCAATTTAAGACGTGAAGTAACAATATTAGCAGGTGGAAAAGATGAATTAAATGAGCGTAGAAAAGCGTTAAGGAAATTAATTACTAAAGTTAACAAAGGTAATGATAAGTTAATCTGAGACACTATTGTTAAATGTGCTGATGCGAGGATAATTAACGAAAATAAAGAAATAATTATTAACGCATTTGATACTCTATGAAACTAGGTGTAGAGTATTCAATTGGCGATAAGCTTTAAATACGAAGGTAAGCTATGAAGTGTTAGAAGATCATACATCAGTTGAGTGTGGAAACCAGATGCAGAAGGTACTAAATATAAAGAGATAGTATTAATAAGGGAAGAATCAAAAAGATGATATAGAAGATGAAAAGAATAGATATGTAACAAAGGGACAGCCTGATGAAGCTTTGGGAAGTGTTATTAACACAATCTTATCAATGTTTGAAGAAGAGGAGGAAAAGAAGATGAACATACTGAAGAACATAATGGAGACTTACCACACAATGAAGGGAGTTTTGAAAGTAATCGAGACCGAGTAGACTAAGATATAAAAAGATGATTATTTAGTTCAATTATTTGTAAGGCAGATTATTACAAAAGATAAAACTATTGAGGATGTGCCTCATACAGGTAATTTAAGGACAGTAGTACAAGGAGAAGTTGACAGAATAGAAAAGAATACGAAGAAAGACACAGAGAAAACTAAAACTCTGTTAAGAGGATTTAGAATGAGTGATGGATTAATTTTAGGATTAAGCACAGGGCGTTGCAATGCCACTGTTAACATTAATTGTTAAATGGTATAACGAAAAAGATGAAAAATCTTAAGGAAAATAAACTCAACGCTTAAAGAAATTAAGCGATCTCACGCAAAAGACAGCAGATGGAAATAAGAACTATTAGTCGTTATAGACTTTTAAAAGATATGAGCATCATAAATCGAGGGTATATCGACTTAAAAGAATTACAGGAGTTTATATTATACAATTTCTACAAAGAATTAGTGGAATAGTGCAGTCTCTGAAAATGTATAAAAATGTAAAATTACCAATAAAAAGAAGAGGAGATATTCAATGGATAAAATATATAAAATTAGTATTTAACATCATCACTCTGTAAAAAGAGGTCAAGTTCAGTAATTGCGAACTTTTACCTCATGACAAAAATAACAATTGCTTTGAGATAAGAATTAACAACTTATCATTGACAACTGAAATCTAGTGATAGCAACGTCTAAATTTGTAAAACTCGAGCCAAATATTGGGAAAACAACAGTGTGTAATTGAGAATACTATTATAAAAATTAAATTTGATACTAGCTTAATAACTCAAGATGAGCAAGTAAACTGTTATTTAATTTTAAAAAGATTCAGAAAAGAGAAGCGACATCTCACACATTTAATTTTGATGTTAAATGTTGTGAGATATATGATTTAAAAAGACAATCTCGCCTATTAAAGAACGATATTTTTCAAATAGTGTGTTGCAGATACCGGACGCTAACAAAAGAAGACTTACATGTTGACTCAGCATTGGATGGCATCTAGAAACCAAAGCCGACAAAGACACAAGTTTATGACGATACTGGACTTACAAAAGCGTGTTACAACTCGTTAGAAGATAGTTTGTGAAGTTGATATTACCTTGCAACTCAGAACTAGAAGAAGTCAGCAGAACGTCAGCAACAGTTGACACTTCAAATTTGAGCTGCAAAGGGAGTTTGACCGTGAGTTGACGCTCTATGTAGAAACTTACCTTATACTCTATATATCAAACATTTGATGAACCTACAGTTCTGAGAGTATTTAAAAGGCCTTTGTTGAATTGGTGTTAAAACCACGCCCTATTACAATTAGGTGCAGGTCAACTGTTAACAGACAGAGCAAATGGTCTATCGCAAAGGATTTTAGAGAATGAAAATATGTCACTCTCCACGCCGCATTATATTCATTATAGTCAATTCTTTACCTGATTTTACAACTTTAGAAGATGTCGAAAAAGATATTGACAATCATAATGTAATATTCTTGAATCAAATAAGTATTTTGCAGATTATTCAAGCGGTGCTATAGATAATCTTAAGCGACTCATGGATGATCTAAGAGACCTGAACAAACTTATCTACCAAGAGGACTAGCAGGAAGCTGGCTGAAGGTGCGGCTGTACTAGATTATGTTTAAGAACATATCTAAATGCTGAAAGAGTAAATAGACGGAGTAATATCTTGGCCGATTATTCATCAAATGCAAGTCTTATAACTCGTACTTAAACACGGAGATGAATTTGAATCTGTTTATTTTGAGGGAGCGATGACAACACTAGCTAATGTTTTACCGAAAGATTATGATTTTATGAGTCTAACTGACTTGAAAAACGTGTCACTCTTTTAACCGATAAAAACTTCAGAGAAATGGTCGTTACACCAGAGTTCACAGGCCAGTTAAGGAGAGTTTAAGAGATATAGTTAAAGAGATAATCAAGCGAGGAGGAATTAAGATGGCAGAAATTCAAACTCAATTTTTAATCACAGCAATAGTAATTTTGTTAACTTACTAGGAAGTTCCTGAAAGAGTGGAAAGCGTTCTAAGTGAACTTATACCACACCTTAACTGTAGTTGGCGGTCTGCAGGATATTTAATTTTCAAAGACGTTAACGCAGTTCTTATAGGGCTTGCTTCTGCAGGAACGCACCAAGTAGCCAAACAAAGTAAGAATGTGAGCTGACTGAGGATTTGACAAAAAGTAAAGTTTATATTAAAATAAATTATGAGATAGAAAGAAGCCTTTCAATTGCCTTTCCAGTCTCAGCCGTTTAAACGAATTAATCTATAGTGATATAGAGGTGTAGTAGAAGCACGCTACACCGCTTGGCAGAGCTAAGAACTGTTCCCCTTGCGATAAGCCTCAAGAAGCACAACAGTAGGGAGTTAGTTGTTCCACTATCAACAACTAATCGATTGTCCTGCACGGAGACTACTTCCGTTCCGTGCTTATTATCTTTATAAAGGAGGTTGTGAATGGATAGTGACAACATTACAAAGCACATTAGAAGATTATCAAGAAAAATTTTTGTAATATGTTTGTTAGAGTTGAATTATAAAAGATTAGTGATGTAATGGTTGTGTTTAGTGAAACTGATTTACATCACCTATTAGGACTTCACTATGTTTTACCTAAGAATATTCATGCTAATAAAAAGTATAGAAATGATAAAAACAACGAATTATTAATTTCTGATTTATCTGAACATCAAGATTTTTCAAGATGTTTTCTAGATTCAAAAATTATAATTTTATTGAGAAAGTATTTTATGGTATAAAAATATGTGTCGTAGATAAAGATATACCACCTAATAGAATGAAACTTAAATTAGTTATATACGAAACAACTGGAAGAACCGCCAGTATATAGGGTTAAGAAAAATTAATGACTCTTATAAACTGTTACTTTACACGAAAGTGATTCTAGGAAATATAATAAAGCTCGTAGAACGATAATTAAAATATAAAATGGTTAGACTAGTAAATCTTAGTCTTTTTATTATGCAAAAACAGGAGGAACAAAAATGGCAGAAATTTATAGCAGTTATTTTTCAACAAGGAATTTTCTTACACCGCCTAAGAACTCAATATTAGGCGTTGTAATTCACAACGATGCTGGTGGTAACACAGCCAGACAATATGATGGATTCTTAACAAATAGAGTTAATAATGGGACTCTAGCAAATGGATTCGCAGCGTACTATGTAGATAGAAATGATATTTTACGTATTCCAACCGTCTAACCGCCAAGAATGGCACACAGCGAATGTTTATGGAACGCAAATTTCATAGATTTGAAGTTTGTCAAGCATGACCGCTTCTGATGAAGACTTAGCAAAACGAAGATGCAACGTTATTGTTAGCTGCACAAGTGCTACAATCATATGGTTTACCTATTAATTCAGATACAGTTAAATTACACCATGAATTCAGTGCCAGCTTGTCCGCACCGCTCAATGGAACTACATGCAAACGGTGGTGCATACACACGGAGCAGGTACAGAAGCTAGAAACTACTTCATTAATAGAATGAAACAATTGTTGAAGGGAGAAGCTGAAACTCCTGCAGTTGTTTGAGAAAAGTATTCTTGATGAAGATGTTGAGCTTCCAAAACGTGATGAACCTTATTACGAAGCAGAAGTCTCAGTAGATTACTATCTTGAGAGCCAGCCTACAGAAGCTAGGTGAAGATAAAGAGTTTGTTGCAGCTGGAACTAGAGTACGAGTGTACGAAAAAGAGTCTGGTTGAGTCGTGTTAACTACAAAGACTCTGACCAATGGATTGAGGATAAATATTTGATTGAAGCTGTAGAACTTAATTTGTAATTAAGCTCAATTAGTGATACAATTAAAGTGCGTATATGCGACTCTCTGACCTACCTTAATTGGTAGGTCTTTTTATTTCCGTTGATATAGCTATTTTATTTCCGTTAAAAATAGTTTAAAAACTATTGACTTTATACATCAAATGATGTATAATTATAAATGTAAGGAGGTGAAACAGTGGATAAACGTAAAAATTAGAAGACTTACAACAAATTAAATTAATCAGATTGTTCTATAATATTAGCGGTATTACAGATTATAAAAACTCTGATAGATTTAATTGTGAAAAATCTTCTAAAATCAAAAAGGAACGGGTTTACAAACCCCAAGTACCCTTTTACGTTATTCACATTATATCATGAAAAAGAAAAATACAAATGGTGATATTAGTACTTGGAATTATAGCAACTATAATCTCAATAATCTTAACTTTTATATAGAGGTACAAATGGATAAAATAATTAAAGAAATAGAAGATTTATTCAATAGCGATATTTACAGATTACAGAATTTCAAAAGGATAGTGGTGTGGCTTAAGTATGATTCAAAAATTACAGAAATGGTAATAGAAAAGTAGAAAATATGACTTAAAAACAGCTAAAAATTATACGAATACAAGGAGAGATTGGACATGAGAAACTACGATAAATGATGGTAATAGTAAATGAGTTAGTGTTAGAAGAAGGAGCAACAGTGACATACCGAAACGGCGATAAACCTCACGATTGTAATTTAAGGTGCTATTCAGTTGAAGAACCAAAAGCACGTAGGACGAATGGAGAGCATGACTATGAAGAATTAGTTTTCCAAGTAGGATTTTGAAGACGAAGAAAAGTACATCATCTTCTATCTTGAGCGACCATGATAATGTTGTTAACAAAGAAAGTTTTACAATGAGTTTATTACACAACACAAGAAATAATCTAAGCCCCTTATCACAAGTCATAGGAAAAATAGGAGTCATCTAAATGGTCGCTAATTTCCGTTGTTTTCCCAACGTTTTGCAGTAGTTAAGAAATGTGTTCTGATAAGCTTGAAATATGCTGGTATTTATGCTTTTTAGGTTTTTCACTATCAATTTATTTACGTCATATGGTATAATATTTTAGTTAAATATAAATAATATAGTAGTTTTATATAATAAATGTAGAAAAAGGATAAAATATAAAGAAAGGAGAAGGTAAATGCTGATTCAATTGAAATAATGTTACGAAAAAAATTTTTGTGGTTAACGAAATTTTTTTCTAATGTTAAGATGGAAATAAATGATAAGGATCGCGTAGCAATTGTCGGAAGAAATGGTGCAGGGAAAAAGTACTTTGCTTAAAAATAATATCTGGTGAGCTGAGTTTTGATAGTGGAGAGCGAACTATTTCAAAAAAATACGACTATAGGTTATTTATCGCAGGAATTTATAGTTAGAGAAGATTTATCTATATATGAAGAGATGATAACATGTTTTGATGAAATAATAAGTTTGGAAAGCAAACTTAGAAAAAAACTATCATATGAATTAACTCCTGAAAATATAGAAAATGATCCTGGTCTTTTGGATAGATTTGATAGATTGCAAAATGAAGTTTTAACACATAAAGATTACCATTACAAAAAGTAAAATTGAGAGTGTATTATATGGATTAGATTTTTACAAAAGATGTTTTTTTGATAAAAAAATCAGTACTTTTTTTCTGGTGGAGAAAAGACTAGATTATCAATGGCGAAACTTCTATTAAGTGAACCAGATTTACTTTATCCTTGACGAACCAACCAACCACCTTGATATGGAAAAATGTAGCTTGGTTAGAAAAATTATCTTAGTTCATATAATGGGGCAATTGTTATTGTCAGTCACGATAGATATTTTCCTAGATAAGGTAGTAAATGTTGTTTATAATTTAGAATTTGGAAAGCTTAAAAAATATGTAGGAAACTACTCTAAGTTCTTAAAACAATACGAAGAAGATTATGAGAAACAATTAAAGGAATTCACTAGTCAGCAAAAAGATATTAAGAGATTGGAAGAATTCGTTCAAAAAAATATAGCTCGTGCTTCTACTAGTAAAATGGCAAAAAGTCGTCAAAAAGTACTAGATAAAATGGAACTTATTGATAATCCTAAAAAAGACGATAAGGCTGCAAATATTGAGTTTAATATTAAAGAACAAAGTGGTCGTGATGTCTTGATGATAGAAAACTTAAAAGTTGGTTATGATGGAAAACAAGTAGGTAATGCTTATAATTTTTCTGTTTATAAAGGTGATAGAATTGCAATAGTTGGAAGAAATGGTATAGGGAAGTCAACCCTTATTAAAACTATAGCTAAAAAACAAAATGCCATAGGTGGTAGTGTTCATTATGGTAGTAAAGTATCACTAGGTTACTATGATCAAAAACAAGCTGAGTTTGAATCATCAAAAACAATATTAAATGAGTTGTGGGATGAATATCCATTGATGAAAGAAGCTGAGGTAAGAACAGTACTTGGACGATTCTTATTTAGAGGAGATAGTGTCTTGAAAATTGTTCGAGATTTATCTGGTGGAGAGAAGGCTCGTTTGCAATTAGCTAAGCTAATGCTTGAAAAAAATAATTTGTTAGTTCTAGACGAACCAACCAACCACTTAGATATTACTAGTAAACAGGTACTAGAAGATGCCTTAGAAAACTATGAGGGAACAATAGTATTTGTCAGTCATGATAGGTATTTCATTAATAAGATAGCTAATAAAGTATTGGATATTACTGAAGATGATTATAGTATATATCTAGGGAATTATGACTATTATTTAGAAAAACGTGAACAAGAATTAATAGCTAAAAAAACTAAAAAGAAGAAAAAAACTGATGAAGTTCAGGAAAAAGGTTGCTAATGATTATGTTCTAGGAAAAGAAGAGAAAAAAACGAATTCGTAAGTTAGAAAGAACACGCGAAGAACTTCTAGAGAAAAATAGAATCATTAGAGGAGAAAGTTACCTTAGTAAATAATGAATTAACTAAAGAAGAAGTATATACAGATGCTATTAAGGTGCAGGAATATAATGAAGAACTAAGAAGTTTAAATCAAGAAATAGAAGATTTAAATAATACTTGGTTAGAAATAGAAGAAGAGTTAGAGAGTTTACAATAGATAATATGGAAATAAAAATAACTACATATACAGACAATGAAAAAAGTCTATGAAGACAAGCATTTTCGGAGAGTTTTTCAGAAGAAATAAGCTATGAAAAAAATAGTATATAATGATAAAAAAATGAAAAAAATAAAAAAATTTTTTTATTGACAAAATCAAAGAAAGTGTTAGTATAGAGAAAGACAATTTAAAAACGCACATTGGATATAGCCGTAAAAGTAGTGATTATAACACTATTTATGGTAATGTGAAATTAGATACACAATTAGTTTCTATGGAAAAAAATCAAGAAACAATCTAGTAATGTATGAAATTGTCTATAATATATTTTTTTGATAGAAATGAAAAAAACAACAAAACAAATTAAAAAAATATTAATTAAAAAAATTAGGAATAGAATTATTTGGAGGAACTTTTTGTGAAAAAAATAAAATAATAGAATTATTACAAAGTTCCTTGGCTAAGTTGGAGATAAGTGGAGTAGATATTTATGTAGAAACTCCAAAGAATAATGATAATGGAGATTTCTCTTCGAATATTGCTATGCAATTGACAAGAGTACTAAAGAAAAAAATCCAAGAGTTATTGCCGAGGAAATTATTAGTAATATACCTGAGGATGAATCAATAGAAAAAAATCGAAATAGCAGGACCTGGATTTATTAACTTTTTATGTTAAGAAATCAAGTTTAGGAAAGTGTTATTAGCAAAATTTTAACTGATAATGAGAAATATGGAGAAAATAATGTAGGTCAAGGGAAGAAAGTTCTTTTAGAATATGTTTCAGCTAACCCTACAGGAACGCTTCATGTTGGACATGCTAGAAATGCAGCGTATTCTGATTCATTAGCTAGAATTATGAAAAAATCAGGATATGATTTATCTCGTGAATATTATATTAACGATGCAGGAAATCAAATTAATAACTTAGTTATTTCTGCTATTGTACGTTATAAACAAGCTTTGGGATTAGAAGCGGAACTTCCAGAAGATGCTTATCATGGTGAAGATATCAAAAGTTCTTGGTCAAAAATTAAAAGATGAATTTGGAGATTCTCTATTAGAAAGAGAAGATTTAGAGAGTTTTATTCGTGACTATGCTGTAGCATATGAAATGGAAAATATTAAAAAAGATTTAGGTGATTTTGGATTAGAGTATGATGTTTACTTTAGTGAAAAATCATTATATGAAAATGGATTAGTAGATAAAGCTTTAGAATCATTAAGAGAACAAGGTTATGTTTATGAAAAAGATGGTGCTTTATGGTTAGAAACTACAGCTTTAGGTACTGGAGATGACAAAGACCGTGTTTTAATAAAAGCAGATGGGTCATTAACTTACCTTACAAGTGACATAGCTTATCACAAAAATAAATTAGATCGTGGATTTGATTTATTATTAGATGTTCTTGGAGCTGACCACCATGGATATATCGCTAGACTTAAAGCTAGTGTAGTTGCTATGGGATACAAAGCTGAACAATTAGAAGTGTTAATTATGCAAATGGTACAACTTTTAAATAATGGAGAAGTTGTAAAAATGAGTAAGAGAACAGGTAAAGCAATTACTTTACGTGATTTAATCGATGAAGTAGGAGCTGATGCTGCTCGTTACTTCTTAGTTATGAGAAGTGCTGATAGTCATTTAGACTTTGACTTTGCAGTTGCCAAAGAACAATCAAGTGATAACCCACTTTACTACGTTCAATATGCACATGCTAGAATTTGTTCAATTTCTACGTCAAGCAAGTGAACAAGGTGATTTCAATATTGAAAATTGTAACTATGAGTTACTAACTGATGAATATTCAGTTGAATTATTGAAAAACTTAGCATATTTCCCTGAAATAGTTGCTCAAGCTGCAACAAATTATGAACCACATAGAATTTGTAATTATTTACAAAATCTAGCAAGTTCATTCCACAAGTTTTACAATAATAACAAAGTAATTACTGAAAGATAAAGAACAAACTGAGAGTTATTTAGCTTTAATTACAGCAGTTAAAATAACTTTAAGAAATGCATTAGAATTAATTGGAGTATCTGCTCCAGAGAAAATGTAGATTAGGTAGAAAGGAATTAGGATTAGATGGTGAATTTGAAAGAATTAAGTACTGAAAAAGATTAAGGAAATGTCATTAATAGATTTATGTTATGCTTATATGATTGAAGAAGGAATAGAAAGATTAAATATTTACGACTTTCTTGATTACATTAAACCATTAAGAAATGCTGGAGATGAAGAATTCGATACACAAGCTGCATATTTTCTACACAGACTTAAACTTAGATGGAAGATTCGTTTGTGTTGAAGATGGAAGTTGGAAACTTAGAGATAGTTTATTAGTTGAAGATATTAAAAACTTCGTAGAACCAAGTGTTCATAAGTTTGCGATTGAGGAAGATGAAGAAGAATTAGTTGAAGAAGAAACTGAAGATATCCATGATGAAGTTGATGAATTAATCGAAGACGAAGACATGGAAGAAAATGAAGATGTATATGACTTCGACAATGAAGGAATTGTTTCTAAATTTAATATCAAAAATGAGGATGAAGAATTCTAAGATAAAAAAAGCACCGTTAGGTGTTTTTTTATCTTTTTATAATAAATTAGTGGCTGAAATCATCTAGTTTATTAACTTATATATTTTTTTATGGAAAATAGTAAGTCTTTTCATTTGCTTATTTTTTTGATAATTTAAGATATACTAATAAAAGTCAATAAAAGATATAGTAATAATTGTAATACAGGTTTTAAGTTTTTTTAAGTGTTAATATAATATCCCATTTATTTTTATTTATTATCTTGGCAAGAATACGATTGATTATTGATAATAAAAATAAATAAAAAAAGGAGATTGTAACTTATGAAACAAGGTACAGTAAAATGGTTTAACGAGGAAAAAAAGGATTTGGATTTATCGCAGTAGAAGGTGAAAAAGATGTATTCGTACACTTCTCAAGCATCCAAAAGAAGGATTTAAAACTTTAAGAATGGACAGTTGAATTTTAGGAAGAAGTTTTCGTGGCGCAAAGAGTTAATGTGTTGTTCTTAATTTTAAGATAATTAGATTGTAAAAGACCTATTTTTAATAGTTTTTATTTTATAGAATTAAATAAAAAGATATGAGTTTCTAAAAAGACATTAGAGTTGTTATTTGGTTTTAGGAATTTATGTATTTATATAAAATTATGTTGAATTTTTGCTGACTAAAGTAACTAATATGATAGAATATAATTAAAATACAATAAAGGAGAACTTATAATGAAATTAAAAAGTTAATACAGAAAAGCGCTCTAAAGCTGTTGGACCATATGTTCAAGCAAAACAAAGTAGGAACTTTATTTTTGTTCTGGCCAATTAGGATAATCCTGAAACTGGGAAATTGTAGAAGGTGGCGTTTTAGAAGAAGCAAAACAAGTATTCAAAATATTGAAGCAGTCTAGAAGAAGCAGTTCAATGAATCATGTAGTGAAACTTTTAGTATTACTGAAAGATATTTGATTTTGCATAAATAAACTACAGCAGAACAGTTCCAAGATGTATATCAGCAAGATCTGCTTTCCAAGCAGCTGTTTTACCTTAGGTGGTAATATTGAATCGAAGTAATAGAATTGAAAATAATAGAATAAAATCTGGTTAATCATTAGATTAATCTTGATTTTTTGTATTATAACTTGCAATCGCATGTTTATTTCTTCATTTGTAAGTTTCTGAAATATCCCTTTAATTTGTTTCTATAATATTTCTACTACACTTCTTCTTTATATATGGTAAAGTATTGTATGTTTCTGCTGCTTAAGGACCATTAATTTTAGGGTGTATTTGAGTATTAGGAACAGAAGATTTATTAGATTGTGAGTGATGAATTCACATCTTTTGTCTGAATCTTTGAGCTTTTCTTTTATTTGTATTATCTAAACTCAGAAGAAGAGTGTGTTGACTGCATGTTCTTCTTTCCTAATAGTTTATTTTTAATTTTTGTGTATCATTAAAATTATATTTTTCAACGATATATTTTACTAAAGTATCATATTCTGTAGAATTTATATTTAACGTATTTATTTCTTTCAACTGCTTTTCATAGTTAATGATTTCGTGTATTTAGCCATTGGATAACTTGGAGTGAAAGTTTTTCAGTGTCTCACGTTTTTACTTTATCTCATGCGATCGGCAGAGTTTATATCTGATTTTGTTAAACAATCGTCATCACTCTTTTAATTCATTAGCTACTCTAATTTCTCAATATTAGGTAAAATAGTTTTCGCTCAGTAGTTAAAGTCTCTAAACCCTTTAAACCTGAACCAGTAAATCATGTTTTTCTTATTAATCAAAGCGATATATTTCGAATGTTCTTCTTTATGGGTTTTACTTCCAGAATCTCATGTACAACATGTTCCGCCTATTATTGAAATTATCACAACATATTGGTAGAAGTAGAGATCTTTTCTTATTTTAGTTGCTCCTTTCATAAAGGTTACTTGTCTCAATTATTTTATAATTTTTATAGTATCAAGAAGCGAAAGATATAATGGAAAATAACTTAAGCAGGAATAATGTTGAATTTTCTGCTTTTAGAAATATACTCATACAATCTGACAAGACAGCTAGTTTATGTAATATAGTTAGATAATAGTGACAAATGTTATGGTAAAAAGAATTTTGCTTTATGTTTTAATGAGAGAGAGTCTTATCCATGGGCTGGAAGATAGGACATTAATGATTGAGAGTATGGAACACTTTTATAAAATTAAATAATTGAAAATTGCTATCAGTATTCTGATATGAATTAGGGTGGCACCACGAAATTACTTATCGTCCCATGTAGCGTTTGCTATGTGGGGCGTTTTTAATTTTTTATTTGGAAATTTAGATTAGAAAGTAGTTAGTAAGATTTAGGAAGGAGATTATTTATGGTAATAACAATGCCGAGAGGTACACAAGATAGTTTTGCCTGAAGAAAGTAAAAAATGGCAATACATTGAAGAAAAGTTAAGAAAAATTAGTGATTCATTTTGTTACGAAGAAATTAGAACTCCAATGTTTGAGTCAACAGAACTTTTCAGTAGAGGTGTAGGGGATACAACAGATATAGTTCAAAAAGAAATGTATACTTTTATGGATAAAGGGAATCGTTCGATTACTTTAAGACCAGAGGGGACAGCAGGAACAGTACGCTCTTATATTGAGAATAAATTATTCGCTAAAACTATTCAACCTCAAAAACTTTATTATGTTGGACCAATGTTTAGATACGAAAGAAAACAAAAAGGTCGTTATCGTCAATTCGTTCAATATGGAGTAGAGGTAATTGGTGAAGAAAGTCCAAAAATCGATGCAGAAGTAATTAGCTTAGCATATAATATTTATAAATCTTTTGGAATCGAAAATATTAAAGTTAGTATCAATTCTTTAGGAAATCCTGAAGAAAGACAAGCATATAATGAAGCGTTAGTTAAACATTTTGAACCAAGAATTAACGAGTTTTGTGAAGATTGTAATAATAGACTTTATAAAAACCCAATGAGAATTCTAGATTGTAAAGTTGATGCAGAGCATGAACTTATTAAAAATGCGCCTAAGTTATTAGAGTACCTTGGAGAAGAATCAAAACAATATTTTGCAGAAGTACTAAGACACTTAGATGCTTTAGGTGTTAAGTATGAAGTTGATCACAATTTAGTTCGTGGTTTAGACTATTATACGCATACTGCATTTGAAATTATGATTGATAATCCAGAAGTGGAACTTAAAACACTTTGTGGTGGTGGCCGTTATAATGGATTAATAAAACTTTTAGATGGTCCAGAAGATAAAAAAGGAATTGGATTTGCGTTAAGTATTGAGCGTTTATTACTAGCTTTAGAAAGTGAAAATATAGAATTACCTATCGATGACACAATAGATGCATTCGTTGTAGCCATGGGTGAAAAAGCCGGAGATGCTGGTGTTAAACTTACTAATGATTTACGTTTAGCTGGTTATAAAGTTCAAAGTGATTATTTTGATAAAAAAATGAAAGCTCAAATGAAGTTAGCAGATAGATATAATGCTAAATTCTCTATAATAATTGGTGATAGTGAACTGGAAAATGGTCAGTATGTTGTTAAAGATATGAAAACTTACGACCAAGAAAATGTTGAATTTGACAATATAGTTAAGTATTTAGAAGAAAAACTGAAAGGAGAAAAATAATGAGTGCATACGGAAGAACAGAATATGCAGGCTATATAGATGAGGAAATATATAGGAAAAAGAGTTACAGTAAAAAGGTTGGGTAAGTAAAAGACGTGATTTAGGAAACCCTAATTTTTATTGATGTTAGAGATAGAATGAATAGTTCAATGGTATTCTCAGGTGAGAAAAATACTGAAACACATGAATTAGCTAGTACTATTAGAAATGAATTTGTTGTTTCTACAGAAGGAGAAGTAGTAGCAAGAAATGAAAAATACTGTAAATGATCAAAAATTGCATCAGGTAAAGTAGAAATCATTGCTGATAAATTAGAAATATTATCAAAAGCCAAAACTTCTACCATTCGTGTTAGATGATGCTAGTTTATCAAGTGAGGAATTCGTCTCAAAATATCGTTATTTAGATTTAAGAAGAACAGAACTAGCTAAGCGTTTCAATTATGTTCAGAAAAATTACAAAAGCAACACGCGATTATTTAGATAACAATATGTTTGCTGATGTTGAGATCTCGATTCTAACAAAATCAACACCAGAGGAGCACGTGACCACTTAGTCCCGTAGAGTACACCAGGAGAATTGCATTAATTCCTCAATCTCCACAATTATTTAAACAATTATTAATGGTTGCTGGTTTTGATAGATATACCAAGTTGCTCGTTGTTTCCCGGTGATGAAGACTTACGCGCTGACAGACAACCAGACTTTTACTCAAATTGGATATGGAAATGAGCTTTATGTCTCAAGAAGAAACTCTACTATGATCGAAGGATTAATCGCTCATGTTATGAAAGAAGTAAAAGGTATTGATGTTGTCTCACCATTCCTGAGATTAGATTATGAAGAAGCGATGGAAAGACTGGTAGTGACAAACCAGATACTCGTTTCGACGTGGAGTTAAAAGATGTTAGTGATTTAGTTAAAAAACTTAGACTTCAAAGTGTTTCTAATGCAGTAGAACAAGGTGGAGCAGTTAAATGTATCGTTGCTAAAGGATGTGCAGATAAATATTCTCGTAAAGATATCGATGCTTTAGGCAAATATGTAGCTAACTATGGAGCTAAAGGTTTGCTACAAAGTTACTGAAGAAGGATTAAACGGAGCTATCACAAATTTCTTTTACAGATGAAGTAGCACAAGAATTAGTTAGCTCGTGTAGATGCTGAAGTAGGAGATATTATTCTATTTGCAGCCGATGATACTCAAAAAGCATGTTATGCTTCATTAGAGCACTACGCTCAGAAAATTAGCTGATTTAGACTTTAATTGATAAAGATAAGGCTACAACTACCTATGGGTAGTAAACGCTATTATTAGAATATGATGAAGAAAAGGAAGATATAGTAGTAGCCACCACCCATTTCACTATGCCAAAAAAGAAGATGTGAATTATTAGAAACTGCACCCGAAAAAGCATATGCTCCAAGCGTATGATATAGTATTAAATGGCTATGAATTAGGTGGAGGAAGTATCCGTATTTACGATAGAAAATCCACTCTTCTATGTTTAAAGTTTTAGGATCTCACAGAAGAACAAGCACAAGAACAATTTGGTTTCTTATTAGATGCATTTGAATATGGAGTTCCACCACACGGAGGATGTGCATTAGGATTAGATAGATTCGTAATGCTATTAGCTGGACGTGATAATTTACGTGACACTATTGCATTCCCTAAGACTGCAAATGCTGCTGATCCAATGACACAAGCGCCATCTACCAGTAGACTTAGAACAATTATTAGAGCTTAATATTTCAGTATTAAGAAAAATAGTAAAAGAAGTAGAAGAATTTTTTCTTCCACTGCTAATATAAAAGTGCTCTAATTTGTAAGTACTATAAGATTTAAGTCGATATAGAGAAGAATCGAACAATCGATGGAAAATATGGTGTCATAATGTTAAGACTAGTTACAAAACTCTTGGACAAAGAATAAATGAGATGATAGAATAGAAAAGTCTTCAGGAAAGAAGACTAAAACAACATTTTTGAAAACTGAATGTTAAAATTACTTTTAAAAAGTTCTTGACATCGAATAATAAAAATGTTAACTATAAAAGTTCAATCGCAACAAACTTGAACATTGAAAAACCAAACGAATTAAGTCAACGTTAATTCCAAAAAGGACAGTTCTAAAAAGGAACTATAAAACTTTTTAATGAGCTAATCCCAGTCTAACAATTTATTTGGAGAGTTTGATCCCTGGCTCAGGACGAACGCTGGCGGCGTGCCTAATACATGTAAAAGCGAGCGAGTTTTTCTGGCGCTTGCACCAGAAAAACTTAGCGGCGAACGGGTGAGTAAACACGTAAAGAACCTGCCTCATAGACGGTGACAACTATTGGAAACGATAGCTAATGACCGGATAACAGCATAAATCGTACAGATATATGCTTTAAAAAGTTGGCTTTCGGCTAACACATGAGATGGCTTTTTGCGGTGCATTAGCTAGTTGGTGGGGTAAAGGCTCACCAGCTGACTGACGATGCACAGCCGACCTGAGAGGGTGATCGGCACACACTGGGACTGAGACACGGCCCAGACTCCTACGGGAGGCAGCAGGGAATCTTCCGCAATGGCGAAAAGCCTGACGGAGCAAACGCCGCGTGAGTGAAGAAGCGATTTTCGGTTCGTAAAGCTCGTTGTTAGGGAAGAAATGATCGTAGTAACTATACAGTAGAGACGGTACCTAACCAGAAAGCCACGGCTAACTACGTGCCAGCAGCCGCGGTAATACGTAGGTGGCACGCGTGTCCGGAATTATTGGGCGTAAAGCGCGCGCAGGTGGTTTAATAAGTCTGATGTGAAAGCCCACGGCTCAACCGTGGAGGGTCATTGGAAACTGTTAAACTTGAGTGCAGGAGAGAAAAGTGGAATTTCTAGTGTAGCGGTGAAATGCGGTAGAGATTAGGAGGAACACCAGTGGTGAAGGCGGCTTTGGCCTGTAACTGACACTGAGGCGCGAAAGCGTGGGAGCAAACAGGATTAGATACCGGTAGTCCACGCCGTAAAACGATGAGTGCTAAGTGTTGGTCTCATAAGAGATCAGTGCTGCAGCTAACGCATTAAGCACTCCGCCTGGGGAGTACGACCGCAAGGTTGAAACTCAAAGGAATTGACGGGGACCCGCACAAGCGGTGGAGCATGTGGTTTAATTCGAAGCAACGCGAAGAACCTTACCAAGTCTTGACATACTGTGAAGACACAAGAGATTGTGTTGTTCTGACCTTGCTGAGACACAGATACAGGTGGTCATGGTTGTCGTCAGCCTCGTGTCGTGAGATGTTGGTTAAGTCCCGCAACGAGCGCAACCCCTCATGCGTTCAGTTGCCAGCAGTAAGATGGGGACTCCAGACAGACTGCCAGTGATAAACTGGAGGAAGGCGGGATGACGTCAAATCATCATGCCCCTTTATGACTTGGGCTACACACGTGCTACAATGGATAGGAACAAAGAGAAGCGACGTCATGAGAGCAAGCAAACCTGCATAAAACTATCTCAGTTCGGATTGTAGTCTGCAACCGACTACATGAAGCTGGAATCGCCAGTAATCGCGAATCAGAATGTCGCGGTGAATACGTTCGGGTCTTGTACACACCGCCCGTCACACCACGAGAGTTTGTAACACCTGAAGACGGTGGCCTAACCTTTAAGGAGGGAGCCGGTCACGGGTGGGACAGATGATTGGGGTGAAGTCGTAACAAGGTAGCTGCATCGGAAGGTGCGGCTGGATCACCTTTCTAAGGATAAGGAATACGTTGACGACTCGTTTAGTTTTGAGTGTTCAAGGAATACTCAAGCACAATGAAAACTGAATACATTTAATAAGATCAAATTTATCTTGTGAAGAAACAGATTTACAAAACCGAGAAAAAGTAGCAAGTTGTAAAACTTATTCACAAGAGTTCAAAGAAGAAGAACGAAGCGTAAAAGCTACACACGATTAGGTAGAAAAGAGCGCACGGAGGATGCCTTGGCACTAGGAGCCGAAGAAGGACGTGACAAACGACGAAACGCTACGGGGAGCTGTCAGTAAGCAAAGATCCGTAGATATCCGAATGGGGAACCCACCGCTTTAAAAGGGCGGGTACGCGAAAGCGAGGCAACGCAGGAACTGAAACATCTAAGACCTGCAGGAAGAGAAAGAAAAATCGATTTTCCTAAGTAGCGGCGAGCGAAAGTGAAAGAGGTCCCAAACCAATATGCTTGCATATTGGGGTTGTAGGACTCTCAGAAAAGCGTATGACAAAGTATAGTAGAACGAGCTGGAAAGTTAGACCGTAGAAGGTTAAAGTCCTGTATACGAAATGCTGAGTTGGCGTGAGAGAGCACCTGAGTACGGCGGAACACGAGGAATTCCGTCGGAATCTACCAGGACCATCTGGTAAGGCTAAATACTACCTAGTGACCGATAGTGAACCAGTACCGTGAGGGAAAGGTGAAAAGAACCCCGGGAGGGGAGTGAAAGAGAACCTGAAACCGTGTGCTTACAGTAGTCAGAGCCCTTTTTAGGGGTGATGGCGTGCCTTTGTAGAATGAACCGGCGAGTTACTTTATCATGCGAGGTTAGTGGAAGACATGGAGCCGAAGCGAAAGCGAGTCTTAATAGGCGAAATAGTATGATGGAGTCAGACCCGAAACCAAGTGATCTCACCCATGGCCAGGTTGAAGTTTAGGTAACACTGAATGGAGGACCGAACCAGGACACGTTGAAAAGTGTTTGGATGAGCTGTGGGTAGCGGAGAAATTCCAATCGAACTTGGAAATAGCTGGTTCTCTCCGAAATAGCTTTAGGGCTAGCCTCGTTGTGAGTTTACTGGAGGTAGAGCACTGTTTGGACTAGGGGCCCATCCCGGGTTACCGAATTCAGACAAACTCCGAATGCCAGATAAATATCAACGGGAGTCAGACTGCGGGTGATAAGGTTCGTAGTCGAAAGGGAAACAGCCCAGACCGCCAGCTAAGGTCCCAAATTGTATGTTAAGTGGAAAAGGATGTGATGATGCACAGACAACCAGGATGTTGGCTTAGAAGCAGCCACCATTTAAAGAGTGCGTAATAGCTCACTGGTCGAGTGACATCGCGCCGAAAATGTACCGGGGCTCAACATACAACCGAAGCTGCGGATATAACTAATGTTATATGGTAGGAGAGCGTTCTAACATCAAAGAAGCCGAACTGGAAGGTGAGGTGGAGAGGTTAGAAGTGAGAATGCCGGTATGAGTAGCGAAAGATAGGTGAGAATCCTATCCACCGAAAGACTAAGGTTTCCAGAGGAAGGCTCGTCCGCTCTGGGTAAGTCGGGACCTAAGGTGAAGCCGATAGGTGAAGCCGATGGACAACAGGTAGAAATTCCTGTACCACCGAATATCGATTGAGAGAAGTGGGGACAGAGGAGGCTAATTGATCGCCCTGATGGAATAGGGCGTCTAAGCACAAAGACTGACAAGTAGGCAAATCCGCTTGTTTAAAGGTTGAAGTGTGATGGGGAGCGAAATATAGTAGCGAAGTCAATGAAGCCAAACTCTCAAGAAAAGCCGCTATCGAGATAAGAGGTGCCCGTACCGCAAACCGACACAGGTAGTTGGGAAGAGAATTCTAAGGTGAGCGAGAGAACCATCGTTAAGGAACTCGGCAAAATGACCCCGTAACTTCGGGAGAAGGGGTTCCTACGAGAGTAGGCCGCAGTGAATAGGCCCAAGCGACTGTTTATCAAAAACACAGGTCTCTGCAAAACCGAAAGGTGAAGTATAGGGGCTGACGCCTGCCCGGTGCTGGAAGGTTAAGAGGAGTGCTTAGCGCAAGCGAAGGTATGAATTGAAGCCCCAGTAAACGGCGGCCGTAACTATAACGGTCCTAAGGTAGCGAAATTCCTTGTCGGGTAAGTTCCGACCCGCACGAAAGGCGTAACGATTTGGGCACTGTCTCAACGATGGACTCGGTGAAATCATAGTACCTGTGAAGATGCAGGTTACCCGCGACAGGACGGAAAGACCCCATGGAGCTTTTACTGTAGCTTGATATTGAATTTTGATGCAGTATGTACAGGATAGGTAGGAGCTCAGGAACTGGGCATGCACGCCAGTGTATGAGGAGGCGATGTTGGATACCACCTCATGCTGTATTGAAAATTCTAACCCTCGGCAGCAGAAAAACCGGGAGACAGTGTCAGGTGGGCAGTTTGACTCGAAGCGGTCGCCTCCCTCAAAGAGTAACGGAGGCGTTCAAAAGGTTCCCCAGAATGGTTGGAAATCATTTGCAGAGTGTAAAGGCACAAGGGAGCTTGACTGTGAGACCTACAAGTCGAGCAGGTGCGAAAGCAGGACTTAGTGATCCGGTGGTTCCGCATGGAAGGGCCATCGCTCAACGGATAAAAGCTACCCTGGGGATAACAGGCTTATCTCCCCCAAGAGTCCACATCGACGGGGAGGTTTGGCACCTCGATGTCGGCTCATCGCATCCTGGGGCTGTAGTCGGTCCCAAGGGTTGGGCTGTTCGCCCATTAAAGCGGTACGCGAGCTGGGTTCAGAACGTCGTGAGACAGTTCGGTCCCTATCCGTCGTGGGCGTAGGAAATTGAGAGGAGCTGTCCTCAGTACGAGAGGACCGATGACATATCAATGGTGTACCAGTTGTCACGCCAGTGGCATAGCTGGGTAGCTAAATATGGAAGGGATAAGAGCTGAAAGCATCTAAGCATGAAGCCCCCCTCGAGATGAGATTTCTCACGGATATTAAGACCCCTTGAAGACGACAAGGAGAATAGGTTAGGAGTGTAAGTGTGGTAACACATTCAGCTGACTAATACTAATAGGTCGAGGACTTAATCAAGTGAAGTTCTTTTGAAGTAAGTAGTTGACAAAGGAATAAATGATGATATAATAGATGTATGAAGCTTTTCGTCTGGTATATGAAGCGAAGAGCACACCTGCACCCATACCGAACACAGAAGGTTTTAGCGTCGAATGTAGTTGGGTTTACGCCCTGCGAGACTAGAACGTTGCCAGGCTTCAGAGGTCTTTAGCTAATGCTTTAGACTTATCATTCCACAGTAGCTCAGTTGGTAGTAGCATCTGACTGTTAATCAGAGGGTCGTAGGTCGAGTCCTACCCTGTGGAGCCTATTTTGGCCCGCTGGTCAAGTGGTTAAGACACCGCCCTCTTTCACGGCGGTAACACGGGTTCGAATCCTGCACTGGGTCACCATTTGAACGGGAGGTTTAGCTCAGCTGGGAGAGCACTTTGGCTCATAAGGCAAGGGTCACGGTTCGATCCCGTTAACTCCACCATTTTAAATATTTCTGGGAAGATATGAAGAGCAAAACGCGCGGACTGTAAATCCGCTCCTTAGGTTCAGTGGTTCGAATCCACTCTTCCCACCATTCTATTATTGGGATATAGCCAAGCGGTAAAGGGCAACGGACTTTGACTCCGTCATTCCCCTGGTTCGAATCCAGGTATCCCAGCCATGAGCCATTAGCTCAGTTGGTAGAGCATTTGACTTTTAATCAAAGGGTCAGCTGTCTGAGTCCTTCATGGCTCATTAAACAAACAAACACATAATTAGCCTTTATATTTTTGGCCCGTTGGTCGCGTGAGTAAGACACCGCCCTTTTCACGGCGGTAACACGCTCGAATCCCGTACGGGTACTATCTTAACCGAGTCGTAACTATGTTACGGCTATATATAAAATAAAAGAAAATAGAAAAAGAATGAAGAGATTATTAGGTTTTAAAATCTCTCGCTAATATTATTTTAAATTATTTTTCGTAAAGCTTAGTGGTAGTACGTCTCTGAAGAAGTTATATCAATATAATCATCTTCTGATGTTCCTATAAGTAGTTCAAAGCTCATCAGCAAATTCTGCAATTACTTGCTCGCATACTTTCCGCATGGCGGGCAATATGTGTTCAGATTTGCATTAGGTCCACCTACAACTGCTATTTTCGAATTTTTGTTATACCTTCGCTTACGGCTTTAAATATTGCCGTTCGTTCTGCACAGTTTGTAGGTGTATAACTAGCATTTTCTATATTACATCCAGTATATATTTCTCCGTCTTCGTTAGAAGTGCTGCTCCTACTTGAATTCAGAATATGGAACATATGAGAATTTTGTCGCTTCGATAGCTTTTGGTAATTAATAATCTATTAATTTTTCTTCGTCTTTTGGTTGATGAATACTTAATAGTTTAAAGATAGTACCTGCAACACCAGCTCGTCATTGTTCTTTTTAGTTATGTATTTTGCATATCTTTCAGATGGGTTTGCATTTTCCATAGCTACACTATATTCAACTATTGATAACATTGTTTCATCGTTTAGGTTATCTCCGATAGCTAATGTGTTTTTCAATGATATTTTGTGTTCATCAGCAACTTGTTTTAATGCATGACCTTTTGTTGCACACTTATCCATAATTTCTAGGTTGTTTTTACCAGAAGATGTTACAGCTATATTATCATTTTCTGATAATAGTTTTGAGCTTTTGCTAATTTTTCAAAATCATTAGAACACTCAATTACTTTTATAGGCGATTATCTTCTTCGTTTAGGTGTAATTCAATACTATCTACTTGGTAGTATGACCTTTGAAGTCTTACTTGCTTCTTTTTCAAATGCTTTACGTTTGAGTTGATCCAATTGAACGTATTAAATCAGAATATGCTTGCATATCAGTTTCTATACTATTAGTGTATACAGTATTTTTGTATAAAGTTGATAACTAATATCTAAACTTTTGAAAATGCCTATTGTATAATATAAATCTTTTATTTGAAGAGGTGTAATACTTATAATTCTCTATTTTTATTATAAACAACTCCTCCGTTAAAACTTATTACGTCACAAACTATGTTATTTTTTCAAGAGCAGGTAACGCTTCATAATAAGCTCCACCTGTTGCTACTACAAACTCAATGTTATTATTTTGATATATTTAATTAATTCAACATGGTATTTTGTGTTCATTATTAGCAGTGTACCATCCATATCACTAGCTATTAATCTAATCATAAATTGCTTTTGAAATACAATGTTGGTATTTTCTATCTCCTTTCATAACATATAGATTGATTATATCATAAGTAAATATTATTGTAAGCTATGAAGAAAAATATATTACTATTAAAGCTTTATTTTTACACAAACTTAAATTTTGTGATAATATAGAGAGTGATCATAATTATTTATAGAGAGGATGAGATATGGAAATATTATTAAACAAACCAATTAGAAGAATTATTTTCAAAGGTGACAATAGGTTTAGAGAAAGAAGGACAAAGAATTTTAGAGGATGGTCATATTTCAAAAACAGATCATCCTAAAGTTTTTAGAGCCTCGTCATGAACATCCATATATTCAAAACTGATTGCAGAATCACAGATTGAATTAATAACTACACCTGAAAATAGTGAAAAAGGGATGTAATTAGAGTATTAAATGCTATACATGAAGTTACATTATATGCCAGAAGATGAGTATTTATGGCTCTTTACATACCAGCTATTCTACCGAAGTTGAGGATATTAAAGTAGCTCAGTTCGAAAAAGAATGGGATATTGAATATAGAGAATATTTAGTAGAAAAATATGAAAGTATAAAACAATGGTATCGGGAATACATTATAATCAGATTGATGATATTTCTTATGCAACAAGTTGCGGAAATAACAAATAATAGTGTTGTTAATGTTAAAAATGATATTTATATGAAGCTAGCACGTCAATTTTTAAGATATCAATGGTTATTAGTATATCTATACGGTGCTTTCTCCTATTGCTGAAGATAAGTATTTTTACTGATGGAATTAAACCAAAGGGATATGCAAGAAGCTTACGAACAAGTGTTTGATATGTTAATGAGGATGATATAGTAGTTTGTATTCTTCATTAGAAAAATATATTTCTGACTTAACAGGCTATGTAAAAATAATAAACTAATAGCTGAGAAAGAGTTTTATTCTAGTAGCACGATTTAGAGGCAGATACGGTAGCAGATTTACCAGAAAAAGGAATTAAGTATATTGAATTTAGATTATCTGGACTTAAATCCATTTGCACCATTTGGGATTTTAGAAAAAGATGTTAGATTTATACATTTATTTGTTAAAACATTAGTATGGATGGAAGAAGTAGATAAAGAAACTTCACAAGAACTAGGAAAAGAATATATGAAAAAGTAGCTTTTATCAAACTTTTAGATAAACTTACTTATCTTGAAGAAGGATTAGATATTCTAGATAATATGAAGTCATGGTTAGAGAGTTAAGCTTACCTGGAAAGTGATATATTATTAATAGAAGAAAAAGAAAAATGAATTAATTGATCCAACTCTTACAATTGCCGCGAAATTAGTTAGAGAGTATGAAAAAGAATGAACTTTACTAGATTTAGGTGTAAGGTTAGCGATATAAAGATGATGCGCTGAAAGAATATTATTCACTAGCGCCTATAGTAATATGGAGCCATCAACACAAGCCGTGATAGAAGATGCTATTAAGAATGCTATAAAAGTAGATGTCATTGATGAAAATGATCAATTTATTCGTTTGGAAACATAAAGGTAAGGTTGAGTATGTGAAGAATGGTAATGACATCTGTAAAGATACTTATATATCACACATTAATTATGGAAAATAAAGTAGTAACTAAGAAGGTTCTTTCTGAAAAAGGTTTCTAGAGTGCCGGTGGTTACAGCATTCTACTGGATGATGCATTATTGAGATTTGACTATATAAAAATAAGCCTATAGTAGTTAAACCGAAAAGTACAAAATTTTGGTTTAGGTATTTCACTTTTTAAACATGGGACAGACAATATAGAAGACTTTTCTAAAGCAGTATATATTAGCTTTTAAAAGAAGATAAAGATATTCTTATAGAAGAATTTATAGAAGGAACAGAATATAGATTCTTTTGTAATTGAAGGAGAAACTAAAGCTGTATTACTTAGAGTTCCAGCAAATGTTGTAGGTGATGGTAAACATACTATTGCAGAGTTAGTGGAATTAAAAATGAAAAATCCATTACGTGAGATGCTAAAAACACCACTTTATAGAATTAGGTGAAATAGAAAGCCTACAGTTAAAAGAAGAAGGTCTTAGTTTTGATACAATCTTGAAGATGGTCAACAGCTTATTTAAGAGAAAATTTAATATAAGTACTGTGGGGATTCTGTAGATATGACTGATGAAGCAGATGAGAGTTATAAGAAACTTGCTGTTGAAAATATCGGATGCTATGATGGCTAAAGTATGCGGAGTAGACTTAATTATTAAAGATAAAACAATCAGCTACAAATCAGAATTATGGTGTAATAGAAGCTAATTTTAATCCAATGATGATGATGCATATTTATCCTCATACTGGTAAATCAAGAAGATTATCTCTTTGATGTATTAAGAATGTTATTCCCAGATAAGAAAAATTAATTAAAAAGATAAAATTTGATTAGACCAAATTTTGATATATAATATCAAGTGAAGTACAAAATAGGAGGTAAGAACATGAATTTAATTCCTACGGTAATAGAGCAAACTTCTCAAGGGGAAAGAGCGTACGATATTTATTCAAGACTTTTAAAAAGATAGAATTATTATTTTAGGATCAGAAGTAAACGATCAAGTTGCTAACTCAATTACGAGCCAACTTTTTATTCCTAGAGGCACAAGATAGTGAGAAAGATATTTATTTCACATTAACTTCCAGGAGGAAGTGTAACTGCTGGTTTTGCAATTTATGATACTATGCAACACATTAAACTGTGATGTTGTAACGATTTGTATGGGCGGCTGACAAGTATGGGAGCATTCTTATTAGCGGCTGAACTATTAGGTAAGAGATATACCATCAATGCAGTAGTTATGATTCACCAACCACTAGGTGGAGCACAAGGTCAAGCTACAGAAATAGAGATTGCTAGACATATACTAAGAACACGAGAAAATTAAATAAAATTTTAGCAGACAGAACAGGTCAAACAATTAAAGTAATTGAACGTGATAATAGAACGTGATAATTATTTAAGTGCTGAAGAAGTGAATTTGGTTTAGTAGATAAAGTAATGTATCCAGAAAACAATAAAACCACAGAAAAAGTAAAAAGCTACAAAAAGCAAACTAAAATTAGAATAATATATTAACAAAGAAACTCTCTCAGATTTCTGAGGGAGCTTTTATTTATTATATTTTCCAAACCTTACCTATTGCATTACGAACTTCGTAGTTATCCATGAAGTATTCAATGTTACCATTAAAGTTTCTGTTTAAATTGAAGAACACGCAGTCAGCAGATTGTTCAGTTTCGAAATCTTTAGATGTACCAAAGAAGTTGAAGTATTTAAAACCTTTGATTTATTGCAAAATTTCAACATATGATATAGTATTGCAGAAGGTCCTTCATAACGATGAAATTTTTCCATGGCTCCACTTGAAAAGTAAATTAAATCTTGTCCAGATTCAATAAAACTTGCACAAGATAGATAAATAATGTTACTCATTTTCTTCTTTTAACTCTTTATTTTATCTATATATACCATATAGAAATATTTTTCATCATATTCTTTTAATCGATTAGCTGTCTAACATTGACTTTACTCTAGATAGTTTTTCTTCTAAATCACTCACTGTTCTTTTAAGGTTTGAAATTGTTGTAGTAGTTAGTCAATGAATAAATCGCAGTCTATATAAGATACATACAGATGTAATTTATCACCAAGATAAGGGATTTGTAGCAAACACTATCTCTTTAGTTCAAAAATTAATTCTAGTTTCTGTGTCTCTGTTATCATCAAAGATTTTCGCATCATCTTCATTAAAAATATCAATTTCTCTAATAAGAACCCCTTCTTTTAAGTGTTTTATTAATAGTAGTATCTAGCTATTTTGTGAGATATTTTTAGAATATTCGCCCTCAGTGATAGAATCATCTCCACCTTTTTGAAAAACACAACGTGAAGCTAGAGTGATTGTGAATAAATCATCATCAGTGCTTTTATACCCCAGTGAGGTTAATATTTTATCTGTTTCTATAGATTCTTTAGTAGTTTCAACATATTCAACATCTTTTGTAAATTCGTTCGTTTAAGAATGGGTTAACCTAACACAAAGGACTCTTAAATCGTTAGCGAAGTATTTTTAATTGTTCCATATAGTATTTTACTAATTTAGTATAGAATAATCCATAATAGGACCAAATTGAGCTGTAACTTTATAAAAGAATTTTTATATAGGGAAGCAAATAAATGTTGAATATGCAATTATTTCATCGTTTTCTTTTACAGCTAGTATTTTCGTTTTAGGTTATTAGAAATTGCCATTTTTGCTATATGCAGTTGATTGTGATAAACAGTAGCGATTATTATCCTGAAATAATTGTAGTTCATCACTGCTAATTTCTGTAAATATCATTGAAAATGCTCCTTATCTAAATTTTAAAATATACCTTTACGATTATATAACAAATAGAAGAGTAATAACTATTATTTAAACTTATAATAATAAATGATATAATAAGGTTACAAATATCTGGGAGGATAATCTATGAAAGAATATCAATTAAGAAATCAAAAATTATAAAATTAGATATAATGATTTTTCCGGTGAAGGAATACTGATAATATTTATTCATGGATTAGGTTGTGCAGGTTCTTTTGATTATGTTGAGATAGCAACAAGAAAGAATTTTTAGCCATAGAAGAATACATAGATTTGTTAGAGCAGGCTATAGTGATAAACCTCTTGACTTTGAATATAAGGTTAAAATCATGCAAAATATTTGAGTGATTTTTAGAAGATTTGAATTTAACTAAAAGTTATATTATTTGGCCATAGTTTAGAGGGCGATCTCTATTGAACTTGTGGATTATGTGAAGATAAAATAGATCGTTTAATTTTAACTGAACCTAATCCAGATCCTGCTACTAAGGGAGAACTAGCTGGGCTGTTGCTCAATATACTGAAGAGAATTATAAGAGTAGAATTAGTAGTTTAATAGAATATTGTGCAAATGGAAAGAATACAATGTGGGCAGCAACATTAAGAAATTGTTGCTGTGCAGCAGCATATCAAATATCAAGAGATGCTATAGTTGAGAAAAACACCTTGGCGTGATATGTTCTATAGTTATAAAATTCCCGATACTTTATTTTGGTAGTAAAACATTACCAGTGATGATTTAGAAGAGTTACCAAAGAACAATATAGAAGTAAAAATAGTAGAGAAGTGGGCATTCAATGGCATGGGGAAAAACCCAGAAGATTAGCTCAAGTAATATATGAATGTCTTAATAAAGAAAATAAAAAGTTTGGATAGCTCCAAACTTTTTATTTTTTATATTTTCTTAATTTTAAATTACTACCATTATAGTAGAACAAATTATTAGTAATACTAAGTTTATAATGCTTGGTAAGCTAAATAATGATATTATAGCTAAAACTGATCCACAAGTTGTAATAGGTACACCTTGGCACAACCATCTTTCATTTTAGTAACATTAAATCGTGCTAATCTATAAGCTGCCACAACAAGTGTAGATGGCACTAAGGATAGCCACTATCACTATTAATGTAGAAGATGCATTTATCATCAGATACAAATTTTTCAAAAATTAGTATAGCAGGAGCTACACCAAAACTTACGACATCACATAAAGAATCTAAATCATGACCGATGTCAGAAACGACACCAAGTTTTCTTTGCTACAATACCATCGTATCTGTCTGCGTTACACTAAAATAAAGATAGTCCCCAAACGTAATATCCATGTACAGTAACTAATATTGATATAAAGCCACAAAAGATATTACATAAGGTAAGATAATCTCGGTATAAAAATTTTTATTCATTAAGTTATCCTCCAATGATTGATATTATAATTATAGTACAAAATTGAGTCTCATAAAAGTTATAATATGAAGTTTATTAATTACTTTTAATTTCACATAAAAATTGTAAGAAGTGTTGTTTTTAAAAATATTACTTGATATAATGTATATGTAATTTATTATGGGGAGGGTATTATGTCGTCAAAAATTAGATAGTTGATATATATTGCGAAAAGAGTTAATATTTATTTGTCTTGGTTGTGATTATTTATTCATTTGCGATAATCGCACTTTTAATGTACCAAACAAACTAGCAGAAGGTGGAGGAACAGGTATTTTCTGTTACTACTTTTATGCTTTTTGGATTACGCAGTGTCAACTGGCACAATATTAGTTAATATTCCATTATTGATTATTGGATTTAAAATGCTAGATAGAAAAACTATGATGATATACTTTATATGGTATTTATGTTAACTGTGTGTTGAAATTTTTTGAAATATATAATGTTAATATTGATATTGGTGGAGATAAGTTATTAGCTTCGTCTTTGGTGGTATTATCGCAGTATTGGACTCAGGAATAGTATTTTTAGTTGGTGGTACAACTGGAGAGTAGATATTGTAGCTAAATTATTCAACTTCATACAGGAAATTCAATTGGAAGAATTATTCAAGTATTAGATGGTGTTATTATAGCTCTTTACGTTTGTAGCGGCAAAAGTTTCAGCAATCTTATATACTCTTTTTCATATATTTATTAGTACTAAGTTAATAGACTATGTAGTTGAAGGTGGGGTATCTGGTAAAGGTGTAAATGATTGTTTCACCAAAAATCAGAAGAAATAATCTAAAATAGTTCAAGAAGATATGGAACGCGGTTTAACGATTAAAAGGACAAGGTAGTTATACTAGAAAAAGATATGAATATTGGTTATTGCGTTGTGTCAAGAAATGAAATAAGTAGACTGAAATCGTTTTCGTTTTTGAGATTGACCCACGAGCCTCTTTGTAACCAGTAACAGAGGTTCATGATGTCATGGGCGAAGGATTCAGTTTTTGACTGATCCAAAGAAAAATCAAAGTAGGTATAAAAAGATAACATCAATAGGGAGTAAACTCAATATATTATATTGTTAGGTTACTCTTATTATTTGAAAGGTATTAGATGATAAAAACTTTATTTTAGAATAATATTAATAATAGGACTAACTACCGTATGTTGTCTCATTTTTGGGCAAACACTTCTATTGTTAATTAATATTAGTAAGAATTACTACTAACATTTAATTTCTCTTAACACCGCTAGTGCTTTCTTTACAAAATATAGTAATAAGATAATTAAAACTCAGTGGAGTAGGCATGAAGTATTTTGTTGAAGGGCGAATAAAGAGAAAGAAAAAGGTTAGTTGGTTTTTCCCTCATTGTACTTACAATAAATACTTTGCTTGCTCATATATTAGGTGTGTGTGGGAAGAGAAGGTGTTGCAGTTCAGTTGGTGGGTGCTATTGGGAAAAATATGACAACTAGTGATTTTAGTGAGAAACACAAAACAATATTTTGTCTCGTTTAGGAAATGATTAGTGATTTTGCAGCTTTTATTTCAAAACACCACTTTGCAGCAATATTTTTATTCTAGAAATAATTGGTAGAAAAACTATAACCCCTAGCATGATTTAGTGAATATCTGTTAGCAGGTGCTTGCAGCTTTTATATAAGCAAGATTATCTCATTTTTAGGATTAGAGAAATTTTTGTGGAAGTTAGTTTTATTAGCTATGATATTAATGTAATAAATATATTGAAAGTAGCAATTATAAGTATAATATTAATTTTTATTGGTATATTATTCGTTATTACTCAAAAAGAATTAAAAATAGCTATATCGGTTTATAAATATCTTCATGGATAGTATTATTAGTTTTTATAGTAATGAGTTGTGTATTAAATTTAGGTATACTATATAGGTACTAATCTAATAGATTTTTCATTTAACAATTATGAAAGCATAAGAGTTCATGATTTCATTTTAAAATTATTATTCACGGCATTGTGTCAGCTGTTGGTTTTAGTGGTGGAGAAGTCACACCCTTATTTGCTATAGGAGCTAGCTGTGGTGTTATTTTTAGAATATGGTTAGGCTACCTGTTTTACTGATAGCAGGGTTAGGATATTGTTTAGGGTATTTTCCATGTACACACCAATATTAGTTTTTTGAGATAATTTGATAGCATAGAAGTTTTAGAATTTTATATTTCAAT